>JACCDQ010860664.1_pt1 | contig 50837 bp, 42 predicted proteins | sample 7446031 | NCBI WGS metagenome assembly JACCDQ01 (sample SAMN15323442, study PRJNA562643) | freshwater metagenome | isolation source: river surface water | place: USA:Blue River Watershed | collected 2017-08-17
TAATGCCTCTCCTTTTTCATCAAAAAGGTCTCGCATCGTTTTTAATTTAATTATTTTAAAGGGTTTTCCCTTAAGACCTGGTCGTTGCTGAAGGAAAAAGACTTTTCCTTTGTTTTGAATTAATAATACTAGAATTGCACAACCTAAAATAGGTGAACTTACAATCAAAAGACCAATGGCAAATGCACAATCGAAAACTCTTTTAAAGAATGTTTGATACATATTTATTGAAAAGAATATCCAAACTATCGAATATACGTTCGAAATCAGGATTAGTTAAATTGGAACCACTTGGTAAACATAAACCTATTTCAAATAATTCATCTGAGACACCATTTAGATAGGATTTTTGATGTTCGAATACAGGTTGACGATGCATTGGTTTCCAGAGAGGACGAGTTTCAATTTGTTGGTCTTCTAAATGTAAGCGAATAATTTCTCTGCTTAATCCCTTATTCAAATTAGGGTTGACTAATATACAAGTAAGCCAACGATTTGAATAATTTGCAGGTAATTCATTCTGAAATTCAATGTTAAATCCATTTTCATTCCAATTATTGAAATATTTTTTATACCTCTCAAAATTAGATCTTCGTGCATTGATACGGTCTTCTAGAACCTCCAACTGACCCCTCCCAATCCCAGCAAGTACATTAGATAAGCGATAATTATAACCAATTTCTTCATGCTGATAATGAGGAGCTTTTTCCCTGGCTTGTGTGGCTAAAAATTTTGCTTTTTCGATTAATTTGCCTTCCTTTGAAAGAAGGGCACCCCCTCCTGAGGTAGTAATAATTTTATTTCCATTAAAGCTTAAAATCCCCATTTTACCAAATCCACCGCATGGTTTACCATTGATTTTTGAACCAAGGGCCTCTGCGGCATCTTCAATGATTGGAATATTAAAATGATTAGCAATTTCTAGTAATTCATCCATTTTTGCTGGCATTCCATATAAATGAACTACGATAATCGCTTTCGGCAATGTTCCATTTTGCTTTGCTTCAAGGAGAGCCATTTGCAATAATGCGGGATCCATATTCCAAGTGTCTTTTTCAGAATCAATGAAAACAGGATATGCTCCTAGATATGAAATAGGATTGGCTGAGGCTGAAAAAGTAAAAGTTTGACAAAATACATAATCACCAGGCTGAACTCCTGCCAAAATCAAAGATAGATGTAAAGAAGCTGTACCAGAAGAAAGAGCAGCAACGTGGTTCGTTTGAGTAATAGCTGCTAATTCAGTTTCAAATTGATCTACATTAGGACCTAAGGGAGCCACCCAATTACTTGCAAAGGCTCCTTGGATATATTTTTCTTCATTTACTCCCATATGAGGAGAGGAAAGCCAGATTTTAGAATGCATCTTTCTTAAGGATGAATGAATGTATATATTTTATAGCATTTAAAACATTAAAATGATTACCTTCAAAAAAAATGGTACTTAAATCTGAAGCATTATAATTAAAATATTCATCTTTATCTGGTATTAATAATACTTTATTGTCAATCATTTTTGATCTGAATTTTTTTTTGTAACTGTTTTCAATATAATCAAAATCTTCATTAATTTTATTTAAATCTATTCCAGTTAAAGTTGAAATTTTGTAAATAAAATTGTTTTTATCTATACACTTACTATGGCCTATAGGACATATATCAAAAAGTGTAGTTTTATTTGAAAATGAGAATTTTGTAGAAAATATAGACCCCAAAGAATGGCTGATAATATAATTAATTTCAGAAACGGACTTATTTTTAAAAGTTTCTATAATCTTTTCGATATTATTTAATTCGTTTACTTTTAAATTTAATATGACTAATTTATAATCATTAAAATATTCTATATATGGAAGCCAAAATCCAGCGTTGGCATAAAAACCATGTATAAATAAAATAGTTTTTTGTTTTTCCTTATTTAATATAAGCATCTAAATTTTTAAATTAACTGCGGGAATACCAAACATCGTTTGAGACTTTTTAACATTCTTTAAAACTAAACTACATGAACCAATGGTTGAATAATCTCCAATAATTAAATTTGGAGAAATAGAGCATTTAGGATACAAATTTACATGAGTTCCAACTTTAGTGTTTCCTGCAAGAAAAACATAAGAATAAATGTTACTGAAATTGTCAATTTTCACATCATGACCTATGCAAACAAAACTATGAATAATTGAGAAATCTCCAATTATACAATCACAACTTATTGTTGAATTGTCTGCTATAATAATGCCTTCTCCTAAAATTGTATTTGAATAGATTCTAACACTTGGATGTATTAAATTGATGAATTCTGCATTCTTATTTTTAAACTTAGTGATTACTTTTTGTCGAATCTCGGAATTACTGATTGCACATATAAAAACGTCGTTATTAACAATTTCATAATTATCAATCATTGCTAATATATTCGGGTAATTATTAAATCCTTCTAATGCATTTAAATTATCGTCAATAAAACCCTTAACTATATATGATTCTTTAAATTCCTTTGTTGAGATTGATAAATTAAAAACCTCTCTTCCAAAACCACCTGCACCAATTATAATTAAATTTTTCATTAAACTATTTTCAAATTACATGCACCCCAAGAATAACCTACCCCAAAACCTTCCAAAAGGCAGTTTTTAATACTATTAAACCTACCCAATTTTATAGCCTCACACATAGCAATGGGAATTGTTGACGAAACTGTATTACCGCAATGCTCCATTGATATTAGAAATTTATCTTCAGGTATGCCTATTTTTTTTCTTATATGATTTAACATATATTTATTGGCTTGATGAAAAATAAACAAATCAATATTTTCTAACTTCATTCCAGTTTTTTTTAAAATTTCATTTGTTAAATTAGGTATTGATTCACTAGTAAAATTAAATATTTCTGAGCCATTCATGTATAAATTATTGTCATTTCGAACATTTCCAAATTCATCAAAATGATCAACTCCATTTTGATTTAAATTTCTTATGCCACCATTTTTTACGATTAAATTTTCTGCACCACTACCATCGGTACCAAAAACAAAATCTCCAATTATAATGGAGCCCGGTTTATTTGAAATTATGGTTGCTGATGCAGCATCGCCAAAAATAGTTTTATTACTTTTGTCTTTTGGGTGTATAAATTTAGAGTAAGTTTCAGATGTGATAAGAAGCACATTATTAGCTATTCCTGTTACAATCAAACTTTTTGCAAGAGATAAACCATAAACATATCCAGAGCAGCCTAAATTAAAATCAAGCGCACCTATAGATGTTTTTAAATTTAATTTATTCTGCAAAATACATGCGGTAGTTGGTAAAAAATAATCAGGACTTTGAGTGCAATAAAGCAAAAAATCAATACTTTCCTTATTGATATTATTTTCTCTAAAAATTTTTTCTGCTGCCTTAATAGCTAAATCTGATGCAAATTCATCAGGAGCTGTTACGCGTCTTTCATTTATACCAGTTTTAGATGCGATTTTATTTACATCCCATTCTGGGAATTCTGAACTTATTATATTATTGGATAAAATTTTTTCAGGCAAATAATAAGATATTGCATTAATAAAGACTTTTTTCATATTACAGAAGTTCTACCTCCATCTAATACAATATTTTGACCTGTAATCCAATTGCTTGCATCAGACAACAAAAATATAATTGGATTTGCAACCTGGATTGCTTCTCCATACCCTAGAGGATATTTTTTTTCATCTTCCATTATTACATCAATTGAAAGGTTTTCAATTGATTTATTGGTTATTTCGGTTTTTACCATTCCCGGTGACACACAATTAACTCTAATTCTATTTATTGAAAGTTCATTGGCCCATACTTTTGAAATTGAAATTAGTGCACCTTTAGATGCTGCATAAATACCATTACCTTTCATTCCAAATAATCCTGCTATAGATGTTGTTAGAACTATAGATGATTCTTTATTTAATTTTTTTTTTCTAATTATTTGATTTACTAAATAAACAATTGAATCAAAATTTACCTCCCGTATTCTACTCATTAGATCTTTTGAATAAAACTTTAATGGGGCCAAAGAAACAATACCAGCACAATGAACAATACCATCGATATTGGGCAGATCATCAACTAGCTTGTTTATTTCATCAATTTTAGACATATCAATACAAAAGGAAATGTTTTTATTGAATGTCGCTTTCAATAGTTTTTCTAATAAATCATTTCTTCGAGCAACTGCAATAAATTTTCCTCCTTGCCTAGAAATAGCTAAGCAAGTTTCATAGCCTATTCCGGATGATGCCCCAGTTACTAGAAACAATTTGCCTTTTAAATCAAATGGGTTATTCATCCTATTTTATTTTTTGTGCAAAATTATTATAAAAACTGTTTATTCTAAACTCTTCATTTCCAAAAATTGGGCTATGGTCTTTTAAAATATTTAAATTCTTTTGAATTCCTTCGATAATATTTTTGTCTTCATTTAATACTAAATTTAAAGAGTCATGTGAACTGGATATTATAAAATCAAAAATATTTTTATCGGATTCAGATAATTTTTTTTCAATTTTAGGTAAAAAATATCTAACCCTTAAATTTGTTTTATCAACTGATTCAGGAAATAAAAAGCCCAAATAAAAACCTTTCCCCTCTACTGAACTTATGAATGCATTTGGATAAATATAAAAGTGCAAATAACCATCAATTTTTAAAGTTCGGCTATTAAACATGTCTTCAATAATTTTTTTCTCCTTATAAATACCTTTTTTTGGAAATTCACACCAACTATGTTCTTTAAATATTCCAAATTTCTCTGGTTTAATGAAACCATAACCCATTTTTGCGAAGGAATTATCATGTACTGAAGCACAATGATAACATTCGAGTACATTCTCAACTAATAATTTCCAATTACAATTATGTTCAATATTGTAATCTATCGATTTAGAAGAAAAATGTTTGCTAAACTCTTCAATATTTTTATAAAGGTCACCAAGGAATTCTGATAATGTGATTTTGTTTTCGGAATTTAATTTTATAAAAATGAATTCTCCGCAACTTTGAACTTCAAATTCTTTTAGTTCCAGTTTTTTAATTTTATCCTCTTCAAATGAGTTTTTACAACTCATTCCAATTACTTGCCCTTTTTTATTATAAGTCCAATAATGATATAAACAAGTAGCTACTCTATTCCCATAAGGTTCTTTATGAATATCATTAAAACGATGCAAACAAATATTTTGAAATGCCTTAATTTCTCCCTTAAAATTTTGAATAAATATATTTTGCCCTAAATAATTAAATGTTAAAAAATCATAATTATTCTTTAACTCTTGAACATGACCCACAAGTATCCAACTTTCAGTTTTTATGGAGTTGCATTCCAATTGAAAGTATTTATCATTTGTGTAATTTATGTTCCTAAGGCTCATATTTCTAATATTTTTAAAATTTTAATTTTATTGAAAGTTACCTTGACACTTCCCCAAGACAGCCCAACACCAAAGCCACAACAAAGAATTTGTTTTTTATTGCCTAATAATGATTCTCTTAATTTTGTTACAATAGTAAGTGGAATTGTTGCGGAGGAAGTATTTCCAAATTCAGAAAGGGAGTAAGGTACTTTTTCCGACGGAATTTTTAATTTCTTAACAATCATTTGATTCATCATTAAATTAGCTTGATGAAAAACAAAATAATCAATATCGTCTTGTTTACAACCAAAATGTTCAAGTAAAGATTTTATAGTTTTAGGAGCTTGAGAAATACCAAAACTAAAAACATCCATTCCTTCTAGAATTAATTGACAATCATTTCTTTTAATTCCTGGCTCTAAAATTTTATATTCTAATGATTTATTCGTGATTCTGTTTCTTGCCCCCCCATCTTTTATTATAATTGCATTTGCACCTTCACCATCAGAACCCAGATCAAATAATAAATTATCTGAATCTTCGTTATATGCGAAAGCCGTTGCTGTTCCAGCATCTCCAAATAACGGGAGGGTACTTTTATCAAATTTTGAAATTAATTTTGTACTAGTATCTCCTACCAATAATAGGCCTTTTCGAAGCTTACAAGAACTTATCATACTTGAGATAACAGACATTCCATAGACATATCCAGAACACCCTAAGGGAATGTCAAATGCTATACATTTTGTGGAAAGGCCTAATTTATTTTGCAACAAAGTTGCAGTCACGGGTAAAACATAGTCTGCTGATTGAGACACAAAAACTAAAATATCAATTTCATTCTTTTCCCAATTTAATTCTTCAATTAATTTTTCCGCAGAGATTTGGCAAAGGTCTGAAGTACAGGTTTTTTCATCAACAACTCTTCTTTCTGATATTCCTGTTGCATCAATAAATTTTCCAATTTCTTCTGAAGTCATAAAAGATATTTCAGAATTTTTTTCAATTTTTTTGGGAACACAACATGATATTCCTTCTACAGAAACATTTGAAATCGAAAAAGTTGCCACTATTGTTTATTTTTGATAATTGTAAATATGTCGTTTAAAGTTATTGAGGACTTTATATCATCTCCTGTTAATTTTACAGAATATTCCTCATCTACCATTGCTATTAGCATTAATGCAGTTAATGAGCTCCATTCTGGTATTTCTCTAAATTTTTTTTCAATAGTTAAATTTGCTTCATCAGTATCATCTAAGATGTCTAAAAATTTTTTCAAAAATTGAGTTTGGTCCATATTTATATTAATTTATATTTTGTAATAGAATTTTATACTCTTTAAGAATTAACTTCCAAAAGTTTTTTTGACTATATTTTTGAGAAATGTTTTCAATATTTAATAAGTTATTTTTTTTATATCTTTCAAATTTGGATGTAATTTCAATCATGGAATTATGTAATTCATTTAAATTTTTATTTTTAATTAACATTCCATTTTTACCATGCGTAATTATTTCATTACATCCATTTATATCCGAAACAATCGAAGGAATACCCATTGAAGCAGCTTGAAGTACAACATTTGGAAAACCTTCTCTATAGCTTGGAAATACTAAACAATCGGAAATGCAAAAATACGGCCTAACATCCTTTTGAAAGCCAACAAAAATAATATTTTTTGATTCTTTAATTTTGCTTATTGTTGAGGGATCTAATGGGTCTAATGTTTTTTCAAAATCTCCAATTAGAAGCAATTTAAAGTTACTCTTTTTAGAGAACAATTCAAAGGCATTTATAAGTTCATTTACTCCCTTATCCCTAACTAAGCGCCCTACAAAAACGAATACAAAATCTTCGGAAGTTATTCCTAAGCTATTTTTAAGTTCTAATTTTTGTTTTTCTGAAATTAATGTAGAATCAAAATATTCAGTATTTATACCATTAGAGCTTCCACTTCCAATAACCTTAAGTTTTTTCTCTTTACAAAATTTTTGGTCAACAATAAACTCTTTTAAACCAAAGGAATTTGGATAGATTTTATTCGCCAATTTATAAGTAAATTTTTCAACCCAATTTAAGATGGTGCGCTTTAAACCACTTGCCTCCATCAATGGCAAGCCGGCAACTGTATGTAATCGGATGGGAACATTTGCAAGTTTTGCTGCTATCATTCCAACCAAACCTGCTTTTGGTGTATGGGTATGAACGATTTCTGGTTTTTCGGTTTTAAGAAATCTGTATAGTTTCCAAATGGCCCTTAAATCTTTTAATGGAGTAATTTTACGCGTCATTTCTACCCCGAAAACTCTAACTTGTTCTTTTTCAGATACTTCATAAAGCTTTGCTGTTGGAGAGGAAACTGCAACCACTTCGAAATGATTACTCATAAACTTAAGTTGACCTTCTAAAAGTTTATCTAAAGACTCAGGGACAGTTGTAATCCTAATCAGCTTCGGTTTCATGGGTAAATTTTTTGCAATACCAAAGTTGAAAGCAATAGAAACTCCAAACTTTAAAGGTTTGATCACAATGTTGATTCAAATGGTCATTGACCATTTTCTTTACGTAATTATAATTGAATATTTTTTGCTCCTCTATAAATTCTTTATTAATAAAACTTTGTAATTGAAATTTTAAATCAGATCGTAACCAATCTCCAACCGGAACCCCAAAACCTGATTTCGTATGTTTAAATAAATTTTTGGGCAATAAATCCTCAAAGGTTTTTTTCAAAATGTATTTAGTTTCATTTTTATGAATTAAAAAATCTTCTGGAAGGCTAAAGCTAAATTCAATTAATTGATGATCAAGAAATGGTGATCTGCACTCCAGAGAATTCAACATACTTGTTCGATCGACTTTTACAAGCATATCTCCTTCTAGGCTTGTTTGATAATCTATTATTCTTGATTTGCTTAATCCAGAATGATCAATCGCTCTATTAAAAACAGATTCAAAAAATGAATTCGTTTCATCTCCTTGAGCTATTAGTAGGTTTTTTATTTCGTGTGAATTAAACCCTAGAGAAATGATATTTTTGATATCCTCTTCCTCATTATTACCTATACCTGATATTAATTTTTGTAATTTGAATAAACTACCTCGGGCATCTGTTTTTTGTTTGATTAATTTGGACAGGGGTTTGATAGAATTATTATGAATAAAACTAGGGATATATTTACGATACATATTTCCTATCAAAGGCATGAAATATCGATTGTATCCCCCAAATAATTCATCCCCACCATCGCCAGTTAGCGCTACAGTAACTTCTTTTTTTGTTTTTTTAGAAACAAAATATGTTGGTAAGGAAGAAGAATCGGCAAATGGCTCATCAAAATTTAAAATTATATTTTCAAGATCCTGCTTAATTTCATTTAAACTCAATGTATAGTTGAAATGATTCGTTTTAAGGTGTTGGGCAACTAAATTAGATTTATCACTTTCATCATAATTGGGATTTTCAAATCCTATTGAAAAAGTGTTGATTCTTTTTGAGCTAATTGAACTCATTACAGCACATACTATACTAGAATCTACTCCACCGCTTAAAAACGCTCCCAAAGGCACTTCCGAAATCATTTGATCTTCAATTGTTTCAAAAAGGTTTTTCCTTAAAGTTTCTTTAGCAAGATTAAAATCAGTAATTAGATTAGATTTTTTTAATTTGCAAATGTCCCAAAAATATTCTTCCTTAACCTCAAAGGTTTCGGTATCTATTTGCATTACCTTACCAGGTTCAAGTTTAGAAATACCTTTGTAAATAGAATAAGGGGCAGGAATATAGGTTAATTGAAAATAAAGAGCCAGGGCTTCTTGGTTAATTTCTTTTTTATTAAATCCAATTGATTGATGTAAATCAATAATTGATTTTAATTCACTACCAAATGAGATGAAATTGTTATTTAAAGAATAGTAGAGAGGTTTTTCACCTGTTCTATCTCTAACTAAAACTATTTTATTTTTTAATTTATCATGAATGGCAATTGCAAACATACCCTTTAGCTCACGGAAAAAACTCTCGCCATACATTTCATAACCTTTTAATATAACTTCAGTATCTGAATTGGTTTGAAAAATGACACCGTTTAACTCAAGATTTTTCTTAAGTTTTAAGTAATTATAGATTTCGCCATTAAAGACAATAACTAGGTCTTTTTTTTCATTAAAAATTGGTTGAGCCCCATGGTGAATATCAATTATTGAAAGGCGCCTCATGCCCAAGTATAACCTGTCTTCAAAATTATATTTTCCAAAATCATCTGGCCCTCTATGCTGAATTATATGTAGAGATTTTTCAAATTCTATTTGAGTAGGTATTTTACTTATTAATCCTAAAATTCCGCACATTTAGAGAAATAGTATTAAAAATTATTATAATTAATATTAGTGAAGTACTTGTGGTTAAATAATCGTGAAAGCAACTTAGTGCAAGCAATGTAGATAATATTGAAACTGATAATTCACTTTCAAAAGTTTTTAACTTTTGATTAATCAAATCTACTTTTTTTGAAAAATAACCAATAATTATAAAAAAAAATGGAATAATTAATTTATTGAAATCGTTAATTAGAACTCCAAAAAACGTATAAGCATTAGTTGGCTCTGGAGTGTAAATATATGGTACTATTGTGCTATAGTTTTTATCATCAAAAAATTTTCGAATTTTGAGAAATGTCAATTTATATGTTCCAATGTCACTATTTGATAAATTATAATAGATCTCTTTTAATGCTCTACTTGGCACTAAAAAATACGTAAATGCGCCAAAGCCTTCCCCTGTTTTGCCAGTAAGTTCTCCATATAAATTAAATAAAACATATACAATTGTTGAAATTGAGCATAAAATGACCCAATGAGAAATTTTTTTATACTTGAATTTGGTTCCAAATAGTAAAATAGAAAATAAAATGATAAATGTTGATCTACCTGAGGATAAAATTGAAAAATATAAAATTATGAAGGTATATATATATTTTCTAATATTTAAATTTCCCCAAAAATAATAAGTGTAAAATCCCAATGAGTAAAGTGCTAAATAGGATAGAAAAATAAATGGCAAAATATGACTTTCTTCCGCTTCAGTTAAATGACTCCTATACGAACTTACAATATCAATTTTAATTGTTAATGACCCAGTAATTAAATAATAATCTAAGAAAAAATATATTAAAAGGCTAAAGCTTAATATTTCAAAAATCTTGTAATTTACTTTAAATTTATTGCTTTTAGCATAATTCTTTTTTGGTAATATATAACCTATATTGAAAAAAATAATAAGAATTAAAATATAGAATAATAACTCAACAATTTGAATAATATTATAATTAAACAATAAGGATATTATTGTTGGGACAAATAATATTATATTATATTTCATTAATTAATTTTTTACTTTCCTCTAATCTTCTAAAGTTGTTTGTAATAATATCTTTAACGGCAATTATCAAAAGATGTATTTTCTTTAATTTTTCATTATTTAAAATAATAATTAAAAAAAATATTTGGATACAAAATATAGAGTATTTTATTGATGATTTTAGGGTTGAATTATAAATTGTTCTGAAAATAAAATATTTGTTCCTAAAATAATAATAAAGTTTAAAATTCAAATCTAAGTTTTTAAAAACCGAAAAATTTGCTTTTGGGTGGAAGTGTAAACTTTTAGTGATAGTAAAAATTGGAAACTTCTTCTTAATTCTAGCAAAATATTCTGTTTCATCTCCCCAAATTACTAAATTTTTATTTGGCAAACCTACCTCTTTGATAATCGTAATTGGGATTAAGGTTCCATTAAAAAAATGGCCAATTCCTTTAATATAGTCATCCTTAATTTGAGAATAAAAACTGTTGTTTTCTAACCTCCAAACAAGTTCTGCTGGATTGTTAATATTTACTATTGTTGAATTTAAAACTGCAGGCTGAAAATGTATATAGTTAATTAAATTTTGAAGTGCAGTTTTTTCTGGTAAACCATCATCATCCATTAACCAAATAAAGTCAAAATCACTTTTGGTAAATTCTAACATTGCCCTGTGAAATCCTGCAGAACCACCTTCGTTTGCTTGTGTAATTGTATTTATATTATTTTTTTTTAGCCATAGATCTGTTCCATCTGTTGAACTATTATTAATTACACAAATTTCTAAGGTAATTTCTTCGTTTAAAATTTGTTTTTGAATTCCCTCAATACATTTTTTTAAAAGTTCAATTCTATTATATGTAACAATACTAGCTAAAATTCTCATTAAGTATTTTTTTTGAGTAATTTTTAAAGTATAAATATGTTAAACTTGTAATTAATAATTCTGATAAAATCCAATTCCCAAAAACTAAATTCAAGCCTAAATTTTTTAAATAAATCAAATTAATACTTACGCTAATAATACCAACTATTAGTGTTATCATTAAAAGTATTTTTTCTTTATTAATATTTATGAATGTAATATTTCCAAAAAGATTTGACATGGTAATTAAAAAGGGAATAAAAGAAATTACATAGGTGTAATTATTCACTTTGGAATATTCATTTGAATAAAATAATTCTAAAACTAAATTATTAAAAAGAATAAATGAACTTGCTGCTATAATTCCTGAAATGAAATATATTTTTGAAATTTCATTAATATAAACTACACCTTCTTTTTTACTTTTATTAAATTCGGAAGCTATTTTGGGTAAAAAATAAAAACCCAAAGGGAACGCAAATATTGCTACAAATCCTGTTACATTTCTGGCTGCAACTGTAAATATTGCTGTAGTTGAATATCCTAATGTTTTGCCTACTAATACTTGATTTAGAGTTGTATAAAGAAAAATTGATATTGATGAAAGAAAAAATACGTATGATTTTTTTAATAAATGAATGATATCTGAAAATATAAATGGTTGTAATTTAATTTTAAATTTAATGTAACTTATTGCCAATAGAATTAGAGCTGTTAAGATTTGATAAGTACTTTGTAATAAATTAAATGACTCGTAGTTATTTTTGGTAACACTAAAATAAATATTTATTAATAATAATAGCTTTAGAGTCGATTGAATAACATTAAGTAAAGATGTTTTTTCTAAACCAATGAACAAATAACTAGGCATCAAAAAACTACCGAAACAAAATAAAAAGCTTACAAAAAACAGTTTACTATTTAATCTAATTTCAGAATCTATAAAAAATAGAATGATAAATATTAAAATTGATAATATTAATAAGAGAAATTTTAAATAAAAAATTGCACTAAATTTTTTATTTAACTCATTATTTAGATTTGATAATGTAATTTCTTTTGCTCCTGATAATTCTAATCCAAAATTTATTAACAAGGTAAAATAAAATATGTAATAATAAGCATGAAGTGATTTGCCAAATAACTCTTGTCCCAGCAATTTGGCTGCTAAGGGCGTAATTAATATGGGAAATAAATAATTTAATCCTTGGGAAATTGCAATATTAATTATACCAAATAAATCTTTTTTGCTAAACAATTTTATAATTGTTAAATGTATTTTCTAACCCAGCTAAAAATTTTATTGGATTAACATATTTTAATTTTTTTTCAATTTTATCAATACTTGCCAACGAATGTTTCACATCTCCTTTTCTTTCGGCTTGATAAATTGCTTGAATGTTTTTGCCGCTGATTTCTCGAAGGTATTGAATGATTTCATTTAAGGTAGTTTGTTCGCCACAGGCAACATTGAACACTTCGTGTTGCTCAAAGCCTGGATGTAATAAGGCTTTGATATTGGCTTGTACCGCATTGGCAACATAAGTGAAATCTCTACTGGTTTCCCCATCTCCATTGATGGTTGGTTGCGTGCCTTCAATGAAATGCTTGCAAAATAAGGGAATGACTGCTGCGTAGGGATTATTGGGATTTTGCTTGGGTCCAAATACATTGAAATAACGTAAACCAATGGTGTGAAATCCATAAACCTTTGAAAATACATCGGCATACATTTCATTTACCGCTTTGGTGACCGCATAGGGCGACAAGGGTTTCCCTTCTTTTCCTTCTACCTTGGGTAATTCTTTGCTATCGCCATAGGTACTAGAAGAGGCTGCATAAATAAATTTTTTGAGCCCTTCTTGTTCTTTTGCAGCTACCAGCATATTTAAAAACCCTGAGATATTTACCTCATTGCTTGTTATCGGATCGTTGATCGAACGCGGAACCGATCCAAGTGCGGCTTGATGTGAAACATAATGAATTCCTCCAAGAGCCTTTCTACAGATTTCCAAATCACGAATGTCTCCTTCGATGAATTCAAAATTGGGTAGCGAAATAAATTCTTGAATGTTTTCAAAATAGCCATTCGATAAATTGTCGAGTACTCGTACTTTTCCTGCTCCATGTTGCAAGAGGTATTCGACCAGATTGGACCCTATGAAACCAGAGCCACCAGTAATTAAGAAATTTGAAGAGGATAAATCCCCTTCATGGTATAATTGATTTTCCAAAAATGAGTTTTAATAAATATCTGGAATAAAGGATGGAGCAATAAAACGTCCATTTCGATTGTTTAGGTGTCTAATATATCGAGTATTTTTAGGGACTGAAATACCAGAGGAAAGGTATTCATCCAATGTTTTCATTTTTTCTTGCTTTTTATTGGTTTGAACCATGTACCATTTACCGTACATCTTGACTTCAAAAATATTATGGGTTGGAATCCCTTTTTTTACCAAATCAAATATGGAAGCCTGCGTAGAGTCAATCCTGAAATATAAAAATACTGGCCTAACTTGGTAGCCGTTGTAGATACACAATTTTTGTAATACCAAAGAGCGGTCATAACAAAAGCCTTTTCTGTACTTAAAAATGGAATCAAGTGAAACATAAGAATCTGAGATCTGTTCTTGTTTGATGTATCCTACTAGCTTGTTCTGAATTTTTAATAAATCGCTTGCATTTGCAACTTTTATATCCCCTAAATTTTTCTTCAATAATTCAAGTTCATGCGCCGAAGGCTCAATTTGAGATAGATTCCATGCTTTGATGGAAAAATAAGCTATGAAAGGTAAAGCAATTATGATGAAGAGTTTGGCAATAAGGTTCATTTCAGTAATTTAGAGAGAACGAGCCTCAAAATTACTTAAAATATTTTTCACATCAAAAATTGTGTGAGTTGTGTGTAAATACTGGTGTAAATCCAATGTCAAAAAATTGTTATGCGCTACGGCTAAGACAATTGCATCATATTTTTGGCTACTTTGGATTGTATTTTCGATGGCTAGATGATATTCATGCTGAACTTCCTCTTTTTTAGCCCAAGGATCCACCACATCTACATTTGTTTCATAGGTTTCTAATTCACGGATGATATCGATAACCTTTGTATTACGCACATCAGGACAATTTTCTTTGAAAGTAAATCCTAGCACTAAAATTCTTGAATTTTTTACTTGAATTCCTTTCTTCACCATGTCTTTGATGGTTTCTGTTGCCACATACTTGCCCATGCCATCATTTAACCTTCGGCCTGCCAAAATAATTTCTGGGTGATACCCCAATTCTTGTGCTTTCTGTGCTAAATAATAAGGATCTACGCCTATGCAATGACCACCCACTAGCCCAGGTTGAAACTTCAAGAAATTCCACTTGGTTCCTGCAGCCTCTAATACCTCGTAGGTATTAATTCCCATTAGATTAAAAATCTTTGATAATTCATTGACAAAAGCAATATTGATATCTCTTTGCGCATTTTCTATGACCTTTGCTGCTTCAGCTACCTTTATGGAAGATGCTTTGTGGGTGCCAGCTACAATGATACTCTTATACAATTGATCAACCTCTTCAGCAATAGCAGGAGTTGAGCCTGATGTTACTTTTAATATTTTAGATACGGTATGCTCTTTATCTCCTGGATTAATTCGCTCAGGGGAATACCCACAATAAAAATCTTGATTAAAGACTAAACCACTGTTTTTTTCTAAAACTGGTACACATTCATCTTCTGTTACTCCCGGATATACCGTCGATTCATACACTACGATATCTCCCTTTTTCAATACCTTACCAACAGTTTCACTGGCTTTGTAAAGAGGGGTTAAATCGGGTCGATTCGTTTTGTCGGTAGGCGTGGGAACTGTTACAATGTATATTTGGCAAGCTGCTAAGTCGTCCAACTGATTGCTAACAAATAAACCATTTTGATCATCATTGTGTGATTTACTGTAAGCTTGTAAATCTTGATCACTAACCTCTAAGGTATGGTCTTTTCGCGCTTGTAGTTCTGAAATGCGTTGCGTATTGATATCAAAGCCGAGGGTGGGGTATTTTTTACCAAACTCTACAGCGAGGGGTAGGCCTACATATCCTAAACCGATGACGGCAATTTTTTTCTGCATGTTATGGATGTTGTTCAAAGCTTCGCCTCCTGAGTCACATCGAATGGGTCTCAGTGGGCAAGGGATTTCAAGCTACAAATTTACTTAAATTTTGGGCAAGCACTTACTTCTTAAGTATAAAGTTTTACGTAAATGCTGTTAAAATTTTAGAAAATTTGTCACGGATAAAAGCGTGTCAATCTCTTGGGTAGAAAAGGTGTGTACAGGGATTGACAATACTATTCAAAGATACGAGGATTATGTGTATAAAAATAGGTTATTCGTGTTTTATACATATTTTACAAGTGATTAATTGGGCTGAACGCGCTTCTCTCCTAAAATCCATAAGGGATTGTTCGGAGTCATTTTAATACGTTTATTTCGGAATGAATCGATGTGCTGAAAGGCTAATTCAATATCATCGGTGAACAAGATATTTTTATAGTCATCGGCGCTAACGGTCTTAATTTGAATCAATTGGTCTAAAAATTCAATCAGTTTTTGATGGTGTTCTACTCCCATAATCACCACCGGGAAATTATTGATTTTACCTGTTTGTATAAGCGTAGCTACTTCAAAAAACTCATCCAAGGTGCCAAGTCCCCCAGGCATCACCACAAAACCCGAAGAATATTTACGCAGCAATTCCTTTCGCACAAAGAAATAACGAATGGTGACAAACTTGTTCAGATATGGATTGGGTTTTTGTTCAAAGGGTAATTCGATGTTACAACCTAGCGAAAGCGCCCCCGCGTCGTGAGCGCCGCGGTTAGCAGCTTCCATGATTCCCGGACCACCGCCTGTCATAATTGCATATCCCACTTCTCCCAATTTTTGGGCCAATTCTCGCGCACTCTGGTAATACGGATGATGTTCATCAAAACGAGCAGATCCAAAAATGGTAATGCATGGACCAATAAAATGTAAGTTTCGGAAACCTTTAATAAACTCTAATAATACATCAAAGGAAAACACAAACTCCTTCCACCTAGAACGAGCACCTTTTAAATAGTCAAATTCTTTTATTTTGGGCATGTTGCTAAGATAGGAAGAAACTATGAATCTAAGAAACTAAGAAACTATGAATCTAAGAAACTATGTTGTTATGAATCTATGAAACTATGTTGTTATGAATCTAAGAAAAAATGTTTTAAAATTTCTTAGTTTCATAAATTCTTAAATTCATAGGTTCATAATTTCTTAGATTCACAGTTTCATATAAACTTAATTTTAAATTCTTATTTTTGAAATTAGGCCAATTAATAGACCAATAATTTCTTTTAATAATTTCAGAGCTTTTTCAGTAAAATCATCATTTATAATACTAATATTTCTAAATACAAGAATCATAGAATTTACTTCATATGATGAGCCTAGTGAAATATTTAGAAATCTTTTAAATTCTTTTTTTGAATTTCTTCCAAACCCTTCTGCAATATTATTTGAAATAGATAATACAGCACGATTTAGCTGATCTCTATAAGAGTAATCAGAAATTTTTTTTGCTACTGGATAAGTAATTCCACAAAGTTCAACAGCCTTTTGCCAAACTATTAATTCTTGAAAGTTTTTTATATACATTCAGAAAAATACTTACTACCAATTTATTATTTATCTTTTTGACTTATAATCTAAAAAAATAATCAATCATGTGATTTTATCAACTTTTGAATTATTTATACTACGGGACTATTCACAAAAATTCTTAAATTAATTGCTTATTGGCTTCTTAGATTCATAGCTTCTTAGATTCCTAGTTTCATAGTTTCTTAGATTCATTGTTTCTTAAATTCCTAGTTTCATAGTTTCTTAAATTCCTAGTTTCTTAAATTCCTAGTTTCATAGTTTCATAGTTTCTTAGATTCCTAGTTTCTTAGATTCCTAGTTTCATAAATTCATAGTTTCTTGCTCTTCGAGCAAAAAAAAATAAGCAAAGATTAAAAATCCTTGCTTATCGCTTCACTCCGTTTTCTAAATTATTATTTTGAATGCCTTTTGGGGCGAGTCTACTTTTTTTGATGCCTAATACGAGTTAACTTTTTTAAAAATTACTCTTTTTGCTTGAACAAAGTAAAAATAAGATTTTCAGAAATACAAGAATTTTTTGCTTAAAAATATAGCAAAAACCAAAAATTGTACAAGAAAGAGTTAAATTTTACAAGAAACCCATTTTTGGACTAGTCTAATTTTTGTTTTTTCTGTAAAAATTATACGAAAACAAAATAGGGATTAAAATTTGGACGACTAAAATAGACAAGAACACCAAGATAGACCATTTGGTAGGAAGCCAAGCACAAAGAATCCCTTGAAGGAGTCCGCCATAGTACCAAATCACACCTGCGACTTCATGCGTGTATTTCCAATTGGCCGGATCTTCCAGCGTCCAGGGTAAGCGAAAACCTGCGAAATAATTGGGTTGTAATTTGCCCATGTATTTTCCGAAAAGCGCGAAAGAAATACCAATAAAAGTAAAAATATAGCGGTCGAAATGGAAGTTCGGATTTGCTGTCGATTCTACAATCATAATGGCAAGGATGGAAAGGAATCCAGTGATGCCATAACTTAAGGTCTTGAAAATCCCTGCATTTTCTTTGGTTTCTTGATACTTGGGGTCAACCTTGCCCAGGTTTTGAAACAAGTTAAATAACAAAAACCCAACACCGCATAATATACCTGGCGCCAAAAAGATACTATACCTTCCACCCCAAGCATCGGGTTTTCCATCTATCCCAAAATGTGTAGGAATTTGTTCAGGCAAGCCTGGTAATAAATAATAGGCATATCCCAAGGGAATAAGAAGAATTAAGGAGGCAAGGAGGAGGCGCATATTTTTAGGTGTAAGGTGTAAGGTGTAAGGTGTAAGGTGTAAGGTGTAAGGTGTAAGGTGTAAGGTGTAAGGTGTAAGGTGTAAGGTGTAAAATTATAAAAAATATTCACACCTTATACCTTACACTTTACACTTTATCACATTTCCAACTGCCTCTCATCAGGAATCCTCACACTTTCTAGTTTAGTATCTAGTAACATAATGAGTTTGTCCTTTTGATTATAAGCAGGCCATAGTGGAACCGTAGGTCTGGAGGGATTACCTGTTTTGGTGAAGTTAATCCAATAAGTGGACATTTGCTTGGCCAAAAGGTAATCTGCTTCTTCAAAGGGTCTGTTTACCGTGTGTAAATTATGGTAGGCATAGGGCACCTCTCCGGTATGGAAGGCCCCATATTGTGTTTCTGGGCTATGTGCTGGTACGTTTCTATTAAAGCGGTACATGTAAATTTTTCCTTTACCTTTTGCTTCTTGTAATTTTGCTAAATCATATTGCTTGCTACCAAAGGCTTCGTTTCTTCCCATCTCAATTTGTGAACGGTAGGCTTCTTCATCGTTTCGTGCCGGATAAAGGGAAAGTACTTGTTCAGCTTTTTCTTTGAATCGTGTTTTTACTTGTTCAATGAATTTTTCTGCGGAAAGTGGTTTGCCCGCTACGCGGTCATCTTTATTCCACCCGATGATCATATTGACATCATTTTGTTTCCCTGCCAAGTAGTTTTCTCTGTAATTAAATGGAATAATCTTTCCATCTGGATAAGGTGAAGAATTACCTGCATTAGCTTTTTGAATGGTTTCCGCAGGGAGGTTTCGTAGGGCTTCAAGATTGCTTGCATTTAATTTGTTACCCAATTCAATGCCCATTTGTTCTACTCGTTCGCTGTTCTGGTTTGCTTGATTTGTGTTGGTTAAGGCAAAGCCCAGAGCTAGCGCCCCACTTTCTAAAATGGCCCCTCTAAAAAGTCCTTTGGCTATTGGACTAGCACATAACATACTCACAGCGCTTGCCCCTGCAGATTGTCCAGCAATGGTTACCTTATTTGGGTCGCCACCAAATTTGGAAATATTTTGTTGGACCCACTGAAGTCCAGCTATCAAATCACGAATACCATAATTTCCGGAAACACTTAGGGGGTCTTCTTTACTCAGTGCTGGGTGGGTCATGAAGCCAAAAACGCCCACTCGATAGTTGATGCTAACGAATACGATATCTTCTTTGGCCATGTTACTGCCATCGTAAATAGGACAGGCGGTACCTCCACTTCTAAAACCTCCGCCATAGATATAAACCAAAACCGGTTTCGGTTTTGTCGTTTTTTTTGTCCATATATTTAAATACAAACAATCTTCCGAAATCGGTTCTTTGGGAATCAAAAATTCTTCTGACCAATAGGCAAAAGGAGCGGGGCTGTTTTGCATGGGGCTTGCTGAGAATTTTTGACAATCCTTAATGCCTATCCATGCATCCATTTCTTCTGGACCCTTCCATCTTAATGCTCCAACTGGGGGTTTTGCAAACGGAATGCCCAAATAAATGGATAAACCATCTTTTTGAAATCCACGCACAGCACCTTTGGTTGTTTGCACTACATTTTGCGCTAATAATAATATTGGAGATAGGAAAAATAGAAGGAGTTTCATTATAAAGTATAAGGTGTAAGGTGTAAGGTATAAAGTATGAGGTATAAGGTGTAAGGTGTAAGGTATAAAGTATGAGGTATAAAGTATGAGGTATAATGTGTAATGTGTAAGGTGTAAGGTATAAGGTATGAGGTATAAGGTGTAAGATATAATGTTGTTGGTAATTTTTAGGGGGATATTTATATTTTTCTAAATTTAGATTAATTTGGTAAAAAAAACTATAAAATTTAATCACTATGAAAACTGAAAACATAAGAGAACGATCATTAAATTTTGCGGTAGATATTTTTAACTTTACAAAGTATCTCGTTTACGACAAGAAAGAGTATATTTTATCTAAACAGCTTCTGCGATCGGGTACCAGTGTAGGTGCTCAATTATCTGAAGCAGTTCATGCAGAATCCAAGGCAGATTTTATTCATAAAAACGCGATAGCCCAAAAAGAAATTAATGAGACGATTTATTGGTTAAAAATTATGATTAAATCAAAATTTGAAGAAGGTGAAAAAATAAATAATCTTCATAATGAAGCCAATCAAATTTTAGCTATTATTACGACTATTTTAAAGAAACTAAAATCAAAAAACACATAATCCCCATACCTCACACTTTATACCTCATACTTTATACTTCACACTTTATACCTCACACTTTATACCTCACACTTTATACTTCACACTTTATACCTCATACCTCAAATTTCAAACCTAAAAACACCTTATGCAACACTACTTCACAACCATCCCTTCTTCCCACCGAGCACTAATTTTGGGGCTTGGGATTACTTTTTTTTGGATTTTAGAAGGAGGAATCCCTTTAGTGAAATTTAAATATGGCAAATGGAAACACGCAAGTCTGAATTTCTTTTTTACTTTTACAACCATTATTATTAATTTCCTTTTTGCAAAATGGATTGTTCAAACATCCGACTGGTGTCAATCTACAAATTTTGGCATTCTACCATACCTCACACTTCACACCTCATCCCTTATCCCTGATCTCTCATACCTCATACCTATTCTCGGTCTTCTCCTCCTTGATTTAATATCTGCTTATTTTATTCATTGGATAGAGCATAAGATAAAATGGATGTGGAAATTTCACATGGTGCACCATTCTGATATTTATGTAGACACGACAACTGCAAATCGTCATCATCCAGGTGAAAGTGTTTTTAGAGCATGTTTTACCTTATTAGCTGTATGGTTATTGGGGGCACCCATTTGGTTGGTAATGATGTATCAAAGTATAAGTGTGGTTCTTTCTCAATTTAATCATGCAAATATTTTATTGCCAGAAAAGTTAGATAAGGCAGTTTCTTGGATTATTGTTTCGCCTAACATGCATAAGATTCATCATCACTATCTGCAGCCTGAAACAGATTCAAACTACGGAAACATCTTTTCTTTATGGGATCGTATTTTTGGGACCTATCGTGAAATGGACCTAAAAAAATTAAAGTATGGATTGGATATTTTAGATGATTCAACATCAGGAGATTTAGTGGAGCAGATTAAAAGGCCGTTTAATAAGGTGTAAGGTATAAGGTATGAGGTGTAAGGTGTGAGGTGTGAGGTATGAGGTGTAAGGTGTAAGGTATGAGGTGTAAGGTGTAAGGTGTAAGGTATGAGGTGTGAGGTGTAAGGTATGAGTTGTAAGGTATGAGTTGTAAGGTATGAGGTGTGAGGTATGAGGTGTAAGGTATGAGGTGTAAGGTATAAGGTATGAGGTGTGAGGTATGAGGTGTAAGGTATAAGGTATGAGGTGTTAGGTATGAGGTATGAGGTGTAAGGTATAAGGTGTAAGGTATAAGGTGTAAGGTATGAAGTGTAAGGTGTCAAGTTTAAGGTATTTCATGAGAAAAATTTATACCTTATACTTCACACCTTATACTTCACACCTTATACTTCACACCTTATACTTCACACCTTATACTTCACACCTTATACTTCACACCTTATACTTCACACATTATACCTAATAAAAAGCTAAAGTTTCTTCAAATATTCCGAAGGAGTCTCTCCCGTATATTTTTTAAAAACCTTGATAAAGGCGCCGCGGGAATTGAATCCGGCCATTTCGCCGATGGATTCTAAGGTGTAGGATTGGGCGGCTCCTGCTTTAAGTTTTTCTTTCACAAATTCAATGCGTTGTCTGTTTTTCCATTCTGGAAAAGAAACTTTGAGGTATTTAGAAAAATATACCGTAAGCACATGGTAGGGTACATTGATTTCTAAGGCAAGTTTTGATAAGGAGAAATCATGAGCAAGGGAATCGTTTTGATTGGAAAGGGCCTTTAACGATTCGTTGATTTCATTAATTTTTTCTTCATTTAAAATGCCCAAGTCTAGTTGGTTAATGTCTTGTTTTTCGGCATTTTGAATGATGAAATCTATCTTTTTTTCTACGATATATTCGTCTTTAAAGTACTTTGAAAAAAGGAAAAAGGGAACAAATAATATCGCTAAATTTTCAAAAAAGAAAGAAAGCATGACCACTTCTTTGATGATATTTAATGGTAATATGGAAAAAATATTAATTCCAAATTTTGCTTGTAATTGAAGGTTGCCAACTAAGCCTAATGAGGATAAATTAGCTATTAGGAAAATACTAGTAAAGCAGGCTATCCAGCATTTGAACAAATTGTTCATCGATGGATTTTTTAAAATGACTTTCCCTTTTCCTTGGTATAATATTTTAAAAATGGCTAAACTGTAAATGATGTTAATCGTTGGCCGGAGGATCGATTGTACAATACCTGGTATTAACCAATATTCATACTTGTATTGAGTAGTCGTAAAATTGATGATCTGTTTGGCTAAAGCAATTTTTTCTGCCCAAGGAGTAATGATATAGGGGAAAATATTGATGAAAACTAAACCTGGAATGATGAGATGTAAATAGTCGACCTTTTCCCTAAATGGATTGATATAGGTTCGTTTTACAAATAGGTACAAACTTGCTCCAACTAAAAAATATACTGGCGTAAAGTGGATTGTTAATAAGGCAACAATTGTTGGGTTTTCGGATGAAAATATGGTATTATGTACGATTCCAAATATGGAATTTGTTAAATAAAAGATGGCTAATGTGTAATTATCACCTAATTCTTTATTTCTGTAAAGGAATAATAAAATTGCAATAAGAAGTCCTAAGTAAGAAATATAGAACATACTTCTGGTTTAATGGTGAACACAATAGAATATATACTTCACAATATAAAAATATATTTCCTACTTTTCCAATTTTAAACCACTAAATAATGTCCCATTGACAATTTTGGTACTTAAAACTTTTCTACTTTACGAATCTGTTCATTGATTTTGTCGGATTCCACGAGTCCATCCCGTAGTCGAATGATGCGATGTGCATATTGAGCGATGTCGTCTTCGTGGGTTACCATGACAATCGTATTACCTTTTTGGTATAATTGATCAAATAGGTCCATGATTTCGTAAGAAGTCTTGGTATCTAAGTTACCGGTTGGTTCATCGGCGAGTAGAATGGAAGGGTCATTTACTAAGGCACGAGCTACAGCCACACGTTGACGCTGTCCGCCAGATAATTCATTTGGTTTATGCAATGCTCGGTTTTCTAAACCAACACCTTTGAGAGCTTCCATGGCCTTTTCGGTACGGTCTTTTTTATTATAACCGGCATAAATAAGTGGCAAAGCCACATTTTCCAAGGCGGATTGCCTTGGAAGCAAATTAAACGTTTGAAAGACAAATCCGATTTCCTTGTTACGAACAGTGGCGAGTTCGTTTTCTGACATTTGACTTACGTCTTGACCATTCAAAATATAATTTCCAGAAGTTGGGGTATCTAAACAACCCACAATATTCATTAAAGTTGATTTTCCGGAGCCTGATGGTCCCATAAAGGCAACGTATTCTCCACGATTTACCGAAATGCTTACATCTTTTAAGGCCTCAATGACCTCGTCGCCCATTACGTAGCGCTTCGAAATATGGATGGTTTCAATAATCTTACTCATAGGATGGATTTGAAAGATAAATTTATCAAATCTTTGGCGGATTTCTTCTGCTTTTCGATTAAAGTGCAAAGAATCGGATAAAATGTAATTTTCAAGGATAAGAGGAAAGGCCTTCTTCCTAATTTGATTTAATCTCCCTAACTTGCTTTATGGATTTCAAACTAGTTTCTACTTATCAACCAACTGGTGATCAACCTGTGGCCATTCGACAGTTAGTTGAGGGCCTTGAAAATCGTGAACAAAACCAAACTCTTTTAGGGGTAACGGGTTCAGGAAAGACCTTTACAATTGCTAATGTGATTGAAAAGGTAAATAAACCTACCTTAATTTTGAGTCACAATAAGACCTTGGCAGCCCAGTTGTATGGGGAATTTAAGTCTTTTTTTCCTGAAAATGCTGTCGAGTATTTTATTTCGTATTACGACTACTATCAACCAGAGGCATTTATTGCTACTACTGGAACGTATATAGAAAAAGATCTTTCGATTAATCAAGAAATTGAAAAATTACGATTGGCCACCACTTCCGCCTTGATGTCGGGTCGAAGGGACATCATTGTGATTGCCTCTGTTTCTTGTATTTATGGTATGGGAAATCCGGATGAGTATAAAAACTCAATTGTGAGGATAGGAGTGGGTGAAATTATTTCAAGAAATCAGTTTTTGTATCGTTTAGTAGAGATTTTATATGCGAGATCTGAGGGAGAATTCTTACGTGGAACTTTTCGCGTAAAAGGAGATACGGTAGATATTTTCTTGGCCTATGCAGATTTTGGCTATCGGGTTATCTTTTTTGGTGATGAAATTGAAGAGATTCATCGAATTGATCCTTGGACGGGCAAGAAAATTTCGGAAGAAAAAATGGTGGCTATTTTCCCAGCCAATTTATTTGTGACAGGAAAGGAAACGATGTTGAGGGCTATTTCAGAAATTCAAGCCGACTTAGTGAAGCAGATTGCTCATTTTGAGTCGGAAGGCAGGTTGGTAGAAGCTGAGCGGATCAAGCAGCGTACTGAATTTGACTTAGAAATGATGCGGGAGTTGGGTTATTGCACCGGTATTGAAAACTATTCAAGATATTTTGATGATCGGAAACCTGGGCAACGACCATTTTGTTTGTTGGATTTTTTCCCGGATGATTTCTTGATGGTAGTAGATGAAAGTCATGTGACTATGCCTCAGATTCGTGCTATGTGGGGCGGTGACCGTTCTCGCAAGGAATCGTTGGTTGAATATGGTTTTCGATTGCCCTCTGCTTTGGATAATCGCCCGCTGACATTTCAAGAATTTGAGGATTTGGTTGGGCAAACTGTTTTTGTTTCTGCTACTCCAGCGGACTATGAGTTAAGAAAATCAGAAGGGGTAGTGGTGGAACAAATTATTCGTCCGACCGGGCTGTTGGATCCATTGATTGAAGTGCGACCAACCAAAGGACAAATCGATGATTTGTTGGATGAGGTCTATGACCGTATTAAGAAAAAGGAGCGTGTTTTGATTACAACATTAACCAAACGAATGGCAGAGGAGTTGTCGAAATATTTAGATCGGGTGGGGGTGAAGTGTAGATATATACATTCTGAAATTAAGACCTTAGAACGTGTGGAGATTTTGAGGGAATTGCGTTTGGGGGTGATTGATGTATTGGTGGGAGTGAATTTACTAAGAGAAGGCTTGGATTTGCCTGAAGTTTCCTTGGTGGCCATTATGGATGCTGATAAAGAAGGCTTTTTAAGAGATATCCGCTCCTTGATTCAGACGATTGGTCGTGCGGCTAGAAATGAAAATGGGAAGGTGTTGATGTATGGAGACAAAATGACGGGTTCTATGGAATTAGCCATTTCGGAAACCAACCGAAGAAGGGCGAAGCAAATGGCTTATAATGAGGAACACGGAATCACGCCGAAAACCATTTGGAGAACGCAGGAAGAAATCTTGGAGCAAACTTCGATAGCGGATAAAATGGCTAAGCCAGTGAAGAATTACACGCGCTCTCCTGAGCAAATACTTCAAGTAGCCGATCCGATGGCACAGTTTATGTCGAAGGAGCAATTGATAAAATTCAAAGAGCAATTACAAAAGGAAATGGAAAAAGCTGCCAGGGATTTAGATTTCCCTTTAGCGGCGAAGTTGAGGGATGAGGTAATCGCGCTGGAGGAGCGGTTGAGTGATTAAACACGCTCAGCTTTGCTGAGTGTGGAATGACTGTTGAAGCTACGCTTCAAAATCAAAAAAATAAAATCAAAATGATTTTAAGACATTCCACACTCGGCAAAGCCGAGCGTGAGGTCACTGGATCACTCAACCACAAACGGATAATCTTCCTGCACATACACATCTTTGTACGCTTCGGAAGCATCTGGGAAAGGAGAATTTTCAGCGAAATCTACCGATTCTTGAACTTGAACCTTGATTTTAGCATCGATTTCATCCAATTCTGCTTGGGTGAGAATGTTATTTTCTAAGATTGTTTTCTTTACTTGCTCGATTGGATCACGCTCTTTGTACGCTTCAACTTCTTCTTTTGAACGGTATTTTTGAGGATCCGACATGGAGTGACCTCTATAACGATATGTTCTAAATTCTAAGAAAGTTGGACCTTCTCCTGCTCTAGCTCGAGCTGCAGCACGAGAAACTGCCTCGTGAACGGCCTCTACATTCATGGCATCTACAGGCTCAGAAGGCATATCGTATGCTTCACCGATACGGTAAAGATCTGTTACATTGGAGGTTCTGGCTACAGAAGTACCCATTGCATATCCATTGTTTTCTACAACGAAAATGCAAGGCAATTTCCAAGTCATGGCCATATTGAAAGTTTCGTGCAAGGCGCCTTGACGAGTAGCACCGTCTCCGAAATAGCAAATCGAAACGTTTCCCGTTTCGTTGTATTTTTCTGCGAAGGCTAAACCTGCACCTAAAGGAATTTGAGCACCTACGATTCCGTGTCCGCCCACAAAACCAACTTCTTTATCAAAAATGTGCATGGAACCACCTTTTCCTTTTGATGCACCGGTGATTTTGCCATACAATTCAGCCATGATGGCATTTGGGGAAGTACCCAAAGCTAATGGAATTCCGTGATCGCGGTAAGCAGTGATGTATTTATCACCCTCACGAAGTGCAGATTTAGAACCAGAAGAACAAGCTTCTTGTCCGATATACAAGTGACAAAAGCCCTTAATTTTCTGCATTCCATACAATTGTCCGCATTTTTCTTCGAACTTTCTTTGTAATTGCATCGACTCGTACCAGTAGCGGTAGGTCTCTTTAGAATACTTAAGCGATTGCGATTCTTTCTTTGCCATTTTCTTGAATGAATGTTGAAAATTTTCTTAAACCCAATTTAATTTAAGAAATTTGACACGAAATTAAGACATAAAGCAATAAAAGCCAAAATTTGAGGCATATGTATTTAAAAAACTTACAGGTTAGACAATTTAAGTCGTATGCGGAGGCACATTTTGAGTTTATTCCCAATATTAATTGTATTGTGGGTGAAAATGGCAAGGGTAAGACCAATTTATTGGATGCCATTTATTTTTTGTCGATGACCAAGAGCGTCAGAAACATGTCGGATCAATTGTGTGTGTTACATGGGCAAGAATTTTTTACCATTCATGGCAGCTATTTAGTTGATGAAATGCAAACTCAGATTACTTGTTCCTTTCAAAAGGGGCATAAAAAGCAAGTTTTGCGTGAACAGAAGGCATACCCTAGGCTGGCAGATCATATTGGTAATTACCCAGTCGTGATGATGGACCCTTATGATACTGATTTAATACGAGAAGGTAGTGAAGAACGAAGGCGGTTTTTTGATGCGATGATGTCGCAAAAGGATCGTGGTTTTTTGGAGAAATTATTAAAATACAATCGTGTTTTACAGCAAAGAAATACGTTATTAAAGGCTTTTGCAGAAAGAAATCAGGTGGATACGCTGCATTTGGAAACCTATGATAAGTTATTGGTAGAACTAGGGGAAGAGCTTTCTGCTTTTAGAAAAACTTTTTTAAAAGCCTATATTCCAGCGTTCCAAAAACATTATGATAATTTATCTGAGGGGAGAGAGCTTGTTACTATTCATTTGGAAAGTAATTTTGAAGAAGGCCACTTGGCACAAACCATGAAGTCGAATTTGGCAGTTGATTTGGCTGCCCAGCGAACGGGAATTGGTATACATAAAGACGATTTTTTGTTTGAAATTGATGGCTATCCACTAAAGAAATTTGGGTCTCAAGGACAACAAAAGAGTTTTGTGGTTGCTTTAAAATTGGCTCAATTTGATTTGTTGTGGTCTGATACCAACAAAAAACCCATATTACTCTTAGACGATATTTTTGATAAATTGGATGACCGTAGAATTCAACGATTGATTCAGATGATGGCTGAGGATCATTTTGGGCAGGTATTTATTACGGATGCAAGGCCAGAGCGAACAAAGAAATTATTAAAGGACCTGAAAGGGGAGATAAAGTATTTTGAATTAGGTTCTTGATATTATATAAAGGAGTTCCCTGAGGCTCTCGAAGAGAGGTCAAAAACAATTTTTCCAAAATTGTTTAAACTGTGTTTTTGAGTGTAGGCAGCCAAGGCATCAGAATCGATGGAATAGTCTTTTTCTAAAATAGTCCGCATGGCAGTTGCAATGTCCTCTTTATTTTCGGGATTGACGGAAATTCCCAAGGAAGCCTCTTGCATTTGTTTTCCAATGGTTCCCAAATTGCTTCCCAAAATAGGCTTATTGGCCATTGCACTTCGGATGAGAACTGAGGAGGAACCCAAAAATTTTGGATAAAGAACCAAGGTCCAGTCGGATAGTTCAAATAAATATTGAGTAGTTTCAGGCAGTTGGTAATGAAATAATTTGGAAACGGTGATACTTTTACAATGTTCCAAAAATTTTTCTACCCTTTGTTGTAACCGTTCTTCAATTTTACCTGCCAAGATAAGGTGAATTTTTTCTTGATGGCTAGATTCAAGTAATAGGCAAGCTTCCAAAAATTCAAGAATACCCTTTCGCTCATCTAAATATCCGAAATTTAAAAATACAGTTTTTGAAGGGTTAATTGCCAGTTTTTCACGTAATTCATTTTTGAATTCCGTATTTTCTTCGAATTGAAAAATGGGATCGGGAAGGTAAATAATATTTTTATTTGGTGACATTTTTTTGACACGAACCAAAGCATCTTCAGAAAGAAGGAACAAGGTGTCAAAAAAGTGTCGTGAAAGAACCAATTTTAATATCATTTTTTTGACAAATGCATACAAAGGATGTACAACATTGGCATTGAAAAGAATTCCGGATATTTTGAGTTTAGGTTTTTTCCCAAGAAGTGCACCAAGCTGAAAATAATCAAAATAGGGAAACAATAATTCGGTGACTTGGTGTTTATGTGCAAAAGCAATTGCCTCATTCCATTCGGCGATGCTTCGAGCTAGAATTTGTTTTGCGTGTAATTCTTCTATTTTGGTTTCATCCAAAAAGTCGAACGAAATTTGGGGATATTGATCAATGGGGAATGAAAAATCGTGTAGATTTTTTTTAATTTTTTCAGAACAAACAAGAACTAATTCGACCCCTTCCCTTTGACTCGCTTGGTGAATCAAATAAAACAGGTAATCGAGGTGATGACCTGTGGAAATTGAATCATAAATTAGTATTTTCGTTTTTCCCATGAAGACAAATTTAATTAATTATGAATTGCTTTTCTAATTGTTAATTGTCAATTGTAACCGATTTTGTATGAAAAAGATAATTTTTGCCACATTTTTGTTGTCGTCGTTTTTCTCATTTGCTCAACAAAAGGAATACAGGTTTAGCAAAAAGCCAATTTGGTCGGATGAATTTGCCAAAGATGGTTTGGTGGATAGCAGTAAGTGGTCGTATAACACCGGAGGGCACGGTTGGGGGAATCATGAATTACAGCATTACACCAAAGGTAGATTGGAAAACGTGCGAGTGGAAAAGGGGATTTTGAAGATTGAAGCAAGAAAAGAGGCCTTTGAGCAAAGTGAATATACATCGGGAAGGATTGTAACGAAAGGGAAGTTTGATTTTACCTTTGGGCGAGTTGAAGTGCGCGCTAAATTGCCAGCCGGTAGGGGCACTTGGCCAGCCATTTGGATGTTGGCCAGTCAAAATTCGTTCGGAAGCACTTTTTGGCCAGATCAAGGGGAGATTGACATCATGGAGCATGTTGGTTATGACCCTGGAGTAGTGCATGGAACGGTTCATACTAAGACTTTCAATCACGTGAAAGGAACACAAAAAGGTGCCGTTATTTCAGTACCTGATTTTTCCGAAGCGTTTCATGTCTATCAAATGGATTGGACTCCTGAATATATTCGGATGTATGTAGATGGGAAATTCTATTTTGAATTTAACAACACAGGGAAATCTTGGGAGGAATGGCCTTTTAGTAAGCCAGAGCACCTGATATTAAACTTAGCCGTTGGGGGAGATTGGGGAGGTCAGAAAGGAGTAGATGCAAGTGCTTTTCCAGTAAAGATGGAGGTGGATTGGGTGAGGGTGTATGGAGTTGAAAGTTGAGAGTTGAAATTGGAAAGTTAAACTTTTAATAGTTAAATATTAATTTTACACTTATATATTAATAACTTTCAATTTTCAACTCTCCACTTTCAACTTAATAGTTATGGACGCATTTAACAGATTACTTACCATCATGAACGACCTCCGCGAAAAGTGTCCGTGGGATAAGAAGCAGACGATGGAAAGTTTGCGGCATTTGACCATTGAGGAGACTTATGAGTTATCGGATGCGATCTTGGAGGGGGATATGAATGAGATTAAGAAAGAGATTGGTGATTTGTTCTTGCATTTGGTCTTTTATTCGAAAATTGGTTCTGAGACAGGTGATTTTGATGTGGAGGAGGTGTTGAATGCGCAGTGTGAGAAATTGATTGGTCGACACCCGCATATTTATGGGGATGTGAAGGCCGAAACAGAAGAGGAAGTCAAGCAAAATTGGGAAGCAATTAAATTAAAGGAAGGGAATAAGTCGGTTTTGGCTGGAGTACCCAAATCCTTACCTGCCTTGGTGAAGGCCATGCGAATTCAAGAAAAGGCGAGAGGTGCAGGATTTGATTGGGAAGAAAAAGATCAGGTTTGGGCGAAGGTAGAGGAGGAAATGGAAGAGTTTAAAGCTGAATTTACAGGGAAAGAATTGACTTCTGAAGTCAAACAAAAAGCAGAAGGCGAATTAGGAGATTTAATCTTTAGTCTCGTTAATTTCGCTCGATTCATTGATATTAATCCAGAAACTGCGCTAGAGCGTACGAATCGCAAATTCATCAAGCGATTCAATCACTTGGAAAGTCGTGCCAAAGAAATGGGAAAGTCTTTGCAAGAAATGACACTTGCGGAGATGGATGTATTTTGGGAGGAGGGGAAGGGGTTATGAGGTGTAAGGTATAAGGTGTAAGGTGTAAGGTGTAAGGTGTAAGGTGTAAGGTGTAAGGTGTGAGGTGTAAGGTGAAAGGTGTAAGGTGTAAGGTGTAAGGTGTGAGGTGTGAGGTGTGAGGTGTGAGGTGTGAGGTGTGAGGTGTGAGGTGTGAGGTGTGAGGTGTAAGGTGTAAAATTATAAAATATAATAGCTAATTATAAAAAATGTGCGATCTAATACCTCACACCTCACAACTTATACCTTATACCTAATACCTTTCACCTTACACCTCACACCTTATACCTAAAAATTAAATTTTCGCTTCTTCCAACTTCGGCACTAAGGTATAAATAATTAACCATGCCAATACATAAGCGCTGCCGCATAGAAGGAAGATGATGTTATATCCATCGTTGATATTACCTAAGACTTTATAGTGATCTAGTAAGGCACCAACAATCATTGGAAACACGATTCCTCCTCCGGAGCCAGCCATTCCGCCGATACCGATTACGGAGCTAATGGCTTTTTTCGGGAACATATCGGTTGCGATGGAATAAATATTAGCTGACCATGCTTGGTGAGCTGCTGCAGCTAATGAAATCAAAGCAACCGCTTGCCAGATATTATCGCAATAGCGCGCAGCCATAATTGGCACAACTGCTAAGGCAAAGCTTAACATGGATGTTTTTCGAGCCTTGAAGCTTGGCCATCCTTTATTGATTAAATAACCTGATAACCAACCACCGCCGATACTACCAATTGTGGTAGCTGTATAGACCACGATGAGTTCTAAACTAGGTTTTTTAAGGTCTAATTCAAAGCGCTCTTTGAAGTATGAAGGCAACCAGAACAAGAAGAACCACCAGATTGGGTCGGTAAGCATTTTTCCGAAAAAGAATGCCCAAGTTTGTTTATAGCCAAACAGAGATGCCCATTTTACAGGCTCTACGTTTTCTTCTTTTTCGTCTTTATCTGAATGAATGTAATCAAATTCTTCTTTTGTTAATTGCTTATGTTTAGCGGGGGCTTCATAATAAATCATCCAGAAAATCAACCAAATGAAACCAATGGCACCTGTTACGATGAATGCCATTTCCCAACCATACACACCCAATAACCACGGCACCATAATTGGAGCGGCAACAGCACCGATATTGGCTCCGGAATTGAAAATACCAGTTGCCAAGGCTCTTTCTTTTTTGGGAAACCATTCAGCCACTGATTTGATGGCTGCAGGGAAGTTTCCGGATTCTCCGATTCCTAACAAGGCGCGCATGAAAGCGAAACTCATAGTACCAGTGGCAGCGGCGTGTAAAATGGCCGCGATACTCCAAACAACGATGGAAATGGTATAGCCTAATTTAGTTCCAATGCGATCGATGATACCACCAAAACTTAATAAACCAAGGGCGTAAGCAGCTTGGAAAGCAATTACGATATTGGAATAATCGGTTTCGGACCAATTGAATTGGTCTTCTAAAGCTGGCTTTAAGAGTCCAATCACCTGACGATCTAAGTAATTGATGGTAGTAGCGAAGAAAAGTAAGGCACAAATTCTCCAGCGGTAGTTTCCTATTTTCATGGTTTAGAGGGTTTCGACCTACAAGGTGCGATAAGTTTGAATTAAATCCGCTATAATATTAGTAATTTTTTGATAATTTTTTTCATTTATCAAATTTGCAGGAAATAATTGTGAGCCCATGCCAACGGCTTTTGCTCCTGCATTGAACCAGGTAGTTAGGCTTTCTCGAGTAGGCTCTACACCGCCTGTAACCATGATGTTGGTGTTTGGCATGGGTCCTTTAAGGGCTTTTACGAAGGCAGGACCAACTACATTTCCTGGAAATATTTTTACATATTTTGCTCCTAATAATTCAGCATTTCTAATCTCTGTTAGAGTCATGGTACCTGGCATCCAAGGGATGTCGTGTTTGGCACATACTTCGCCCACTTCAGGAGTAGTGAAGGGTTGTAGCATAAAATCTGCACCCATTTCAATGAATTGAATAGCTTGTTTTGCATCGTAAATGGTACCGATTCCAAGTACTAAATCTGGACATTCTTTTTCAGTAAATTCAACCAATTTGGCGAAAAGCGTTGGGGCTTCGGCACCACGGTTGGTGAATTCAAAAACGCGAATTCCGCCATCATAGCATGCTTTTAGAACACTTTTAGCGACGGATTCATCTGGATTAAAAAATAGAGGTACTATGGGTGTTTCTTCAATTCTTGAATAAACAGTGGATGCATTATTTCTAGCCATAATTATCTTTTTAATCGTCCGGTAAGATCGCCAGACAACACTAATTCTACTTCATCTAAATTTGCAAGGTTGATATCACCTTCTATCGTATGTTTTAAAGCGGAGGCAGCTACTCCAAAACGAAGAGAGTCTTCTTCAGACATGCCCATTACGTTTCCATAGATATAGCCTGCCATGAAAGCATCTCCACCCCCAATGCGATCTACAATTTGCGAAATCTCAACGGTTTCTGTTTTTATTAACTCATAACCATCAAATCCGACAGCAGAGAGGGTATTTTGAGAGGCTGAAATTTGTCCTCTTTTGGTATTGATGATTTTTTTGAGTCGTGGAAAACGTGCCATAATTTGGCGACAAATTGATTCAAAATTGCTTTTTGTTGAACCATCGGAGGTGATTCCCAGAATATCTTCTGCATCTCCTTTCCCGCAAACGATGATATCGCAACCAGCAATTAAATCGGGCATGACCTCTTGAACAGATTTGCCATATTGCCACAGGTTTTTACGATAGTTCACATCAGCAGAGACCGTAATGCCCATTTCATTGGCTGTTTGAATAGCTTTTTTAACCGCCTGTGCTGCTGAGTCAGATATAGCAGGCGTGATGCCCGTCCAGTGAAACCATTGAGCATCTTGTAATATCTCCACCCAATTAAATTCATTAGGATGCATGTGCGCAAAGGAAGAATTGGCTCGATCATAGACTACCTTTGAAGGACGCATGGCTGCTCCAAATTCTGTAAAATAGAGTCCGAGGCGGTCGCCACCATAATTGACAAACGACATGTCTACACCAACTTTTCTAAAGTAAGCAGTAGCTGCTTTCCCCATTTCGTTGTCTGGGAATTTTGTTACATGTGCAGCTGGAAGTCCCCAATGTGCTAAGGAAGCGATTACATTTGCTTCTCCACCACCAAAGGTTAAATTGAGGGCTTCTGCTTGAACAATTCTTCCATATCCCGGAGGGCTTAAACGGCCCATAATTTCACCAAAACTTACTATTTTCTTCATCTTACTCAAAATTAAAAAAGTTGGCTGCGTTGTGGTAGCTGATATCTTGTACCATTTTGCCTAGCCAAGTCATGTCGGCAGGAAGTTCTCCATTTTCAACATCTTGACCAATCAAGTTACAAAGAATTCTTCTGAAATACTCGTGGCGAGGGAAAGACAAGAAGCTTCGACTATCGGTTAACATACCTACAAAGTGACTCAGTAGACCCATATTAGATAAGGCATTGATTTGTTTTTCCATACCGTCTTTTTGGTCTAGGAACCACCAACCCGATCCGAATTGCATTTTACCTACGATGGTTCCATCTTGGAAATTTCCAATCATGGTGGCTAGTAATTCGTTGTCGCGCGGATTTAAATTATATAATATTGTTTTAGTCAACTGGTTGGTTGAATCTAAGTGATTCAAGAATTTAGAAAGAGGTTTAGCTTGTTCAAAGTCACCAATAGAATCGAAACCGGTATCTGGGCCAAGAGCTCCTAAAAGTCGAGCGTTGTTGTTTCTTAGAGCTCCAAGGTGGAATTGTTGGGTCCATCCTTTTTCATGGTCTAAATGTGCAAAAAATACCAGCATGGCAGATTTGAATTGCCATTTTTCTTTTTGGGATATGGTTTTTCCGCTAATTAGGCGATTAAAGATTAATTCTATATCGCTATCAGCATAATCTTCAGCATATATTTGTTCAAGTCCGTGGTCTGAAAGTCGCCCTCCCATGGCATGGAAAAAATCGTGACGAGCACGAATAGCTGCTTTGTAATCATCTAAGGAGCTAATTTCTTTACCTATAACTTCAGCTAATTTGTTTACATATTCGACAAAGGCTAATTCGTCGTCTACTGCCATTGCTTTATCTGGGCGAAAAGTGGGAAGCACCTTAACGCCATAGCCGCTATCGGCTATGGCCTTGTGGTATTCAAGGGAATCTGTTGGGTCATCCGTTGTACAAACCACTTCGACCTTCATTTTAAGTAATAAATTTCGAACGGAATATTCCTTGGTTCTCAACAAGGCATTGCAATGGTCATAAATTCTTTTCGCCGAATCTTTGTTTAGGACTTCGGTCACTCCAAAATAACGTTGAAGTTCCAAGTGTGTCCAGTGGTACAAAGGATTTCGCATCGTATATGGAACGGTTTCGGCCCATTTCATGAATTTTTCTTCGTCGGAAGCATTTCCGGTGATGTATTTTTCATCTACTCCGTGGGTACGCATGGCTCTCCATTTGTAGTGGTCGCCGTATAGCCAAATTTGTGTGATGTTATCAAACTGTTTGTCTTCAGCAATTTGTTGTGGAATCAAATGGTTATGATAGTCGACAATCGGCATATTTTTAGCGAAGTCGTGATACAGTGACTGTGCTGTAGCCGATTGGAGGAGGAAGTATTCGTTTAAAAATTTTTTCATGCGTTCTATGTAATTAAAGTGACTAGAGTGATAAAGTGACTAGAGTGATAAAGTGATTTAGTACTTTAGTCACTGAGATTCTTTAGTCACTTTAGTCACTATTTATATTAAACATATTTTTCAACAGCCTCTTTAAATCCGGGTAGGGCAGACAGGTCTTGTCCCCAGAGGGAAGTATCGGCTAATATTTCATTTAAGTTAAAGTTTTTCCAAGCCTTGAAGAAGTATGGAGCGTAATCGCATTGGATAGGATAAAATTCTCCATTGCATTCTCCGTAATAAACACCATTTTCTTCTTTAATAGCATGCATAAATTGTAAATAAGCGGCAAATCCCATGGCAAAAAGTTCGGGGGCTTTGCCAAATATTTTGTAGTAATTAACCAAAAGTGGAATGTTTCTCATTTTCATTTTGGTTGTATATTGAACGGTAATATCAATTAATTTATGATTGATAAACGGGTTTCGGAAGCGATCGAGGACGGCTCTTCCGAAACGATCTGCCACTTTAAAATCCATTTTATAGGGGATGGCAAGTGCTAATTCGGAAAGCATGAGATTCATCACCAATTTGCTTAAGTATCCATTGGCCATCACATCTTTTACTAAGCGGAAGCCTAGGAGGTAGGACATTCCGCAAAGTAAAGTATGTGTACCATTTAGAAGACGGAGTTTTAGTTCTCGATGAATTTCAATATCTTCTTGTATAATGACTCCTTTATCCGCCTTTGCGAAGCTGAGGACATTTTGTACCTCTTCGTTTCCTTGAATGGCCCAAAGGGCATACACTTCGGATTGGATGATAAGGTCGTCTTGATAGCCTAATTTTTCTTGTAATTCTTGACTAGTTTTGGCATCTGGTTTACCGGGAACGATGCGATCTACCAAGGAATTGCAGAAATGATTGTGAGTGGTGAGCCAAGTAATAAAATTGGTGTCTAGTTGGTGTTCTTCGCACAATTGCTGTAAAATACCCTTTAGTACATCTCCATTATTGATAATTAATTCGGTAGGGATGATAACCATTCCGGATTCTTTACTCCCTTGAAAATGGGTATAGCGAGCGTGTAGGAAGGCTAGGAGTTTAGCGGGGAATGATTTTGGGCAAGAACCAAAAAGTTGATCGCCTGGCAAATATTGAATACCCACTTCAGTGGTGTTCGACAAGACGATTTTCATTTCTGGGTTTTTGGCACAATCTAAAATTTGTTCCCAGTCTGAATTGGCGTTGATGGTACGAGAAATACTCCCATTTACGAGGTATTTTTCGATTTCTTTTCCCTCTTCAATCCCTTTGATACAATGGGTAAATAAGTTTTGTTGTGTTTGGAAGGCATCTGCTCCGCCCTTTGCGGTAGATTTTACCACGACGATACGGCCCTTAAAAATGCCTTGTTTATTGGCTTTATCTACGAAGTAATCGCATAAACCACGTAATAAAACGCCTGTTCCAAATTGTAGGATTTTTTCAGGGTATTGAAGTGACTCAGCTGAAGGTAATTCAAGTGGTAGACCTGCTTTGAAGTCGGCATTTGAAATTACGGCAGGATGGAGGGTATTTTGGGCCATCTTATATCTTTTCTTTTTCTTTATAAAAGGCCAAAATACGTATTATTTACCTAAAAAGCCCCTAAAAAAATAGGGGAATTTTTAGGATTTAATTTCTAAAACGTTTACGCTTCACCTATTGGGCCATTATAGTTCATAGGAAAATCGAAACCACCAAGGTCGTTTTCTTTTGAAATGGAACCAAAGTTCTCTTCGTATTTGGAAATATTTTCTTGAAGTGCGTTTAGAAGTCGAAGTGCGTGGTCGGGAGTCATAACAACGCGAGACTTCACTTTACCCTTTGGGATACCCGGTAAAACGCGGATGAAGTCCATGACAAATTCGCTAGGGGAGTGTGCGATAAGGGCTAAATTAACGTAGGCGCCTTCAGCGATATCTTCGGGAAGTTCGATATTTAATTGGTTTTCTTCTGGATTGGGTTGTGACATATTTTTGGGTATTAAAAATCATTAGAATGTGTCAAAGATAAATGTTACTTATAGCTCTACCAATTCTTGGCCAAGTTTTTTAAATTATAAATAGTTAAATTTAGATGGGCAAGCGGTAAGGTAAATTTGTAATTTCTGGGGCAATTCAATTGAGTAAAGCAATAATTGTTTCATATATTTCATTTGACTAGTTAAAATCAATTGAATTTCCATGAAAACATATGGGCACATTGTGATAGAGTCGATTCCTGAAATTCCGCACTCGGCAAAGCCGAGCGCGAGATAAATTTTCAATACTCTGCTAAAACACAAAAGCCCGGCGCATGCGCCGGGCTTTTGATAGGTATGAGTTGAATGAGATTAAGCTTCTACCTTTTCTGCTGAAACGGTTTCAGTTGCTTTTTCTAATTGTTTCAATTCATCTGCTGGTGTTACTAAGATGTCTTTGTAACGACGAAGACCCGTACCTGCAGGAATTAAGTGTCCTACAATAACGTTTTCCTTCAAGCCGTTTAAGGTATCTTGTTTCGCGCGGATCGATGCCTCAGAAAGAACTTTCGTTGTTTCTTGGAAAGAAGCCGCTGAGATGAATGATTCAGTACCCAAGGAAGCTTGTGTGATACCTTGTAAGTTTGCTGAAGAAACAGCAGCTTGTGCATCACGAACTTTCATTAATTTCATGTCTCTACGTTTCAATGAAGAGTTTTCATCACGTAAAGCACGAGCAGAAATGATAGCTCCGGCTTTGTATTTTTCTGAATCACCAGCATCAGTGATTACTTTCATATCTAAGATGGCATCGTTTTCTTCACGGAACCAGAAACGATCTACGTTTTGTCCTTGTAAGAATTGCGTATCACCTGGCTCAAGGATTTCAACCTTTTGCATCATTTGACGAACAATACACTCGATATGCTTATCATTGATTTTTACCCCTTGTAAGCGGTAAACGTCTTGGATTTCATTTACTAAGTATTCTTGTACTGCCGTTGGACCCTTAATTGCTAAGATGTCTGAAGGAGTAATTGCACCGTCTGATAATGGAGCTCCAGCACGAACGAAGTCATTGTTTTGAACTAAGATAAACTTGGTTAAAGGCACCATGTATTTTCTTGGTTCTCCTTCTTTAGGAGTTACGATGATTTCACGATTACCACGCTTGATTGTTCCGTAGCTAATTACACCATCAATTTCTGAAACAACAGCAGGGTTAGAAGGGTTACGAGCTTCAAACAATTCCGTTACACGAGGAAGACCTCCCGTGATATCACGAGTTTTACCCGCAGCACGTGGAATTTTAGCGATGATTTGTCCTGGTTTAATGACATCTTTTTCATCTACTGCTAAACGAGCACCTACTGGAACGTTATATGCGATATCTTCTTTTCCTTTTGCCGAAACGATAACGGCAGGAGTTCTTGTTCTATCTCTTGATTCAACAATAACTTTTTCACGTAAACCAGTTTGTTCATCGGCCTCTTCACGGTAAGTAACATTTTCTTCGATTGAATCGAAAGAAACTTTACCTTCTGCTTCAGAAAGGATAACCGCATTGTATGGATCCCAAGCACAAATCTCGTCACCTTTCTTCACTTTATCTCCTTCTTTCACTCGGATGAATGAACCGTAAGGGATGTTGTTTGAAATTAATACTTGATTATTTGCAGGGTTAACAATTTGAACCTCTCCAGAACGACCCATTACGATGTCTACTGCATTTCCTTCTGAATCGGTAGAAGATACAGTACGAACTTCTTCGAAACGGATCACACCGTCGAATTTCGCTTTAACGGTTGCATCTAGGGCAACGTTTTGGGCAGTACCCCCAACGTGGAATGTACGAAGAGTTAACTGTGTACCTGGCTCACCAATTGATTGAGAGGCAATAACACCTACTGCTTCACCCATGTCTACCATGCGGCCTGTAGCTAAGTTACGTCCGTAACATTTCGCACAAACACCGTCTCTAGTTTCACAAGTTAATACTGAACGAATTTCTACCGTTTCGATAGAAGTTTCATCAATTTTAGCAGCAACGTCTTCTGTAATTTCTGCTCCAGCTTCGATGATTAATTCACCAGAAATTGGATCAGTGATATCGTGGATAGAAACACGACCAAGGATACGCTCAGAAAGTGGTTCAATGATTTCCTCATTGTCTTTCAAGGCAGAAACTTGGATACCGCGTAGAGTACCACAATCCACTTCATTTACAATTACATCTTGCGCAACGTCATGTAAACGACGAGTCAAGTAACCCGCATCTGCCGTTTTAAGTGCAGTATCAGCCAAACCTTTACGCGCACCGTGCGTTGAAATGAAGTACTCTAATACGTCTAGACCTTCTTTAAAGTTAGATAAGATTGGGTTTTCGATGATTTCGCCTACCGAACCTTGTAAGTTCTTTTGAGGTTTTGCCATCAAACCACGCATACCACCTAACTGACGAATCTGCTCACGAGAACCACGGGCTCCAGAGTGCATCATCATGTAGATGGCATTGAATCCTTGGTTATCTTCTTCCATCTGCTTCATTAAGGTCTCAGTAATTTTTGAGTTCACCTTTGTCCAGATGTCAATAACTGCGTTATAACGCTCGTTATCGGTGATTAGACCCATTAAATAGTTGTCCCAAACAGCCTGAACATCTTCTTGTGCTTGCTTCACTAAAGAAGCTTTTTCAGCTGGGATTTGAACGTCGCCAATACCCATTGAAAGTCCACCAGAGAAGGCTTGTTGGAAACCTAATTCTTTGATATCATCTAAGAATTGAGCTGTTCTTGCTGTTCCACAAATTTTGTGAACGTGTGCAATGATTTGCTGTAATTTCTTCTTAGTTAATAATTCATTGATATATCCTACTTGCTCAGGAACGCATAAGTTGAACAATACGCGACCTGCTACGGTTTCTACCATTTCTTGAACTAATGAGCCATCTTCTTTACGAACATTCGCCTTTACAACGATGTTTGCATGCTTAGAGATTTTCTTTTCGTTCAAGGCGATTACTACCTCTTCAAATCCGTAGAAACGAGCACCTTCACCCGCTACTTTATGAGATTCAGTAGATTTTCTTCCTTTAGTTACATAATATAAACCTAAGACCATGTCTTGAGATGGTACCGTAATTGGCGCACCATTTGCAGGGTTTAAGATATTATGAGAAGCCAACATTAATAAAGAAGCCTCTAATACTGCCTCGTGACCAAGGGGTACGTGTACCGCCATCTGGTCACCATCGAAATCGGCATTGAATGCCGTACAAGTCAATGGGTGTAATTGGATCGCTTTACCTTCAATTAATTTTGGTTGGAAAGCCTGGATACCCAAACGGTGAAGCGTTGGAGCACGGTTTAAAAGAACTGGGTGTCCTTTCATTACGTTTTCCAAAATATCCCAAACTACTGGGTCTTTACGGTCTACAATTTTCTTTGCAGACTTAACCGTTTTAACGATTCCACGCTCGATCAATTTACGGATAACAAATGGCTTGAATAATTCAGCAGCCATGTCTTTTGGTAAACCACATTCGTGCATTTTTAATTCAGGACCTACAACGATAACCGAACGACCAGAATAGTCAACACGCTTACCCAATAAGTTCTGACGGAAACGTCCTTGCTTACCTTTCAACATATCAGAAAGGGATTTCAAGGCACGGTTACCTTCTGAACGAACCGCATTTACCTTACGAGAGTTGTCGAACAATGAGTCAACAGCCTCTTGTAACATACGCTTTTCGTTACGTAAGATTACCTCTGGTGCTTTGATTTCGATCAAACGTTTCAAACGGTTGTTACGGATAATTACACGACGATATAAGTCGTTCAAATCAGACGTTGCGAAACGACCACCATCTAAAGGTACTAATGGACGTAATTCAGGTGGAATTACTGGTACCATTTTGATGATCATCCACTCCGGACGGTTGTCGATACGACCTTCTGACTCACGGAATGCTTCTACTACTTTCAAACGCTTTAAAGCCTCAGCTTTACGTTGTTGAGAAGTCTCGTTATCTGCAGCATGACGTAAATCAGCCGAAAGATCAGCTAAATTGATGCGTGACAATAACATATTTAATGCATCAGCACCCATCTTAGCGATGAATTTCTGTGGATCTTCGTCTGGTAAATGTTGGTTTTCACGAGGAAGTTTATCCAAGATTTCTAAGTATTCGTCTTCTGTTAAGAAATCTAGGTATTCGCTACCTAATTTTCCTTCAGAAGCGTACATACCCGCTTGAATAACCACATATCTTTCGTAATAGATAATTTGATCTAATTTTTTGGTTGATAAACCGAGCATGTAACCAATTTTGTTTGGTAAGCTACGGAAATACCAGATGTGCGCAACTGGCACAACCAATTCGATGTGACCCATACGCTCGCGACGTACTTTTTTCTCAGTCACCTCAACGCCACAACGGTCGCAAATGATACCCTTGTAACGAATTCTTTTGTATTTTCCACAATGACATTCCCAGTCTTTTGTCGGACCGAAAATACGTTCGCAGAACAAACCGCCCATTTCAGGCTTATAGGTACGGTAGTTGATGGTTTCCGGTTGGGTTACCTCTCCGTTTGAACCTTCTAAAATCGATTCCGGTGAAGCCAAAGAGATGGTCACTTTTTGGAAATCGCTATTCAGTTTTCTTGTCTTTTTGAATGACATTTTCTTTATTTTTTTATTGAAAATGAATTTTATATAGGGCCGTTACACGGCCCTTTGATATTATTCTAAGGTAATTTCTAATGCTAAACCTCTTAATTCGTGAATCAATACATTGAAAGATTCTGGAATATTTGGCTTCGGCATGTTTTCACCTTTTACAATTGCTTCATAAGCTTTTGCACGACCAATTACGTCATCAGACTTAACCGTCAAGATTTCTTGAAGGATATTAGCTGCACCGAATGCTTCTAATGCCCAAACCTCCATCTCACCGAAACGTTGACCACCGAATTGTGCCTTACCACCAAGAGGCTGTTGAGTAATCAACGAGTAAGGTCCAATCGAACGTGCGTGCATCTTATCGTCAACTAAGTGACCTAATTTCAGCATGTAAATAATACCAACGGTAACTGGTTGATCGAAACGCTCTCCTGTTAAACCATTGTATAGGTAAGTACGTCCCCAATCTGGTAAGCCAGCAGCTGTTAATTCAGCAGCAACTTCAGCTTCTGTTGCGCCATCGAAGATAGGAGTAGCATAACGCTTACCTAATTTTTGACCAGCCCAACCCAATACGGTTTCATAAATCTGTCCAAGGTTCATACGAGAAGGTACCCCTAGTGGATTCAATACGATATCAACTGGTGTTCCGTCTTCTAAGAATGGCATGTCTTCAGCACGTACGATACGGGCTACAACACCCTTGTTACCGTGACGACCCGCCATCTTATCACCCACTTTCAATTTACGTTTCTTCGCAACATACACCTTAGCTAACTTCACAATACCTGCAGGTAATTCATCACCTACTTCTAATACAAAGCGCTCACGCTTGAATCTTCCGGCGATTTCATTTCTACGAACATTGTAGTTTTTCACTAAAGCAAGTAACAATTCATTTGTTTTAGCATCAGATGTTGCCTCTTCAATGATGATGTCTGACAACAAGTTTGCTTCTTCAGGTACTGCATACGAACTTTCGTCACGGAATACGTTTTTGTCTGGGAATAATAATTCTTCAATGTTTTTTGCATTGTATTTTACTCCTGCCTCAACGATCACCGTACCGAATTTGTGCTTGATACCACCTGAAGTTTTTCCGTTTAACAAAGCAACTGTTTTGTCGATCATTATTTTACGAACTTCTAACAATTCTTTGCCATATTGCTTCATTAATTTCTTTAACTCCGCTTTTGCTTTTTCTCTTTCTTCCTTGTCTTTCTTCGGACGAGAGAATAATTTCGTGTCGATTACCACACCTTTTAACGATGGCGGCGCTTTCTTCGAAGCATCTTTTACGTCGCCCGCTTTGTCGCCAAAGATAGCACGTAATAATTTCTCTTCTGGAGTTGGATCAGACTCTCCTTTTGGAGTAATCTTACCAATTAGGATATCACCTTCCTTCACTTCAGAACCTACACGAACAACACCGTTTTCATCCAAGTTACGAACGGTTTCTTCAGATACGTTCGGGATTTCAGAAGTTAATTCTTCTTCACCACGCTTTGTATCACGAACCTCCAATTCAAACTCTTCGATGTGGATCGAAGTAAAGATATCGTCACGAACAACTTTTTCAGAAATTACAATCGCATCTTCAAAGTTGTAACCTTGCCAAGGCATGAAGGCTACCTTCATGTTGCGTCCTAAGGCTAATTCACCAGCTTGTGTCGCATAACCTTCGCAAAGCGCTTGGCCTTTGCTTACCTTCTGACCTTTGAAAACGATTGGTTTTAAGTTAATCGTTGTATCTTGGTTGGTTCTACGGAACTTAATTAAGTCGTAAGTTTTTACCGAACCATCAAACGTTGTTAACTTATCTTCTTCTGTTTGTTCGTAGTTAATCACAATTTTCAATGCATCTACGTACTCAACAACACCATCCTTCTCAGCTACCACAAGCGTACGAGAATCGATAGCTACACGGTGCTCTAAACCAGTACCCACGATTGGAGCTTCTGGACGTAAAAGAGGTACCGCTTGACGTTGCATGTTCGATCCCATCAAGGCACGGTTGGCATCATCATGCTCTAAGAAAGGAATCATTGATGCAGCAACTGAAACAATTTGGTTTGGAGCAACGTCCATGTATTGTGCATCAGTTGGAGCAACGATAGGGAAGTCACCCTCAAAACGTGCTTTTACACGCTCCGATTGGAAAACCCCTGTTTTCACATCTACAGGCGCATTAGCCTGTACGATATTTTTTCCATCTTCTTCTTCCGCAGTTAAATACTTAACAGTGCTAGAAGTATCTACTTTACCAGATTCGATAACACGGTAAGGAGTTTCAATGAAACCCATTGAGTTGACCTTTGCGTGAACGCAAAGAGATGAAATCAATCCAATGTTTGGACCTTCCGGAGTTTCAATCGTACAAAGACGGCCATAGTGTGTATAGTGAACGTCACGAACCTCGAAACCTGCTCTTTCACGAGAAAGACCGCCTGGTCCAAGGGCCGACATACGGCGTTTGTGGGTAATCTCAGCCAATGGATTCGTTTGATCCATGAATTGAGAAAGCTGGTTGGTACCGAAGAATGAGTTGATTACGGAAGAAAGGGTTCTTGCGTTGATCAAATCAACTGGTTTGAAATCTTCGTTGTCACGAACGTTCATACGCTCCTTAATGGTACGCGCCATACGAGCCAAACCTACACCAAACTGTGCATATAATTGCTCACCAACTGTTCTTACACGACGATTTGATAAGTGATCGATATCATCAACTACTGAACGAGAGTTGATTAAGCCGATCAAATATTTCACGATAGAAATGATGTCTTCTTTTGTTAAGACCTTCACATCCATATCGATATCGTGACCTAATTTTTTATTGATACGGTAACGGCCAACCTCACCTAAATCATAACGCTTGTCTGAGAAGAACAAGTTTTGTATGATATCACGAGCCGTTTGCTCATCTGGTGCATCGGTATTACGTAATTGCTTATAAATTACTTCAACAGCTTCTTTTTCTGAGTTTGAAGTATCCTTTTGAAGGGTGTTGTAAATAATATTATAATCAGAGAAGTTCACATCATCTTTGTGCAAGATCACATTTGAAGCTCCAGATTCTAAGATTGTTTCAATTTCGCCTTCTGTGATAACGGTATCACGTTCAATTAAGATTTCATTTCTATCAATAGAAACAACCTCTCCAGTATCTTCATCTACGAAGTCTTCCTGCCAAGTTTTTAAAACTCTCGCAGCCAAGCGGCGTCCGATGATTGTTTTTACTGATTTCTTATCAATAGCAAATTCTTCTGCTAATCCGAATAAGTCAAGAATATCCTTGTCGTTTCCGTAACCAATTGCACGCAACAATACAGTAACAGGGAACTTTTTCTTACGATCGATGTATGCATACATGACATTGTTCACGTCTGTTGCGAATTCGATCCAAGACCCTTTGAAAGGGATAATTCTTGCAGAGTACAATTTTGTACCATTTGTGTGCTTCGATTGAGCGAAGAACACACCCGGAGAGCGGTGTAATTGGGAAACGATTACGCGTTCAGCACCGTTAATTACGAACGAACCACGCTCTGTCATGTATGGGATATTACCCAAGAACACTTCTTGCTCGATGGTTTGGAAGTCTTCGTTATCTGTATCGTTGCAGATCAGGCGAAGTTTCGCTTTTAAAGGTACGGAATACGTTAAACCTCTATCGATACACTCATCTACCGAATATTTCGGTGGATCTACGGAATAATCTACGAACGAAAGTTCGAAGTTTTCACGCGAGTCGGCGATTGGGAAGTTTTCCGCAAACACTTTGAATAAACCTTCATCTGTACGGTTTTCTGCAGCTGTTTCCAACTGGAAGAAATCCTTGAAGGATTGAATTTGGATGTCCAGAAAATCTGGATAGTCGATAACACTATGCGCTTTGGCAAAACTGTGACGACCTGTTGCTGTGATGTTACTCAAGGCTTTTAACGTTTTAATTATATGAATAATAAACCCTTATTTAAGGGCTTTAAGCATCCCAATCAACGATTGGGTTAATTAAGCTGAATGCCTCGTAGAATTCAGAAATGGGCTCCCTTTGCAATTCCCCTACGATATGGAAAAGGTGTTTCAGAACCATTTCTTAGACTCAAGGATTATGTTGAGTCGAAAATAGCTTGCAAAGGTAGGTAAAAAAAATTGCAAGCGCAAATTTTTTGTGAAGTAACTCTGTGACTACAGTGATTTAGTGACTAGAGTACTTTACTGAATCACTATAGTTACAGTGTCACTCTAGTTACTTTAGTTACTCTAGTCACTTTAATCACTTATTTGATTTTCTTTATCAGTTTTTCAAGATGCTTAATTATTGATTAGATGTAATTTTGATCATGATCGCTAAAACATTTCAAGAATTAATAGTTTGGCAAAAATCAAGGGATTTGATTTTTGATACTTTTCATATTTCAAAGTCCATAAAAGATTTTTCTTTTAAAGACCAATTAAATCGAGCTGCCTTGTCGATATCAAATAATATAGCAGAAGGTTTTGTAAGGAATTCCAGGAAAGAATTTAAGCGATTTTTAAATATTGCATTGGGATCAGCTTATGAGGTTCATTCAATGTTAATCATTTTTAATGATATAAAATTGATAGCACATGATAATTCAGCGAATGCAATTCTGTTAATAAAAGAAGTAATTCGTTTGTTGATTGGATTGATTTCGAAGATTATTATTTAATTAAGTGAGTAAATTAACTAAATCACTTTAGTCACTCTAATCACTAATAAGGATTTATTATGCCCCCCAAACTCCACTACTACCTCCGCTTCCTCTTCGGTCTCACTCGGTGGGAGATGTATGGAATTGCTTTTTTGATGGTGCTGATATTTGTAGTAGTTGTTAGGGAAGGGTTAAGTAATAAGGAAGAAGTGTTAAGGAAGAAGGATGAAGTAAGAAGGGGCGGTCCGGTGGCTGAGGCTCTTGAAGGCTATGATACCGTGTTTTTGAATGAAGTGATTAGAGTGATGGAAGTGAATAAAGTGAATAGAGAGAATAAAGGGAATAGAGTGTATGGAGTGAATAAAGTGAATAGAGTGAATAAAGTGTATGGAGTGAATAAAGTGTATGGAGTGAATAGATTGTATGGTGGTTATTGGAGAAGTTCACCCAATTGGAAACCAGTGCCTGAGTCACAAGTAGGCAGAGGTCGGCTCTCGAAGCCACACCCCATTGACATCAACACCGCCGACTCCTTAACTTGGATTGGTTTGAAGGGCATTGGTCCGAGCTTTGCCCATCGTATATTACTTTTTCGAGAAAAATTGGGGGGATTTTACACGGTTGATCAATTGAAAGAGGTATATGGATTGGATTCAAATTGGGTGAATGAAAATCGAAAAATATTTATTTTGGGTAAAGGCATTTATCGAAAATTTCGAATCAATCAATTGGATTGGAATCATTTTAGGCATCCGTATATACCGTATGCTCAAGCAAAAGTGATCGTAAACTACCGTGCGCAGCACGGATCCTATCAGAATTATGAGCAATTGAAGGCTGTGGCCTTATTTGATTCTAAAACTTGGGACCGTATGAAACCCTATTTGATATTTGATTAAAAAATGAATGAAATTCTGTTTAAATTTGTTTTATAATTTACACTTCAACTTTATTTTATATGTCAACCGGTTTTTTCCAAGTACCTACCCCAATCAATGAGCCTATTTATTCCTATGCGCCAGGCAGTAAAGAAAGAGAACAGTTAGCGGCTAAAATTGCGGAACTGCGTTCAAAAGAGATTGAGGTTTCGATGAAGATTGCAGGAAATGCTGTAAAAGGATCGAAAAAAGTGGCTATGAATCCGCCGCATGATCATCAGCATGTTTTAGGGTATTATTATGAAGGAGGTAAGGAACAAATTGTTGACGCAATAGATGCGGCCCTTTCGGCCCGCAAAGAATGGTCGGCCTTTTCTTGGGAAAAACGTGCGGCGATTTTTTTGAAAGCTGCAGAATTGTCTGCAACGAAATACCGCATGGAACTCAATGCACGTACCATGTTGGGACAATCGAAAAGTGTGTACCAAGCAGAAATTGATGCAGCATGTGAGTGGGTAGATTTTTTACGATTTAATGTTCATTATGCATCACAGATTTATGCTGATCAGCCAATCTCTTCTCCAGGAATTTGGAATAAGGTAGAGTATCGTGCTTTGGAAGGTTTTGTATATGCACTTACTCCATTTAATTTTACTGCAATTGCAGGTAATTTACCATGTGCGCCGGCTTTAATGGGCAATACAGTAGTATGGAAGCCCTCTCCGCAGCAAATTTATTCGGCAGATTTATTGATGCAAATCTTAGAAGAGGCTGGATTGCCAGCGGGTGTAATTAATTTAGTATTTGCTGATGGTCCGGAAGCAGGGGAGGTAGTCTTTAATCATAGGGAATTTGCAGGAATTCATTTTACAGGTTCAACCAAAGTGTTTCAAACGATTTGGCAACAAATAGGAAATAATATTTCAAGATATAAATCGTATCCACGAATTGTTGGGGAGACGGGAGGTAAAGATTTTGTAGTGGCGCACCCGTCGGCATCGGTACAAGCTTTAGTTACAGGTTTGATTAGGGGTGCGTTTGAATATCAGGGACAAAAATGTTCAGCAGCCTCTAGAGCCTATATTCCAAAATCTATTTGGGCGGAGACAAAGGACTTATTAGTCAAAGAAGTTTCCACCATTAAAATGGGTGGGACGGAAGATTTCGGAAATTTCTTTAATGCGGTCATAGATGCGCGCGCCTTTACAAAAATCAAAGGATATATTGATTTGGCAAAGTCGACTCCTGGAGTTGAATGTATTGCTGGAGGAAACTATGATGATTCGAAAGGGTATTTTGTGGAACCTAGTATTTTTGTTACAGAAGACCCACATTTTACAACGATGGAAGAAGAGATCTTTGGACCTGTTTTAACCATATATATATATGAAGACAAAAATTGGAAGGAAACGCTTCATCTGATTGATGAAACATCAGCCTATGCCCTTACGGGTGCGATTTATTCACAAGATGCTTATTCATTAGCGGAGGCAAGCAAGGTATTGGAGCATGCTGCGGGTAATTTATATTTAAATGATAAGTGTACCGGAGCTGTAGTAGGTCAACAACCGTTTGGTGGATCTCGAGCATCTGGTACCAATGATAAAGCAGGCTCGTATTTAAATTTATTACGTTGGGTATCGCCGAGAACTATTAAAGAGGCATTTGTGAGTCCGGTGGATTATCGGTATCCGTTTATGAGCTAAGAAACTATGAGCTTTAGAAACTAAGAAAGGGAAGAATAGGAAGAATCGGAGGAAACGGAAGAAACAAAGGAATCGGAAGAAACGGAGGAATGGGAAGAAACGGAAGAAACGGGAGAAACGGAAGAAACGGAGGAATCGGAAGAAACGGGAGAAACGGAAGAAACGGAAGAAACGGAAGAAAGTGTAGAATAGGAAGAAACGGAAGAAACGGAGGAATCGGAAGAACGGAAGTATTTTTTTAAAAATCTTAAATTCATAGATTCATAGTTTCTTAAATTCATAGATTCATAGTTTCTTAGATTCATAGATTCTCAGATTCATAGTTTCTTAGATTCACAAGCTCTTCTGTTCTTCCTATTCTTCCTATTCTTCCGATTCTTCCCTGTGAGCCTTCGAGTTTTCTTGCTTCGCTCGACCTCAGGCTCCGTTCTTCAATACTTAGATTCTTAGATTCATAGTTTCTTAGATTCATAGATTCACAGATTCATAGTTTCATAGATTCACAAGCTCTTCCGTTCTTCCTATTCTTCCTATTCTCCGATTCTTCCCTTTGAGCCTTCGAGTTTTCTTGCTTCGCTCGACCTCAGGCTCCGCACTTCAATACTTAGATTCTTAGATTCATAGTTTCTTAGATTCTTAGA
>JACCDQ012062075.1_pt1 | contig 50809 bp, 45 predicted proteins | sample 7446031 | NCBI WGS metagenome assembly JACCDQ01 (sample SAMN15323442, study PRJNA562643) | freshwater metagenome | isolation source: river surface water | place: USA:Blue River Watershed | collected 2017-08-17
ATTGATTAGGGATACAACTTCTCCCAAAGTGCAGAACGATGGTACTTTCTTATCGGATGGTTTTTTCTTGGTTGACGAAAAGGAAAGTGGACTAAAATCCTATTCGGCATATTTGGGAGATCAATGGATACTGTTGTATTGGGATGCGAAAAATAATCAACTCATTCTTGATTCAAATTGGCGCAACAAGTGGGATGGAAAGAAAAGACTTACCCTTGAGTTAACCGATAGGGCAGACAATGTTAATCGTATAGAATTGGATTTGAAATAGGAAGGATTAAAAATCTTCCTTTTTCATATTGAGCCAGTTCAGGGCAGACTTGTGGTACATCCATTCCACAGTGTCCTTGTCCAACCCCATGTCCAAAATGAATTTTCCTATTTCTAAATCGCCAAGAGGGAAAGGGTAATCGGTACCCAATGCCACTTTTTGATTTCCCTGCTTTTTCAATATGTAATGAAGCAATTCTGGATCGTGTGTAGCGCTATCCACCCAAAATTTACCCAAGTAGTTTCTGGGATTGTTGGGATTGTCAACGGCTACCAAGTCAGGCCGACAATTGAAGCCATGTTCTAACCTTCCAATGGTGGGAATAAAAGAACCACCTGCATGAGCGAAGAGCCAACGAACTTTGGGAAACATATCCATTACTCCAGCAAAAATCAAGGATGCCATTGCACGGGCGGTTTCGGCAGGCATGCCAACCAACCAAGGAAGCCAATATTTTTTCATGTTGTTCTCGCCCATCATCTCCCAAGGGTGAACCATCACACACATATCGAGCTCTTCAATTTTTTGCCATAAAGGGAAAAAAACGGGTTCACTTAAATTCATGTTGTTGATGTTGGACCCAATTTGGATGCCTTTGTAACCCAGTTTTTTGCAACGTTCCAATTCGACAATGGCGAGGTCAACATCCTGCATGGGCAATGTCGCAAGTCCAACATAGTTTTTCGGATGGTTTTGAAAAATTTCTGCAATGTGATCATTTAGAAATTGACTGACCTTTAATCCGTCTTCTGGTTTTGCCCAATAAGAAAACAAAACAGGAATGGTACAAACAACTTGAACCTGCGTATCATGCTTGGCATATTCCTCTATCCTTACAATTGGATCCCAGCAATTGGATTCAATCTCTCTGAAGAATTTGTCACCTTGCATCATTCGTGCAAATCCTGCACGGTGATGATCCAAGTGAATAAATCCATCATATCCAAACTCCTTGGACCAATTGGGCAAGTGAGCGGGCATGATGTGCGTGTGCGTGTCAATCTTCAACATGGAGCGCTAAGTTACTGATGTTTTTGTACTTGTGTCAAATCCAACATATTGATAGCATTGATCGACCAATGGTCAACGTGGTTGGAAACAAAATGAAGTACCTGATCATGGTAAAGCGGAATAACAGGTAGCTCATTCATTAAGGCAGAGTCCAATTGATTCCACTGCGCTGCACGTTTGATTCTGATATTCTCAGAGGTGGCCATTTTATATTGCGTTTCCCAATCTCGATTGTAGAAGTGGGTGTAATTCGGACCATTGGGAGAGAACAATTCTTTCGTAAATACCTGTAAAAAATTTTCACCATCCGGGTAATCGGCCAACCAGTTTTTTCGAAAAGCAACAACTTGTCCTTTCGCTACTTTTTCCTTGAAGCTTCCGCTTTGTAAGGTCGAAATTTCAACATCAATTCCTTGCTTTTGCCACTCATGTTGCAAGTACTCAAAAATATCGGCATACTCGGGGGTTATGGTGAGTGTGATGCTTGGCAAAGGAGCTCCCCAATATTTTTCCAACTCGGCTTTCAATTTTTTCACCTTGCTAGAATCGAAAAGTAAATTGGGATGTTTGGAAGAATTTGATTTTAGTTGTGGTGGTATAAAACCACTTTCTGCAGGCACGATGATGTTGTTGCGCAGTTTGGCGCACAATTCTTTTCGGTCAATGGTCATAGAAAGCAACTGGCGGTAACGCAAATCATGTACTATGGACTTTTCTCCTTCTAAATAAAATCCGATATAGTCGGTTTTGATAAATGGCTCATGCTCCAAACGAATCCTATCCGTCCACTCTTCTTTGAGGTGCCCCTCGGCTGATAGTAGTTGATCGATGTAGGCTGCATCAATGCCGCTCATGAAGTCATATTTACCCGAAATAAAACCTTGATACTCTGCAAAAGCATCTTTGAGAAAATCAATTTGCACCGCATCTAGAAAAGGCAAAGATTTTCCAGTTTTAAAGTCATGCATCCAATAATTTGGATTTCGGTGCAATACCATGGATACTTGCTCTTCCCAGAACGCCAATTGAAAGGGTCCTGTACCCGAGGGATGCTGGCGAAAATCTTTTCCAAATTGCTCAACGGCCTCAGGTCTAACCAAACTTGCAAATGAAGTGCTGAGCATTTGAAGAAAGGAACCTTGTGGTTGTGCCAGATGGATAATCAATGTTGAATCGTTGGGTGCTTCAAATGGATTACTTACTCTTAAATTTTTAAAAATCCAACGTCCTGGAGATGCTGTTGTTGAATCAATGATTCTATTGAAACTGAAAATGAAATCGTTTGCGCAAACTTTTCTTGCTTTAAAATTTTCATCAGAAGGGAAAAGGACATTATTGCGTAAATGAAATGTATAGATTAATCCATCCGAAGAGATATCCCACATTTCAGCCACGTTTCCTCGAATATCCAAATTTTGATCAAGTTCAACCAGACCATCATAGAGTTGATTGATGATCCACATGGTTTCCAAATCAGCGGCATATGCTGGATCCAATGAATTAACTGAGCCGCTTTCATTGTAACGGAATACAGTGCGTGAATCATCTTTCATGGAAGATGTGCAGCCTGTAAGGTAAAGCGCACAAAATATTATTCCAAGAAACGATAACTCATTTTTCATTCTGTAAAAATAAGAGATGCGATTCATTAACTGTAGATTTGTATCAAATTCGAAAAATGAAAAAAGTACTTTTCCTTTCCATAGTCATGTTCATGATGTTGTATTCTTCATGTACAATCAAGAATACTTCCTCAGTTAAACAAGCGAACGAACCTTCTGTTGCTGTGATCATGTCTTACAACGTAGAAAATTTATTTGACACCATCAACGATCCTGAAAATGACGAAGACTTTTTACCTAGTGGTAAATTAAAGTGGAATTCGCAACGTTACCAAGAAAAGTTGAATCACATTGCGCAAGTGATCAATGGGGTGAAGACCGAGAATGGAGATCATTATCCTTTGGTAGTGGGATTAATTGAAGTAGAGCATGCATCTTGTTTAGAAGATCTTGGGGCGTTGCCTTCATTGGCCCAAGCGCATTATAAAGTTGCATTTATTGAAGGAGAAGACGAACGTGGAATTGATGTTGGTTTGTTATACAATTCAAGTGAATTGAAGGTGACATCGATTTCTAAATTCGATATTGTATTACCAGACAATGATAAAACGAGACATATATTGGAAGTAGTAGGAAATTGGAAAGGTCAGGAGTTGGCGTTTTACGTGAATCATTGGCCCTCAAGAAGTGGAGGTACGGAGAAGTCTGCTCCCTCACGACTCATTGCTTCAAGCACATTAGAAAAAGTTATTCAAACACGATTGCAATCTAGTCCAAGTTGCAAGATCATTGCTATGGGTGATTTCAATGATTATCCGACCGATGTTAGCCTAAATAACTTAAATGATATTGATGGCGGATATTCAACGGTGAATATGATGAAGGGAATCATGTCAGAAGGAAAGGGGAGTCATTACTACAAAGGAGAGTGGGGTTTTTTAGATCAATTTGTAGTTAGCAAGAGTTTGGCGGATAGCACAACTTCAGGTTTGCAAGTTAGATGGCCAGAAACAGTGAGTTTTGACTTCATGATGTATACCAACAGCAAAGGCGAAATGTCACCTGCACGCACTTATGTTGGTGATGCATACAAAGGAGGGTACAGCGATCATCTTCCCATTCAGATGGAATTGAGATTAATCAAATAAAAAAAGCCCCGAAATTCGGGGCTTTATTTTTTTTTGTGCTGAGAAAAAATTATTTCTTCTTAGCAACAGCTTTCTTAGGAGCAGCAGCTTTTTTCGCTGGAGCAGCTTTCTTAGCAACAGCTTTTTTAGGAGCAGCAGCTTTCTTAGGAGCAGCAGCCTTTTTCGCTGGGGCAGCTTTCTTAGCAACAGCTTTCTTAGGAGCAGCAGCTTTTTTCGCTGGAGCAGCTTTCTTAGCAACAGCTTTTTTAGGAGCAGCAGCCTTTTTCACTGGAGCAGCTTTCTTAGCAGCAGCTTTCTTAGGAGCAGCAGCTTTTTTCACTGGAGCAGCTTTCTTAGCAGGAGCAGCTTTCTTTGGTGCAGCAGCAGCAGCTTTCTTAGCTGGAGCGGCTTTCTTTGCAGCTTTTTTAGGTGCTGCAGCCTTTTTTGTTTTACTCATAGTATTAACGGTTGATTGTTGCCTTTGTCAAAGTGAAAATATTTTCTCTTTAGAAAATTTTAGAAGTAAAAAGAATGAAATTTTATTTTCCCGTCTCCTCTTATTTCAATTGTCGGTAGTGGTATTTTAACGACACTTAAAATTCGTGCTACTTTTTTCATTCCTTTTCTCTTCCATTTCACACGATTCAAATCTGCGTCAAAAGAAAAAAGAAATTCACGCGTGGGATGAAAATTATTAACAAGGTTATTGTTGGTTTTTGCACGTGTCATTTCTGTTATGCTGTAACCAATATTGAAATTGATTGCATCTCTGAAAGTGTTGTTTTTATTGAAAAGTATAGTGGAATTAAAAGACAACCAATATGTTTGTCCGTTATAGTCTTTTAAAATGCGTTGTTGAAAATTCTCACCTAATTGCGAAGGATTCACATTTGAAAATCGTGTAGGGTAGTATGAAAATTTCAAATTTATTTTTTGTTCACCCCATTTTTCTTGTTGTATCCAATACAAAAAACTTCCTGTGGTATTGGCCAATATATCATAGGGTGAAAATCCCCATTGTTGTGAAAAGCCATCGAGTATTTCTATACCCATCATGTAACTCCATCCTGTTAGTGCTGCATATCTCGCACTTTCTTTTTCGCTGTATCCAGTTCTTAAGAATGATGGGTACAATTGATTACCGATTTGATAAGAAGAAAATGCATGTCCGACTTTATCCATTTGAAGCCATTCATCCCCATCATTAAAAAAATGAAATGCAGTCTGTGGATACTGGCTATACCACATATCATTTAAAAAGTAATAACTGGTCAATCCTAGCGCGGCAGATGTAAGCGGAACTTTGGTTCTGCATGCACAAGTAGTATCTGATTGAGCTGATGATGCAAGCCCGATTATCGTGAAAGTTAAGATTGAAATATATTTTATCATTCTTTGATATTCATGCGATCTAAATAACGGTGATAACGGTTCGCAAAATTGATATGTGCCCTGCTATTGTCGGTGAACCAGTGGTGGCCGCTGCCATCATCCATGGCGCACATATATATGTAGTTGTGCTGCTTATAGTTCAACACCGCATCAAGGTATTTTTTTTCTGTGATAAAAATAGGTCCGGGTGGAAGTCCATCTACTTCATAAGTATTGTATGGCGATTGTACTTTGGATTCATTTTGTGAAATGCGCAGTCCAGTTTTTTCTTCGTTTACAAATGCAACAGTTGCATCGCATTGCATTTTCATCGTTTTTTTTAATCGGTTGATGTAAAGGCCGGCGATGATTGGAGCTTCTTCGAAATGCTTTGTTTCTCCCTTGACCATTGAGGCAAGTATATACACTTCATTCAATGAAAGTCCAATGGCTTTGGCTTTATTTCTTCTTTCTTGATTCCAAAATTCCTCATTGATTTTATAGAATCGCATGGCAATTTCTTCGGGCGTGTCTGTATATCGAAAGTCGTACGTGTCGGCAAATAAGTAAGTAGTGGCAATTGCAATATTTTTGTCATTGATATCGCTGTTTCCAGTCATTTTCTCTACAAATGCTCGGAGATATTTTTCTGATGTATATGCCAATTCCGTGCTTAGTGCATCTGCAAATCCAGTGAGCTTTCGGCTTCCATCTGTTCTAATCAGTACAATGTGGTTGTCTCCTTGTCTGAGAAGCGCAATCGCATCCCAAGGAGTAAGCCCCTGCTGTAAGGAATACCTTCCAGGTTTAATTTCTTTTACTCGTCTTATTGTTGCTGCCCATGCTAAACCTCTTTCCCAAGTGGATGGTGCTGGTAAGAAGTTGGTGATGTCATCAATGGTGTTTTTTTCAGAGGAATTGTATACCATTGTTTCTGGAAGTTCAACTATGAATAGTGCGTAAGAAGCAATGCCTATTACACTGATAAGAACCAAGAGGACAGGTATAAATAATTTTTTCATAGTGTTAAACTTAATTCGTGAACGATATGACCGTTCCATCTTTTTTGCTTTATTATCTTAAAGTCAAGATTTAAAAATAGAGACAATGAACCTTTGTTACTGTCTTGTATGTTACAGTGTACGGTGTGAATATTCCAATCGTCATGCAAGATCTCAATGGCTTTTTGTAGGGATTCTTTGGCGTATCCGCGACGTCTAAATTGTAAATCCGGAATGGCGATACCAATGCCAATACTTTGTTGTTTCTTTTTCCAATCAAACAAATCAATCATACCTATTGGCTCTTGATACAATTGTATCAGCCATCTTTCTTGTTTGTGTTTTTTAAGATCGTTTTGTTGTGTCAAGAATTGAATGATTTCATCACTGGTAAAAGGGCCCGGGTGCTCTGTTACTTCCCAAAGTGATTCAAAGTTTTCCCATTGATAAATCCATCTCCAATCGGCCAATTCGGCTTTTCTAATTAGAATCATGACCACTGACCAGTTTGCAGTAATACCAATGTGCAAGCTTCTTCCCATTCAATACCTGCTTCATCGAGGCGTTGCTGAAATTCAGGATTCTCTGTGCCTGGATTGAAAATGACCTTCTTGGGTTTCCAATCTATGATTTGATCTATCCACGGAGCTTGATTTTTTGGGCCAACATACAATGTCACTCGATCTGGCTTTTCATTGTTTGATTGAGTGAATATCGGTAATTCGCCACTGAGATCTTCTCTAAGTGCTAATAACATCACGCTATGGCCATGTGAAATCAACATCCTTGCAGCGATGTAACTATATCTATCGGGATTATTGGAAGCTCCAATGACGAATACTCTCACTTGCTATTTTTTTGGTTACTTTTGAAACATGTTCCAATCATCAAAAATAATCATCTTCTTGTCATTGATGACGATGATGCTCTCTTCTTGCATCATTAATAGAGATTTTATTCTGCAAACCGACGAAGACTTTGTTTTCAATACACCAGTCATTGATAGCTCAAACAGAGAATACCGCATCCCGATCAATTCATCATTGACGGTAATGGTATTCACAAGAAATGGAGACATTATTTTTGAATCACTCACATCAGCTGCCACAAGTTCAAATGGATCGGGGAATTCAAGGGGGTCTAATTTTATCTTTCGAAACAACAATACCATAGAGTTCATGATGGACGCTGAAGGGATGGTTCATTTGCCATTGGTAGGCCCGCAAAGGTTAGTAGGTATGACCATTTTTGAAGCCCAAGAATTTTTAGAGAAGAAATTTGCAGACTTTTTTGTTGAACCTTATTGTATTATTCAAGTTACCAATAGAAGGTTTATGTATTTCAATGGAAGTGGTAGCCAAGGTACTGTTATCCGCATGAACATTGAAAAAGTAAATTTACTTGAAGCGATTGCGCTAGGTGGTGGATTGAGCAGTCGCGCGAATAGTTCTAAAGTAAAAGTCATCAGAAATATCAATGGCAAGCAGCAGGTGTATTACTTTGATATGTCAAAAATTGATGCAGTAAAATACTTTGATTTTTATATTGAATCAGGCGATGTTATTTATGTTGAACCAATGCCGCAGTTTGCGACGGAATTGTTAACGGTGATTACGCCTGTCCTAACATTGTTTTCCACTGTTATTTTGTACTTAAGTGTCGTTGCCAAATGATGAATTGTACGGAGTTAGATTTGCGCGGATTGCTTTTGATTTCCCCGCGCGTGTTCAAAGATGATAGGGGTTATTTTTTTGAATCATTCAATGAAGCAGTTTTTCGTTTGACTACAGGTTTGAATGTCACGTTTGTTCAGGATAATGAATCATTGTCACATAAGGGGATTTTTCGTGGTCTTCATTTCCAAGTTCCACCAAAGTCGCAGGCCAAATTGATTCGTGTCGTCAAAGGCAGTATCATCGATGTAGTGGTTGATCTCAGAAGATCAAGTGAAACTTTTGGTCAACATGCATGTATTGAACTTACCGAAGAAAATCAAAAGCAGCTGTTTATTCCAGAGGGTTTTGCACATGGTTTTTTGGTAATGGAGAACAATACCATTGTCAATTACAAATGCAACAACTATTACTCACCAGATGCGGAACGTTGCTTATCTGTTTTTGATTCAGCATTAAATATTGAATTGCCAATACCGTCTAGTGAATGGGTGATGTCCGAGAAGGACAAGCAAGGAAATGAATTGTCAGAACTTTCAGGTATTTTTTTCTAGTCGCAACGAATTTGAAACGCTACGCTCTTGATGTACGGTGTGGTGGTGTATATGTCTTTTTTTACAGCACCAATTTTCATCGCTTGATCCATTACCTCGTTCATTTTTTTAATTTCTCCAATAGGAATATTCTTTTGGTGCAATAGCGGTAGGATGGACTTGCCATCTAAATGATCTGCTGATTCCTGCATCACTTCAATTAGTTGCTTTCTATTGGCTACACGAAGGGCATTGTTTTGAAATATTTCTTGCTCAGGCAATGCGGGTAGATTTAGAACATGGCACAAATCCGAAAATTGTCGGTTGCTACCTATGGCAAGCACAATATTTACGCCATCTTTGAAGCGAAGTATTTCTCCATAAGGAGAGATCGTGGGATGCAAACTTCCTGAAGGATTTGGAACAATTCCACTCTTCAAATAAATGCTACCTTGGTTCATCAGTGAAGCAATTCCCGCCATTTCTAGCGAGCAAGTAACAGTACTTCCTTTTCCTGTTTTTGCTTTATGTAACAGTGCACACAGAATCCCTTCTTTTAATTGATGAGCGGCTAAAACATCCATAAATGCAACCGGCATTTTTAATGGGGAACTATTTTTTTCACCATTGATAGCCATAAAACCAGTCTCTGCTTGCAATACGACATCATAAGCTACACGTTGAATATCTTTTTCAAATCCTTGAATTTTTGCGATGATGATAGATGGTTGAATAGCACGAATTACATCATCGGTGATCTGGAATTTTTCGTCATCCCCGAATTTGAAATTGCTCAGTAAAATATCTGCATCTTGGAGAAGGTGAAATAGTTTTTCTCTTTCTGTAAATAAATCTACTTGTACAACTGATTTATTGTGATTGACAGCGTTGTAGTAGGCGCTGGTCGTTGAAGTGTCTTCCCCTTCGGCAAACCAAGTTTTTGTGATGTCTCCAAATGGGGATTCCAATTTTATTACTTCAGCCCCCATTTCCGAAAAAAAACTTCCGACACTAGGTCCCGCTAAAACCGTGGAAAGATCAATAATTTTGAGTCCCTTAAAGAAATTATCTGTGCCCATGACACAAAAGTAATGGCTATTGCAATGCCTCTTTGTAAGTTTTTAAACATCGATCTCTAGCAAATGCATGATCGACAATTGGCTTGGGATACAGAGAAGTTTGGTATTCTGGAATCCATTGCTTAATGTATTTTTCTTCTTTGTCAAATTTTTCTGTTTGGTTGTACGGATTAAAAATTCTGAAATAAGGAGCCGCATCACATCCGCTGCCCGCTGCCCATTGCCAGCCCCCAACATTACTGGCCAACTCGAAATCCAATAACTTTTGTGCAAAGTATCTTTCTCCCCATCTCCAGTCAATAAGTAAATGCTTTGTTAGAAAACTAGCCACAACCATCCTTACTCGATTGTGCATATGGCCTGTACTATTCAATTCGCGCATACCCGCATCAACAATGGGGTATCCGGTTTTACCATCACACCAACTTTTGAATTCGGCTTCATTGTTGCGCCAAATAATACGATCATATTGGGGTTTGAATGACGAAGTAGCACTGTGTGGAAAATGAAAAATAATCGCTTGATAGAAATCTCTCCAAATCAATTCATTCAGCCACTTTTCATTCTGGGCCATGCCTATCTTGACGCAATTGCGGATGCTGATGGTGCCGAATCTTAAGTGTAAACTAATCTTGCTGGTTCCATTTATACTGGGAATATCCCGGGTTTCATGATATTTAGATAGAATAGTTTCGTTCAATACATCAGAGGGAAAATCAATATCTGCTGTTTGAAATTTCATACTCTCCAGCGTAGGAATTTCATCGGGATTAAATTTGAACCACTGCTCGTCGGTGATAAGGGGATTGATTACAAATGGAAATTTCTCCAATGTACTTTTCCATTTTCTGCTGTAGGGTGTATAAACGGTATAGGGCTTTCCATCATCTTTGACAACTTCGTTTTTTTCGAAAATCACATGGTCTTTGCTGGTGTGAATTGGAATATCCCTATCCTTTAACAATTGGTATACTTCCATGTCGCGATCTCTCGCATATGGTTCATAGTCCCGATTGAAAAATACTCCTTGAATATCATATTGTTCGATAAGTGCTTGCCAAGCTTTCTCGGGTTGTGTGTAGAAGAACTGAATGCCGCTTCCAATTTTTTTCAGTTCAGCTTGCAAATGTTGCAAGGTGCTGTGAATGAATTGAACCCGCGCATCTGCACGTGATTCTAGTTTGTCCAGAATATTGACATCAAAGATGAAAATGGGCAATACCGGAAATTCACTTTTTCCCGCTTCGTAAAGTGCTGTATTGTCTTCTAATCGAAGATCACGTCTAAACCAGTGTATGACAACTTTGGGTTTCATGATTGCAATTGATGTTGTAAAGATGATAGAAGCGTTGGATAGTGAAATTCAAAACCTTGGCTGATTATTTTTTGTGATGAGATGCGGTGAGAATTCAATACCATGCTGGCCATTTCGCCCATAACGAGTCGAATAATAAAACCGGGAACTGCAGGCGCCCAAAAGGGACGGTGCATAACCTGAGCGAGTGTTTTCGAGAAAACATAATTGGTTACGGGTTCAGGTGAAACAGCATTGATGTCTCCTGATATGTTGTTTTCTAGAACAAATAAAATCATATTGCACAAATCGCTCATGTCAATCCAGCTCATGTATTGCTTGCCATCACCTATGGCAGAACCTAGTCCAAACTGGAAGGGTATTTTTAGTGTGGGCAAGGCGCCAGATTGGGCATGGAGTACGATGCCAATTCGCAGGATGATGGTTCTAGTGTCTTGTGTCAGTTTAGATTGAAAGCTTTCCCATTCTTGGCAAAGCTCAGCCAGGAAACCTTTACCCTGAGGGCTATTTTCGTCTTGTATGGAGGGGAGTGATGGATATATTCCAATGGCACTTGCATTGATCCAAACTTTTGGAATCATATTGTTTCTTTCGAACCATTGGATCAAGGTGTTGTTGGATTGCACTCTGCTGTCGTGCATGGCCTTTTTGTTTTTCTCGGTCCATCTATTGGAAACGCTAAAACCATTCAGATTAATGACGGCATCAATGGATGTAGAAAGTTGAGATGAGATTTCGTTTTTGGATGGATTCCAAAATACATCTTTTACATTTTTAGGGCTTCTTGTAAGTACCCATACTTCGTAACCTTTTGATTCCAATATGGGGACAAGGTTTTGACCTACATTTCCGCTACCACCTGCCAATAATACTCTCATAATTTCAAAACAAATTAATGGCAGGAAAGTTCACTTATTGGTCATCTCTAAAACTTGATCATAGTTGTTGCCAGGGCTTGTCCAAACGGCTTGACCAGTGATGGGATGAATTTGAATGACTTGGCCGTTTTCAATCATCCAAATGCTTTGATCATAATTGGATTTCATCCAATAGGTAGGAGAGGCTTGGTGCGGCCCCATAATTATTTCACCACTTTCATTGTACGCATTGATAGTGCCATCACCAGCAACCCAGAGTTCATTTTCGGTAGTAAGAGTTTTGGGCGGCGAGTTCCAATTTTGCTGTTGTAAAGGATGCCAATTTACAGCCAGTAAGTTCTCCATATTCAAAAGAGCGATTTTATAGATGCTGTTTTCGAGGTAGACGATGCCAATGTATTTGGACCATGAGAAAACTTGAATGGTATTTTTTCCATGAACCCAAGTGTGATGGTGTCCCCAGGTGTCTTTGTTCTTTATAACCACTTGCGCAGGATTCCCGGGAGGCAATTGAGACAATGCAATGAATCCATCGTGAAACGCAATTTCCTTTGTGTGCGTTTCAACTGCATTTTTAACTCGTATTCCTTTCTCGTTGATCAATTCAATCCCACCATCATCACTCAGCACCCATGCTCCAAGGTGTTGGGGATCTGTGATCATTTGTCGAATCGGTGATAAGCTTGCGGTAGAACTTGTCCATTCAGGTGTATTGCCCATCGGGACGTACGCCTGAACAACAGGCGTGCTAATCTGATGCGTCCAGATCAATTGGTGGTAGGCGTCGCTGAATTTGGCCTGCACATCACTCGCCATCATCCAGGGTAGTGGTGAAGAAGGGTTGGTCCAGTTTTCAATCGGTTGATTGAGATTAGCATTACATAAAAACAGATGGGTTCTTGATATGGGACATTCAATGTAGGAAAAGGAGAGAATTTTATTCGTTACATAGGTGCCATCGTCAAGAACAACTTTGACAAAATAATCTCCGCTGGGCATATACCTATTGTTGAGCGGAAGCGCAACCAAACCTGACCAAGCACTTGTGTTTTGAGTAAATGAAATGCTCTTTTGGAACCAAACTTTTGCATTTAGGTCTTGAATAGTAAACTGTATGGATTGAAGACCAAATTCATCTTGTGCCCAACCTTCAGATTCAACATAGACAGTATCGTCGTAAGCGTAATTGGGAATCCCGATTGAGGACAATTGCGAGGAAAGTAAAGGATATGTTTTGTCTTTCTTATGACAACTGCTCAATAGAAGTGCTACTATACATAAGGTAAAAAAACGCATCTTCCAAATGTAAGTGGAAAACTTGTTTTTTATAAACATAAAATGCTGCGGGATTATGCGCGGTCATTGACTTTTGGCTAAGTAAAAAGTTATTCAAAAGGGGATAGCGAATAATGTGGATACTTTTCAAACGAAATTGGGGTTTGAAAAATATACTTTTGAACCTCTCATTAAATAGTTATGGATAACAAACCAATCAACAAGCGCAAAAAGCCAGTAATGGATTTTAATAAAACGGCATTAGGAACGGAAATGGGCCGAATTGCCCCCAATGCCAGAGACTTGGAAATGGCGGTTTTGGGCGCCATTATGTTGGACAATGCTGCCGTCAACTCTGTAATTGATATCCTAGAACCAAATAGCTTTTACGACCCTAGACATACCATCATCTTTGACGCTATCAGAGGTTTATTTTCCAATGGTGAGCCCATTGATATTTTGACCGTTGCACAGTTCCTCAAAAAGAACGGCAACTTGGATATAGCAGGAGGCCCTTCCTACATTTCAATGTTGACCAATCAAGTGGCTTCAGCCGCCAATATTGAGGCCCACGCTCGCGTTATTTCTCAGAAGTATATTCAACGAGAATTGATTAGAATTTCAGGTAGCATTATTCAATATGCCTACGAGGAAACGACTGATGTGTTTGAGTTGCTGGACAAAGCCGAGTCCGGATTATTTGAAGTTACCCAAGGAAATATCCGCAAGAACTATGACAAGATGAGTCATTTGGTCAAACAAGCGTTGGATGAAATTGACAAGGCCATGAGCAATGAATCTGGCGTGTCGGGTGTACCATCAGGTTTCAATGCATTGGACAAGATTACCAATGGATGGCAGCGTTCTGATATGATTGTTATTGCCGCTCGACCTGCCATGGGTAAGACCGCGTTTGTATTGTCCATGGCAAGAAATATTGCAGTGGATCATAAAATTCCTGTGGCGATATTTTCATTGGAGATGTCGAGTTTGCAGCTCGTTCAGCGTTTGATTTCGAGTGAAACTGAACTAGAGGCGGATAAGTTGCGAAGAGGAAATTTATCCGAGCGAGAGATGCAACAGTTGCACCAGCGTATCGCAAAACTGACAGATGCGCAAATGTTCATTGATGATACTCCAGCATTGTCTGTCTTTGATTTAAGAGCAAAGTGTCGTCGATTAAAGGCCCAGCACGGTATTCAAATGATCATTATCGATTACTTGCAGTTAATGTCTGTTGGAGGCGGTGACAACAAAGGTGGAAACCGAGAGCAAGAAATTTCAACCATATCTAGATCGATCAAGCAAATTGCGAAAGAATTGGATGTGCCCATTATTGCACTTTCCCAGCTTTCGCGTTCTGTTGAAACCCGCTCAGGGGACAAGCGTCCTGTGCTTTCGGATCTCCGTGAATCGGGAGCTATCGAGCAAGATGCAGATATCGTTGGTTTCATTTATCGCCCCGAGTATTATGGTATTCAAACAGATGCCAATGGCAACTCTACAGCGGGATTAGCCCAGATATTGATTGCGAAACATAGAAATGGAGCCGTGGCTGATGTTGACCTTGAGTTCAAAGGGAATTTGGCCAAGTTTACAGATCGTGAACATTCAGATGGTTTCCCAATGTCCTATGGAAGTAGCATGGGAGCCAATACAAGTTTTGAAATGGGCACCCAACTGCCAGGAGCGGGAATGACAACCATTACGATGAGCTCGAAGATGGATCAATTGGATGACGACGATGAGCCATTCGGATACGGAAGTGGAGTAAATGATCCGGCACCATTTTAATTTTCGTTAACCTTCACTACTTGTCAGTATTACCTTTTATTTTAGCCTAATGAAGAAAGGCAAACGGATTTTGGTGATGTTGTTCATGACTTGCGTGTCCATGTTGAACGTGAACGCAAGTAGTATTCTAATTCCCATGGACGATCAACAATCTGAACACCTCAAGGCATACGGTATCGCTTATTGGTTGCTTCAAAATGGTGGTAGTTTGGAGTGGTTGTTGAACTACAGAGGAGGAAGTTTCTTGTGCCCCAATTTGCCAACGCTATCCAAGGAATGTACAATTCGTGGTGTTTCTTTCGAAGTAATTGCGGATGCACAGGCTCAAGCCATTTACAATCAAATTGCCGATCCTGAGGTGAACATGGAAAGGGTTAAATTAGAAGTTGCCCCCAAGATCGCAGTCTATACTCCTCAGGGAAAACAACCTTGGGATGACGCAGTTACCATGGTGCTGACGTATGCAGAAATTCCCTATACTGAAATTTACGACACGGAGGTAATCAAAGGTGATTTGGTGAAATATGATTGGTTGCATTTGCATCATGAGGATTTCACAGGTCAATACGGTAAATTTTATGCCCAATACAGAAACGCTGCGTGGTACCAAGATGAAGTAAAAAACCAAACGGCGACAGCACAATCTTTGGGTTTTGGAAAGGTGAGTGAAATGAAACGACAGGTTGCCACCAATATTAGAAATTTTGTACTGGGTGGTGGTTTCTTATTTACCATGTGCAGCGGCACAGATTCTTATGACATCGCCCTAGCTGCTGAGCATGTGGATATCGTAGAGTCTGTATTTGACGGCGATGGTAGTGATCCGCAGGCACAACAGAAATTAGAGTTTCAAAATGGTTTTGCTTTTCAAGACTACAGAATAATAAAAGATCCAATGGTCTATGAGTTTTCTTCCATTGATGCGACAGAAGACCACAATCGATTGGGAGAGATCAATGATTTTTTTACACTTTTTGATTTCTCTGCAAAGTGGGATATTGTACCCACCATTCTGACGCAGAATCACACCCAAGTCATCAAGGGTTTTATGGGACAAACAACTTCGTTTCACAATGAGTTTGTCAAATCCAATGTCACTGTAATGGGAGAGACCAAAAGTTTGAAATCTGCTAGATACATTCACGGTGAAATGGGACAGGGACAATGGACTTATTATGGCGGTCACGATCCAGAGGACTATCGTCATTTGGTTGGGGACCCGCCCACGGACTTGGCCCTCCATCCCAATTCACCGGGCTATCGACTGATCCTGAACAACATTCTTTTTCCTGCGGCCAAGCGAAAGAAACAAAAAACCTAGTGAATAGGTTGAATGCTCAAAATTTGCGTTCCCAATGGTAGGTGAATGAGGTGTTCCAATCCTGATGTAATATCCCCCATATTGGTATATCGACCATCCAATGTATAGGCCTCATCTAGCATAAAGAAAATCTGACAACTCTCTGTATGTGGTCCAGCTGATGCCCAACCGATTGATCCTTTTTCAAAGTGTCTCCCTGAGAATTCTGAAGCAATGGTGTAATCCAAACTTCCCATTCCGTCGCCTCTAGGACAGCCTCCTTGTAAAACGAAATTGGACACTCGGCGATGGAAATATTTGTTTTCATAAAAATGTTCAGCCACCAAGTTAGAGAAATGCAATGCTGTTAGTGGGTTGTTTTCTTTGATCACGCTGAAGCTAATGGTATCCAAAGTGTCATCATGAAATGTAATCATCAAATACTTACTTTCATTGGGCAATGCAGCAAGTTGTTCTGGTGTCCATTTTAATCCGGAATCATAATTTTTGGGCATTGATAAAGTGTCCCCCCAATGCGCTAAGGTCATTAGTGCTTCATTTCTGGTCTCGACCATTTTGGGCAATGTGTAAGTCGAAATGCGCTGATGTATTTGTGTTTTAATTCGCTCTTGTCGATCTGTCGGAACTTCTTGTTCTCTGAGAAATTCGTAGAGCAGGGCATCTACACCCTCGTCATTGAGGTTCCATAATTTTTCAAAACCTTTTTCAATAATGCCCGATGGGTACATAGAGATCAAGCATGTCGTTCCGTAGTAAAGATCCGTCGCATGACTTGATTTCATAATATAATCGAGTAGTTGGGGAAATAAACTTTTGCAGTTTTTGATGGCGTCAAATGCCAGCAAACGATGGTAGGGATTGGACTCTTCCAAAAATGCTTTCCATGTCTTTCTTATTAGTCTTTCGTCATCTGGTTTTTTTTGCAATTCAAAATATTTTATTTTCCAAAATAAAATCTTGGAGATTTCTTTTGAATGGTTTCGTGTGACACTAGTGATTATTTCATTGACAGGTATTTCAAATCGTTTTTGTTGCACAATGCAATCAATGGTAAGTGCAATGATTTCATCATTGGAGTGGTTCAAAAGGGTTATTATTTTTTGCACATCAAAATTGGATTGGCGCATCAATTGAAGAAGACATTCTACAATAAGTGCTTCATCTTGTTCTTCAATAATCGCTATGCTGATGAGGTTTTCAATGGACTTGGATGATTTATTTTTCCCAATCATTTGAATTGCCATTCGGTTGTTCCAATTATCAATTTTTGAAATTGAAAAAAGGCTATCTAAAATTTCAATGGGATAATGTTGAATCGGTATTGTTTTGATTGCTCTGCAAACATTTGTAGTGGGCAGGGATAGACGTATGTTCTCTGAGACGATTTGAAGCAAATCCATGGACATAAAATCAAAATAGTATCCATTCCGCATGGCGTAATACAATCCCAGAGCATACCCATCTTTTTTATTTTTAAACTTTCTAAATGTGATGGCGTCTTTTTCTGATCGAATACATTTCCCTATCCATCCAATGGCGGCTTCGTTGGTTGTTTCATCGTTGATGTAACCAGTAATCCATTTTTCAAAATGCGTATTTTCTTGCTGACTCAATGCAAAGAGAATTCGGTCATCTCTTCTATTCATCAGCTCCTCGGCTAGAATAGTGGAACTCGAATTGTCAGGATGAGCGGCACTATAATCTGCATATACAAGTGTGGAATCCGAATTGTAAGTCGAATGATTTGTAGAATTAAAATTTTGATGATGGAGGTGCCAAAGAAACCTGCAGTTTTCATTTAAATCGTATAGCTGAGATTGTTCGGAATTCCCGGACTGTCCCCAAGATATAAGGGAAATAAGAAGGAAATTAATTGCAGCAAAAATTTTGGTCATTTTCAAATGTAAGGCAGAAGGATAATTAAAACTTTTGCATCAAGTAATTTCTAGTAAAGATATAGTAGTTAAATTTCTTTTCTTTGTGTTAAATAACAAACATTTGTTGTATAGTTAAAACTTCCGATTATTTTTGTTTAGGTTATGAAAGGACATACACTTATTGTTCGCTTGGTTACTTCGAAAGGTTCAGAATGGGCATCGCCGAATGCGCGAAAGAGATTTTGGTCTTTAATGTACCAATCTGGATACACTAATAGTGAATATGCAAGTACTGAAATTGAGTCTTTTTCGAGAAAGTATGGTGTTCAGTTTTTTGATGTTGAAATGGAGGATGTGACGCAGCAACGCGTGATGACTTCAGGTTTTCAATCAACCTTAACAGAGCAGCAAGAGTTGATGTTGGCAAATATGGGACTATTGAAGCAAGTATTGGATTCGAATAAATTCAGATTTGTTGTCTTTGATGGTTTTGAGATTTATTTTTATTACTTGGATTATCTTGAGAGTGGAGGAATAAATTTCCATCGCAACGTTGAGACTTCGAATACTTTTCAGTTTGGAGAATTGGATCCGTTAAATGATACCCGGGTTTTTGTTCTCCCAAGTATAGTTAGATCTTCAGATAATTCTTGGAAGACGTCCAATGGTAAAGAGAGATGGAAGAAATTTTGGTTGAAACTCAAGCATTATTATCCCATAAAAAAATCCAACTTGTGGGCGGTCATTGGAGTTTTTGTTATAACCGCTTTGTTGTTATTCATTATTTTATCAAAGAAATAAAAAAAGGAGCATTTGCTCCTTTTTTTATTGTGGACCCGGCGGGGGTCGAACCCGCGTCCAAACAGGGAACGACTGAGGTTTCTACATGCTTATTCTCTTATTGATTTTTCGAGAAACACACGGCAAGGGACAGCCTTGATATTTCCTTATCGTATAGTTTTTAACATTGGCTTATGCGCATCTGCCGCAGCGATTTCCCTTTAATGAAGCCCCAGTGTTATTGGCCGGGAACGAGGCCAACAACGGGACATGCCTGTCTCGTCATACCATGACGAGATTAAGCGTAATCACATATCGTGATTAGGCTGCAAGCGCGTAAGAATTGTTGTCATTTCTGACTGATGATTTCAGATTAAAGAGCTTCACCATCAAACGCTCTGCATGCTTGCTCCGAACTTCTACCTACTGTCAAATCCAGAAATCGGGCCCATAAATCAAAGAACTAGCACAAAGTTACGCTTTGTGATGATTGTTACAGCCTTTTGTTTTTCTTTTTTGAAACTTTGTGCCATAAATCAAACGATTATGAATTTAAAAGAGGCTTTAAAGAATCCCAATCATCAGATTATTGACGTGCGTTCAATTATGGAGTTCCAGATGGGGCATGTTGCAGGATCTATCAATATCCCTTTGAACGAGATTCCTCAGCATGTTGAGGAATTCAAATCTCTAAGTGGCGCATTGATTTTTTGTTGTGCATCAGGTAATCGCAGTGGACAGGCAGTATATTACTTGCAAGAAAGCGGTGTTGAAAACGTTTGTAACGGTGGTGGTTGGATGAATGTAAATTATGAATTATCTCAAATGCAATTGGTATGAGTTTTTTAAGAAAATTGTTGGGGATTGGCCCCAAAATAGATCACAAAGAATGGCTTAGAGAAGGAGCTGTGATCATAGACGTTCGCTCAGCTGGTGAGTTTAAATCAGGTCATGCAAAAGGAGCTGTGAATATTCCGTTGGATCGAATTTCGGAAGTTGGTAAGAAGTACAAGAAGGATCAAAAGCTGATTTTGTGTTGTCGCTCCGGAGCTAGAGCAGGAAGTGCCAAGTCACAGTTAAAGTCTATGGGATTTGAGCATTTGGTGAATGCAGGTGCTTGGCAAAATGTTTAATTTTACAATAAAAGAGAGATGAGTAATTTTAAAGAAATAATTGGAACTGATGTTCCTGTTCTTGTTGATTTTTTTGCAACTTGGTGTGGACCATGTCAGTTTCAAGGTCCGATTTTGGAAGAGGTGGCAAGCGAACTTGGAGAAAAGGCGCGAATCATTAAAATTGATGTGGATAAAAATCCTGCTGCCGCGCAAGCTTATGGTGTGCGAAGTGTTCCTACATTAATGATTTTTCAAAATGGAGACGTTAAATGGAAGAATGCAGGTGTAAAGCAAAAGGATGAATTAATCTCGCTTTTGAAAGGTTATATGAAATGATGTTGTTGAGTGATTAAATAAAAAAAGGGGCTAAGGCCCCTTTTTTTGAAATATATAAAACGAAACAATTTAGGGCAACCAAATTTTATGAATTTCATTTTCTCCATTCTCTGGGTGCATATGAATGAAGTAAATGCCTTGGCCCAATAATGATGTATTCATCTCAAAGTCATTTGAAAAGTTATTTTCAGTTACAACTTGCCCGAGTGAATTTGTAATGAAGAATTGTACCTCTTGGTTTTTAGGATTTTTGATATGGAGTATTTCTCCAGCAACGTAGACCTCTATGTTCTTTTGCTCTTTATTATCCATACCGTTTACAATCTCCGGCTGATAATATCGCACATAGTCTACAAGCATTTCGGAAGGGAAGGGGGTGGTATTGTCCGGAGAGCCAGGCCATAATCCACCGACGGCCAAATTGAGAATGACAAAGAAAGGTTGATGAAAAGCGTTCATGCTATTTGCTGTGATGTTCATCGTCTTGAAACTGATCCCATCAATGAACCACTGAATTTTGTTTTCATCCCATTCAATCATGTATTGATGAAATGCTTCAGGATCAAATGAGGTGGTAGAACCGTTATACTGATGTCCATTTTGATTCCAATGCAAAGTGCCATTGATGTAGTCGTTGTTGTTGACATGTTCCATCACATCAATCTCTCCGCATGCAGGCCAACTTACTTCGTTAATGTTCTGACCCAAAAGCCAAAATGCGGGCCATAGGCCTTGACCCATGGGTAGCTTAATTCTGGCTTCTAATCGGCCATAAGTGAAATTGAATTTGTTGGACGAATTAATTCTTGCAGAGGTGTAATTACTTGTCCCAAATGCTTGTTGCTTGGCCATGATGTGCAACAAACCATTGGCTAAAAATAAATTTTGATTTGAGTTGGTGTAATACTGTAATTCATTGTTACCCCAGCCCCAGTTGCCTGTTCCAATGTCGAAGTTCCAATTGTTGGTATTTAGCGTATTACCACTGAACTCATCCGACCACATCAGACTCCATGTAGTTTGACCCTGAAGGGCCAAACTACACATCGTCAATACTGAAAAAATAATTAGTCGCATAATACAACCGAGAATTGTTGTGATTCACGGTCACCTTCAATTCTGATGATATAAAGTCCGTTATCCATGTCATTCAATTGAATGTTCTTGCTCTCAGCAGAAACACTGAATTGACGCACCAAATTACCGATCATATCATAGCAGTTAACGTTATAGTTACCGCCTTGCAATCCAGAAAAGGATACGTTGCCTGTAGAAGGGTTAGGGAATAACTGGATGTTGTTGTTCATCAACTCATCAGTGCTAACCGTACATTCAGCGCATGTATTCCAGCACACCACAGGTGCTTCTGTATCTCCGGTTACAGTGATGGTTCTTTCGTAGTTAGTGCCGCCGAATACGGTGCATGTCATGTCTGTAAGAACTTCCGAATTAGAACCGTTCGTATGCGTGAAATGATAGTTGTAAACTCCTGCTTCAAGGTACAATGTGTCACTCCATAGTGTTCCTATTCCGCTATCCATAGTTTCACAACCAACGCAAAAGTTATTAAAGTCTCCAGTGATTTCAACTTGGGTAATTGATGGATCGTTTACATCAACATGGAAGATAACAGGATAAGCTGCAGGAGCCTGACAATCTGAACAGCTTCCGAAGCACACAATAGGTATGATGGTGTCATTTGAAATTGTGATAATTCTATTGGTGAAGTTGCCAGATGTTACTGTGCATGGTTCACCAGGAGTTAAGTTTTCAGAGCCCGCCCAGTTGTCATATGAATATTTGAACTCGTAGCTTCCTTCTTGTAAAGTAACGGTGATGTCCCAAATATTGTCTCCATTGCCGTCCGACATTTGAGCGCAGTTTCCACACCAGTTATTGAAAGTTCCATTTAACTCAGGAGTTGTAAAACCGGTTGTTTGGTTCATATTTACTTGGAAAGTAACATTGTAAGAAGCAGGAGTGTTTTGACAAGAAGTACAACTTCCGAAACATACAACGTCCAATGTTGTGTCTTGTGATACCGCAAGTGAACGGTTGGTGAATCCAAAATTGGTCACTGTACAGCTGCTACCTGCAACCAAATTCTCTTGTCCAGCCCATGCGTCATAAGCGTATTTGAACTCGTGATCTCCTTGGTTGATTGGGATAGTAATTTCCCAAATGTTGTCTCCGTTTACATCAGTCATCGCGGCACATCCACCGCACCATCCGTTGAATGAACCATTAACCTCAGGTGTAGTAAATCCGGTTTGCTGGTTCATATCCACTTTGAACGTAACGTTATAAACGATAGGCAATACAGAGCATGCGTCACATTTTCCATAAACGTCATTTTGTGTACTTCCAGCGGCAGTTAAGCGATTGGCATAGTTGGCGAAGTCAGTAACAGGTGCACAAGTACCTCCATTTTGCATATCGTCAATCAAGTTTTCTTGAGACGCCCAGTTGTCAACCATGTACTTGTATTCTACATCGCCCATGGGTAAAAGTAAGGTTACAGCATATACACCATCACCGTCACCATCTGTAAGGTGATTGTAAGTGTCAGCGGCACACCATCCGCACCATGGACCAGTAATGTATACGTCTGTGAACGCGTCAGCGCATGTCATGTCCACATTGAAAATAGTTGCATACAAACAACTGTTGTCATCAACATTAGCAGCGTCATTGTAGTTTGCCGCATTGATGTCGGTGCATCCAAAAACATCCACGATGGGGTTACATGAGGTACACAATCCAAAGCAGACAGGTGACATAATAGAGTCTCCTTCTACAATCAACAAACGGTTTGTAAATCCACCGTTGGTTACGGTGCACTCGCTACCTTCTGTCAAACTTTCAGAACCAGCCCAACTATCATAAGAGTATTTGAATTCATAAGCGCCTGCTTGCAACGGAATTGTAATTTCCCAAATTCCATCAGCATTGGCATCCGACATTGCCGAACAACTTCCACACCAGTTGTTGAACGTTCCGTTTACTTCAGGTGTCGTAAACCCTGTTGTTGTTGACATGTCCAATTGAAAAGTAACATTGTACATACTTGGGGTTTGATCACAAGTGGTACATGATTCCCAACAAACAACGCCCAAGTCTTGCGCGCTGTTACCCACTGTAACTGTTCTATTTGTATATCCAAAATTGGTTACCGTACAAGACATTCCTTGAATTAGGTTTTCTTGAATACCCCAATCGTCAGCAGCAAATTTGTATTCGTAAGTTCCGGGCGCCAATTGCAATGTTGTTTCATAAATTCCATCGGCATCGACATCGGACAAAGGATTAACTACGCCGTTCCAACCATTGAAAGAACCATTCACAGTTGGTGTTGTATAGTTGCTCGTTACGTTGTTCATGTCTACCTTAAATGTAACAGGGTAGACATTGGAGCATGAAGCGCAAGCGCCCCAACACACAGTAGGTAGAACAGTATCCTCAGCTACTGTGATGGTTCTGTTGGTGAAACCAAAATTGGTTACAGTACATGAGGATCCTGGGGTCAAGTTTTCTTGCTGATTCCAACCATCCGCAGTGAACTTATATTCATAAGTTCCGGCTGGAAGATCGATTGTGATTTCCCAGATGTTGTCGGCATTTACATCAGTCATGTTGGCACAGGCACCGCACCAGTTGTTAAAGGTACCATTCACGTTGGCCACTGAGAATCCACTCACGTTGCTCATGTCTACTTTAAACGTCACATTGTACGCAAAAGAGCTAAGGCAAGAGAATAGCAACCCAGATAAAATAATAGCAATTTTTTTCATAGGATGAATTTCTAATTAGTTTTGCGACGAAGATAACTAATTGTATCGTTTACAAAAAGGTCATCTTTTATAAATCAATTGATATCACAAATGGCAAAGAAAACCGAGCCCAAAAAAGATTTGTACTCGATTCCAATTGACGGGTTTTTTAAATCTGCATTCTCTGTGGACTGTGTCATTTTTGGCTACCATGAGCAGGAACTCAAAGTACTTCTTATTCAACGTGGAGCTGCTCCTTACGAGGGTGATTGGGCATTGCCTGGAGATTTGGTTTATCCTCATGAAGATTTGGACACAGCGGCGGATCGAGTGCTTATGGAATTGACTCAGTTGGAAGATATGTCCATGCGTCAAGTAAAAACTTTTGGTAAGGTTGATCGACATCCTTTGGGGCGTGTTATTACAGTGGCTTATTTTGCATTGGTAGAATTGCAAGAAATTTCACCGATGGCATCAAGTTGGGCCAATGATATCAAATGGCACAGCGTAAAGCGTATCCCAAAGTTGGCTTTTGACCACAAAGAGATTTTATCAGAATGTTTGGGCGCCCTTCGAAGTTTAATCAAACGTGAACCCCTTTGGACAAGAGTTCTTCCAAAGAAGTTTACATTAACGGAATTGCAGGAGGTTTTTGAGACGGTTTTGGTGAAAAAATATGACAAAGGCAACTTCCGAAAGAAGGTAAATGGAATGAGTTTTTTAAAACGATTGGATGAGTCTCAAATGAATGTTAGACATCGCCCATCAACATTGTACAAGTTTGATCAGAAGCTATTCCTTCAGTATAGGGAAAGCGGCTCTGTGGTTGAGTTTTAGGAAATAAAAAAAGGCCGGAATTTTCCGGCCTTTTTCTTTACCATAGCGGTTTATTCTACAACAAAAGTTTTTGTGTTTGAAACTTTTCCTTCCTCGATTTGAGAGAAGAAGTAAACTCCTTTGCTCATATTGGATACATCCATTTGCATGGTTGATCCATTAGAAACAAAAGTATTTACGATTTGTCCCAATGAATTGCGCAATTCGAATTTCTGTCCTGAAATTGTTCCATTGATAGAAATTTCTGAATGCGCTGGATTGGGGTAAATGCTGAAGCTGTCATTGTTCAAATTGGCTACAGAAGTCACACAAGCTTCGCAACTCTCCCAGCAAACGTTCGTCAAAGCAGTGGCTTCAGTTACTGTGATAGTTCTGTTCGTAAAACCATTTTCTGAGAAGGTACAACTGGCTCCTACAGGAAGATTCTCTTGACCAGTCCAATTGTCATAGGAAAATTTATAGGTGTAAACGCCAGCATCCAAAGGAATTGTGATGCTCCAAATACCATCTCCATCTGGATCTGACATGGGCGCACAGCTTCCGCACCAGTTGTTGAAAGTTCCGTTTAATTCAGGGGTCGTGAAAGCAAAACCAGCTTGAGACATGTCAACGTTAAAGGTGATGTTGTATGGCCCAGTACTTTGACCACAAGGACTACAACTTCCCCAGCAGACTGCTGGTAAAATGGTATCTTGTGTCGCGTCAATGAATCGGTTGGTGAATTGATCAGCCGTCACAGTGCATGAGCTTCCAGCAGCTAAATTTTCTTGAGTGTTCCAGTTGTCAGCAGAGAATTTATATTCATAAGGTCCTTCAGGAACGTTTACTGTAATCTGCCAAATGTTATCACCATCAACATCAGTCATTGCTGTGCAGTTACCGCACCAACCGTTAAAAGTACCGTTCACCTCAGGAGTGGTGAATCCTGTTTGACCATTCATGTCCAACTGAAATGTTATGTCATAAACATTGGGTGTTGAAGCACAATCTGTGCAAGAGCCCCAACATACCAGAGGAAGCGTTGCATCTGCAGTTACACTCAATGTTCTGTTCGTAAATCCAAAATTGGTTACAGTGCATGGAGTTCCTTGTAACAATGTTTCTTGGCTACCCCAAGTGTCTGCAGAAAATTTATATTCGTAACTACCGGCGGCCAATGGAATCGTTAATGTCCAAATTCCATCTCCTTCAGGATCGGCCATTGGCGCGCAACTTCCGCACCAATTGTTGAAAGAGCCATTTACTTCGGGAGTTGTGAATCCAGTTTGCTGGCTCATGTCCACTTGAAAAGTGACGTTGTAGGTCTGTGCTACCATCGCGCTGCTCATGAATAGCGTCGCGAGAAAATAAATGTATTTCATACAGATTTTGTTTTTGCTAATATATACTAATTGTTATTTTTACAAAAAGTATTTGTTTAATCTAAATTTATTGTTTCTTTACCAAATGTCGAAGTTAACAATGGACATATTACGAATTACCGGAATGGTGTTATTTTTCATCACCATCAATGCCTTATCATCTTTAGGGCAGGTTCGTCATGTGGAGGTCAAGAAGAACGCTACTGACGAATACCGCATGTATGTCGATCAAAAAGAATTTTATATCAAAGGAGTTGGTGGAACGGATTTCCTGGATGTTGCAGTGAACATTGGCGCCAATACCATCAGGACTTGGAGCACGGACAATGCAAAACAAGTTTTGGATGACGCCCAAGCAAGGGGTTTGATGGTGATGATGGGGATGTGGGTGCAGCATGAGCGACATGGTTTTGATTACGATGATGAAGCCAAGGTGAAAAATCAGCTTGAGCAATTTAGAAAAGTTGTTGTTGAATTGAAAGATCATCCTGCATTGTTGCTCTGGGGAGTCGGTAATGAGGTTGATCTGTTTTACACCAATACCAAGGTTTGGAATGCCGTTCAGGATATTGCGAAAATGATTCATGAACTAGACCCACACCATCCAACGACTACTGTTACTGCGGGTCTTGATCCAGCAGAGGTTGATCTAATCAAGCGCAACGCTCCCGACATAGATATTTATTCGGTGAACACATACGGCGGTATAGGCGATGTAAGGAAGAATATCAGGAGTTATGGTTGGACAGGTCCTTATCTCATTACCGAGTGGGGACCCAACGGACATTGGGAAGTAGCGAAGACGCCTTGGGGTTCTCCAATTGAGCAGACGAGTTCAGAGAAGGCTGTATCATATTTAGAGCGATATGAAAAAGAGATTTTAGGAGATAGTAAGTATTGCATGGGGTCTTTTGTGTTTTTATGGGGACATAAGCAGGAAACTACCTCTACTTGGTATGGACTATTTGACCAATCAGGAAGAACGTCTCAATGCGTGGAAGTATTGCATGACCATTGGTCTCCTTCAACCAGAAAGGGATATACGCCAGTTGTCGATGGACTTTCACTGAATAATCTAACGGCTGATAAGGGAGTTACGGTTTGGGCGGATGATGATGTTACGGCCGAATTCAATTGGCGTGATTTTGACAATGATGTTCAAAAGGTAGTTTGGAATGTTGTCCCTGAGAGCAACGATATCAAGGCAGGTGGTGACGCGGAATCTGCGCCATTGGCTGTTCAGGGTTTATGGAAGAAGCGTTCACAACACAATGCAACATTTCGCGCACCTCACGTTCCAGGAGCCTATAGGGTTTTTGTTCAGGTGAATGATGCAAATGGAAATTATGGATATGCCAATATTCCTTTTATGGTAAAGGAAAGAACTGCGGATATGCCGCTTCCAAGATGGATCAATGTAAAAACATGGAGAGATGGTAACTGGAAAGAATAATTGGATTTTGATCCTCTGCCTGGCCATGTTTGGATTGGGTTTGCATGTCAATGCGCAAAATACAGATTCGTTGATGACACGTTGGGGAATTTTCCCCAAAGTGGAGCCCAAAGGAACCAAGAGTATTCAGGTCAATGGATTCTATCGTTTTTATTCGACCTACACTGTTCAAGAGTTACCATATCCGCTTACCTCCGCTGTTGGGGATGTCGTGAAAAGTAAATCCTTGTTCATTGGTGATGACGCTCAATTGCCCAACCTATTGGTGAATGTTTCAGGTAATTTAAAAGATGGATCTTCGTGGGGATTGGACATTCGGATGTTTCAATTCTTGAATGGCCAAATTGGAACTTCATACAGTGCTCAAGTTCCAGACAGTTTGAGACCGAGTATACAAAATCCGTTGTCTTCAAATACACTGGGTAAAAACCTGGGTACCATGTTGGGGATGACTTTGTATGGTAATTTCAAGACGAAATGGGGAAGTTGGTCGACGCGCCTTGGTGGTATCCAATGGGTGGCTATTTCTGACCTTACAATGTCCTCTTTCAAGGGCTACAACCGATTCATGTTATTCGAAAGAAATCCATGGGATCCATTGGGACGAAATATCATGGGTAGATACCAACAGTATTTTGAGCAAGGTTCTATCGATCAAGATAACCGATGGGGAAATAGGGCTTTCCAGGGTGCTGTGGTTGAGGGCCAATTGCCTCATGCTTTTTCTGCCATGCTTTTGGCCGGTAAGACCGAGTTGAATGGTGGTTTTGTCGCAACGCCCAATTATTCATGGGGTGGTAAATTGAAAAAAGATTTTAGTTGGGGAAGTACATCCATCAATTCCCTCAATGCAAGGAATTTTACGGATAGTCTGGCTCGTGTGGCATTTGGATCATACGTGATTACCAATGAGTGGTTAATCAAGTGGAGAGGTCATCAATTCAAATCTGAATGGGGTTTAGGGAAATATTACAGTCCCAATCACAATAGAGGATGGGGAGAATTGGTTCAGATGAAATGGAGTTCTCCAACCTACAAGAGTGGTTTCTCCTATGAATGGACCGGATACAGAATTAGTCCAAAAGTAGTGAACAACGTTGGTCTGTATTGGAACACATCAATTAGAGAATATTCAGTGAACGATATTCCTGCAGGTTCTGTAGGCAGTGCTTCGTTGCTCCAACCTTTCGCTTCGTCCATGGCAAGATTGGGTCAAATGACGAATAATCGTCAGGGATTAAATTTTAATTTCCAGTGGACCAAAAAGAATTGGCATTGGAGCGGTGGTATAGGTTCCTCCAAAGAGATAGAGCGGGTATCGAATCAGATAACATTGGGTCATCCAGTCAATCAGTTGGTTCGTTCTCGGATGTGGCGTTGGGATTTCCCTAGTCAAGTTGGACCATACAGCCGCTACTCAGATATTTATCGTGACGTGTATCAGACGGTCAACCTTTCTGATGATTCTTCAGGTGTTGTTATTTACGACAAGTATTTTAATAATGCAGAATTACAAGTCAAATATAGCGATGTGTTTTTGGATCGACCCATTTATCTGTTTGGCTTGTTCCAAGCGCAATCTGCTTCACGCATGTGGTCGCCCATTGTGATTGTCAACGAGGATGCATATGTCAGACAATACAGTTCAGAGTTGGAGGTGTATTATGCGCTCATGCAACGTTGTGCTTTGAGTATATACGGTGGTGTGGAAAGAACCTTGGGTAATTATACCACGGATATCAATGAAGAAACTTTCCGACCCATGAATCAATACGGAAAAGGGTACGGAATTGGCTGCGATATTGATTTGGGCAAGAATGCGCGTTTGTATATACGCCAGCGTTGGTTTGAGTTTGAAGACAAGAGTTTTGAACTGGATCATTTCAAGGGGAAAGAGTTATCTGTTGAATTAAAAGCATTTTTCTAATGAAGAAGTTAGTTGTTTTTTTAGCCTTTACAGTAGCTGCCATGTATGCAGTTGCTCAGGCTGATATGGAAAAGAAAATTTCTGTGATTGGGCAGACGCGTGGTCAGTTTTATGGGGATCATTTGATTAACCCGGAACCAGACTCTGTGACAGCGATTAAATCAAATAGCGGAAATGTTTTGGCTGATTTGGGTTTAAAAATTCAGGTCAACAAGACGATGGAAGTTTTGGGTATGGTAAGAATTCGCAACGACTACGGAGGTTTCTGGGGTTCGGGTGTGAGCTTTGACGTTCGTCAATTGATGGTTCGCGGTCTTATCGGTAATGCGGTACGTTATTCTCTTGGGGACATCAATTACAAAATGACACCTTTTACTTTGTGGAACAACAGCCAAGAGTGGAGTGAAGGTTCAGCTCAAATTTTTAAGGATCAAATGGGTGTATTGAACTACGACCATTTTTACAATCCCGATCATTCATGGCGTCAACAAGGAGCCGCTGCAGATGGTGGGTTTATTTTTTCAAAAGGAATACAAGAGCTGAAGTGGGGAGTATTTTCTTCTCGAGTGAAAACAACAGATTTTGGAAATGTGCCCGACCGGGTTTTTTCAGGTATTAGTATAGACGCCAGAGTAAACGAAAGTTGGAGTGTGGCCTACCACTATGCCAATCTTTGGGACATTCAAGGTACTGCAAATTCCACAACAGCTTTCCGTAATCCTGTTCATACAATGTCTACACATTTTACCAAGCAAACAGGCGTTGTAAATCATGAGATTCAAGTAGAAACGGGTTTGTCAAAAAGATGGGAAGAGAACAATAGCGCTTATACAGAGCGATCAGGAAACTTTGTTCATGGTTCCTACAAAATAACTTGGCCTGAAGAGCGTTGGAATTGGCAAGTAACGTTGAATCGCGTTGATGCCGATTTCCGCAGTCCTGGCGCACAATCACGAAGGTTGAATCCCATAGCTGCTTTGTCAGCTTACCAACGAACAGGCAACGACCAGTCTTTGCGCACGTTAAATCTATTGGATTTGATGCGCGAGTCCAATTTGTACAATTTGCAGTTGCAAACTGAATTGACTTCTTATCTCCCTTATTACGATAATATCACACCATATGGAGTAGCTACTCCCAATCGTCAAGGCGCGGAAGTAAAGGTTGGTGGAAAATCCAGAAACAAGAAATTCTCATGGAACCTCAGCCGCGGGGCGTACCAAGAAACGCGAGGTGAAGGGACATTGGAGCCCAGAAAGTTTGAAAGAGCAAAGTTCCAATGTGATGGTATAGTTGGAGATTGGGGAAATCAGACATTGCAAATTCAAACCGAATTGCGTAGTGATAAAACACAACGCATTCTTGAGGAGCCTATTCCAAGTACGGATTTAAAAACCAATTGTGTCGTTATAGGATTGGATTGGAGTTTGAACAAGAAGTGGCATGCTTTGATTGGAACGCAATATGTTCGATACATCGGAAATGATGTTGTTCCGGTTCTCAGTTACACCGGGGATATCACCAATTTCAATGAGCAAGAGTGGAATGGAAAGGAGTGGATGAACGCTTTGGGAATTAAGTATGAATTCTCAGAGAAATCCTTTTTGACAGTGCAGAATAATCAATGGACAGGAAGTGTAGCATCTTCTAATATGCCCAATTATCAATGGAAACAGTGGATGATTCTTTATCAAATGAATTTTTAAGATGAAAAAGATATTTTTAATTCTAGCAGTATTCTCCTTTCCCATGTACTGGATGGGTTGTAAAGTGGACGATCAATTTGATGGTCCTGATTTGAATGATGTTTATGGACCATTTGATTGGATCAAAGACTTGGATTTGGACAAGGATTCAGTGGACTTTGGGTCCAATGAGACCGTTCATATTACCGCAGAGTTTAGCAAGCGCGTAGAGTGGCATGTGGAAATTACGGGATTGTCTTCTGGAGCAAAAAAGGAGTTGACTGGATTTGATGCTGCTGTTAGTGAATATTGGGAAGGAAGCACAACGCATTTCCCAATGTTTCGCTCGGAAACGTGCGTGGTCATGATGTATGTCAAAGGTCAAGAAGATACATTGCGTGATACCGTATTTGTGCAGTCACCCAAATTAAACCAAGGATTATTATTGGCGGACTTTGAGGGTGGTTTGAATCCAAACTGGGTGCCTTTTGTTCAATCCGGAACCAATATGAATTTTGGATTGCAACAAAATGGTGATGCGCCACAAGGCGTTCGTTCATACGTAATGGCAGGCGCAGTTACTTGGGACTGGTTGATTGGGATGATTGATATACCGGCTTCCGCTTATGGCGCGGATCATTTTGATTTATCCAGTAATCCTAATCAAGTTTATTTCAATACACTGCTAAACAAACCAGCAGATTATGATAATGGCTTGGTCTTGATTCGATTCTCTGAAGATGATAACGGAGACGGTAGCTTTGATCCCAATCAAGAGGATATGTATTCGTATCAATTACAAGGTGGACAAGATGGTTGGAGATTGCTTTCCTTGAAATACAGTGACCTTCAGGCTTTGGTCAATGGAAATCCCGCAACGCCCAATGGAAATGGTCTGCACGAGCCCCATAAACTCTTTCAAGTTTCTATTTTGTTCCTAGCCAATCCGGCTTCAGGATACAGTGAGAGTGGGTTGGATTACATGATATTTACACAAGGAGAACCCCTTCGTCCATGAAGATAGTTTCAGCATTAATTGTTTTGTTGGCCATGCAAGGTTGTGTTCAATGGCAACATGCTGCATTGTATGATGTGCCTCAGGCTGAAACCACAGATGATGGACTTCACGGTTTTTCTGCACCGATGATTTGGCAAGAGCAACTTACAAGTGAAGTTTGGGTTACACCGGAAAAACGTTGTATTGAGATGCAACTCAAGAATGATCAACCAGCGAAAGGGCAGAATTATTTGCATTTGAAATGGAACAAGCAAGCGGGCGGTTGTCCTTGGTTAGGTATGGGTTTCGGATGGGATGGCTGGTCGGGCAAAGACCTTTCCATGATTGTTAATGATGGTATGCTTTCTTTTCAAGTGAAGAGCTACAGTGGAAAACCACTCAAGGCAGGTCTTCCGGGTGCATTGGGTTTTGAAGACTTTGCCGGAAATCAATCTTTCGTTGGTATGTTCGGTAAGTATGTTGTTGGCGGAGCAATTGGAAAAGAATGGGTCGCAATGCAAATTCCGCTCAAAGATATTTTGGCTCAAAATCCAGAGATTGATGCTACCGCAATCAAACAATTGATTTTCACTCTTGAATCAGAAGGTGAAATTGGAATAGATGAGATGGTTATTCAACCTATAAATCCGAAGCAATGAAGAAGATATTATTTTTTGTCAATTGGATAATTTCATTGGGCATGAACGCGCAATGGTCCAATTCCCAAGAAGCCAAGGTTCAAGATATTTTGTCTCAGATGAACATTGAGGAAAAGGTGGGGCAGATGACACAAATAAACTTGGATGTGATTTGTGAAGGTGAGATTTATAAATTGGTTGAGCCGCATCATATTGATCCCGATAAGTTGAAAGAGGCCATCGAAAAGTATCACGTTGGCTCTATTTTAAATTGTGGAGGACATGCTTATCCTATTGCTCAGTGGCACGAGATTATTTCAGGGATTCATCAAGCGACTTTGGCATATCAACAGAAACATACTTACGAATCTAAGTTTGTTCCTGTTCTTTACGGAATAGATGCAATTCATGGCGCCAATTACATCATGGGCGGTACATTGTTCCCACAGCAATTGGGTCAAGCGGCCACTTTTAATCCTGCATTGGTTCAGGAAGCCGCTCGCATTACGGCATATGAAACCCGCGCAGCTGGAATTCCTTGGAACTTTTCACCAGTTTTGGATGTAGGTCGTGTGCCTACGTGGTCGCGTTTTTTTGAAACTTATGGAGAAGACCCTTATTTGTGCAGTGTATTGGGAAAGTCATGCATCAAGGGGTATCAGGGAATGTTTGGCAAAGACAACAACGGCGAAGTGGATGAGTTTCATGTTGCGGCTTGTATGAAGCACTTCTTGGGTTATAGCGGTGCACGAACGGGCAAGGACAGAACTCCAGCTTATATTTCAGATATTCAATTGAAAGAAATTTACCGACCATCTTTTCAGGCGGCCATTGATGAAGGCGCATTGACTGTGATGATCAACTCTGGAGAGATCAACGGAATTCCAGTACATGCCAATCCCAAAATTTTGATTGAACTTTTGAGAAAGGAGATGGGATTCCAAGGTATGGCCGTGACCGATTGGGAAGATGTTATCAAATTGGTCAATATCCATCATGTTGCGGAGAACTTGAAAGATGCGGTAGCGTTGGCCGTGAACGCAGGTATTGACATGTGCATGGTGCCCAATGATTACAACTTCACCAATCTTTTGATTGAGCTGGTCAAGGAAGGAAGGGTTTCTGAGGCGCGATTGGATGAAAGCGTTTACCGAATTTTAAAGCTGAAAGTTCAATTGGACTTATTTGACAATCCTGTTCCATTTGAAAAGAATACTTATCCTGAAAAAATGAGTGAGCAGTTTCAGCAAACGGCTGTAAAAACTGCAGAGGAGAGCATTACTTTATTAGAGAATAAAAAAGATAAAAAAGGAAGTCTGCCTTGGAATAACAATGTCAACGTTTGTGTGGTGGGCAATGCGGCCAATCAATTGATTTATCAGAATGGCGCCTGGTCAAGAACTTGGCAAGGAACAGATACAATTTGGAATGATCCAGCGCGTTTGACTGTTTTCAGTGCCATCAAAGCCCAAAACAAGGGAGAGACAATTTGTCTTTTGAATCAATGGACAGAGACTGCTGCAAAAAAAGCAAAGCGAGCAGTGAAAAAGTCTGATGTCATTTTGGTATGTCTGGGTGAAAAGCCTTCGACTGAAAAGCCGGGTGATATCGATGATTTGAATTGGGACAAGAACGAAAGACAAACCATCAAATGGGCATTGAGCACGGGTAAGCCCGTGGTTTTGGTCATGTTTGAGAACCGTCCAAGATTGGTGAATGATTGGGTGGATAGATGTGCCGCAGTCGTGATGGCCTATCAGCCAGGGGAGTGGGGTAATATTGCATTGACCAATATATTATTTGGTAAGACCAATCCAAGCGGAAAATTGCCCTTCACATATCCAAGATACAATCAATCACTTTTGACTTATGACCACAAGCATAGCGAGGAATTAGATACCAACTTTGGCAATAGGGCTTACAATCCACAATGGCCTTTTGGTCATGGATTGAGTTATTCAGATTTGACATACCAAAACTTGGCTATCACAGAAGTGAAAACTGCCAATGGAAATCGCAAATGGTCGGTTAACGTGGAAGTAAAAAACAATAGTAATCTAGACGCAAAGGAGTCGGTGTTGGTATACAAGCATGATCGCGTTGCGAGTATTACTCCACATGTCAAGAAGTTGATAGATTTTGATAAGGAATTGGTCAAGGCCAATTCAGTTGCCAAGTATAGTTTTGAGATCGACGAAACCGATTTAATGTTCGTTGGCGCAAACGGTCAAATGATATTGGAGCCAGGTGTTTGGGATATCTATGTTGGAAATTTGTCATCAACCATTGAAATCAAACCATGATGAAAAAACTTTTGTATTTGTGTTTGCTTGTTGGATTGATGTCCTGCCATCAATCAGACCCAAAAGAGGTTTTGGGTAGAGTAGGCGATGAAGTCACATTTGCGGGTAGAAAGTGGGACATCAAGAGTTCTGTGGGTCCTGTAGGTCCTGGTCCTAATACTTTTTCAAATCGTTACGATGATGTTTGGGTAGATGACAAGGGTTATTTGCATTTGACCATCGATGAGCACGACGGACAATGGTTTTCATCAGAAGTGGTGGGAAGAGACAACCTGGGATATGGCACGTATACTTGGACCATTCAAGCTGATCCAATGGCATTTTCTGAAAATGTGGTTTTTGGTTTGTTCACATGGGATGATAGCACGTTTATTACAGACGGCAACAGTGAAGTGGACATTGAGTTTGCAAAGTGGGGGGATTCAGCGAGTACAACACCTACTACTTTTTCCGTTCAGCCCGTTAGCTTTGGAAGTTTCTTTGCAGAGCGCACCCGCGAATTGAATATCTCCAACTCACTTTTGAAGGGGGTGACCACGCATCAGTTTAATTGGACGGATACACTCATTACATGGAAGTCATATGCAGGTAACTTGCCAATTGGAAATCCAATAGCAACATGGAGTTTTGATTTGAATCATCCACCTCGCGTAAAGCAAGAAGGTGGGGTAACATCCAATCCAATTGTTATTCCTGCTCCTGGCCTGCGTACCAATGCTCGAATGAATCTATGGACTCTACCTTATCAGAGTATAGCGCCAATCAATGGTTTAAAACATGAAGTTGTTATCCAAAACTTCACGTATCAGCCTTAGCATCCCCATTTGATTCTTGCGTTGTTAGCTCTTATTGTAATTTTTACAAAAATACTTTTTGTTTTAATTACAATTACATATCTTTAGCATTACCAAAACTAAATAGACATGAAAAAACAACTACTTTCATTCTTTATGCTGTTGTGCGTCAGTACAATATCATGGGGATTTAATGTCACTTTTAAAGTCGACATGAGTAACGTGACAGGCTTTACCACAGCCAATGTCAACGGAACATTCAACAACTGGTGCGGTGCTTGTGCTGCAATGACCGACGCCGATTCTGACAACATTTGGGAGATTACAATTGATCTTCCTGCGGGATCTTATGAATATAAATTTACAGCAGATGGTTGGAACCAACAAGAGAATCTTACCTCTGGATCGGCTTGTACGGTAACAAACTTTGGGTTCACCAATCGCACGATTACAGTAACAGGCGATACCGTTTTGCCAACCGTTTGTTGGGGTGCGTGCTCGTCTTGTACATCGGTTTATCCCGTAACATTCAAAGTGGACATGACCAATGTGACTCAAGCTTACACATCTGTCCAAGTTCCAGGGTCTTTTAATGGATGGACGCCAACGGCCAATTCACTAACAGATGCAAATGCTGATGGTATCTATGAAACAACCATTAATTTGTCTCCAGGTACTTATGAGTACAAATTTGCTGCGGACAATTGGAATATTCAAGAGTCTCTTACACAAGGCTCTTCATGTACAGTGACTAACTTTGGTTACACCAATCGCACAATCACTGTAACAAGTGCAGGCCAAGTATTGGATGCAGTATGCTGGGGTGCTTGTGTTGCATGTTCTGCAGTTGCACCAACTTACAATGTTACTTTCAAAGTGGACATGTCCCAAACAACAGGATTTACTACTCCTGAATTAAATGGTACCTTTAATGGATGGTGCGGAAACTGCACAGCGATGTCAGACGCCAACTCAGATGGAATTTGGGAAGTTACGGTTCCATTGCAAGCGGGTAGTTATGAGTACAAGTTTGCTCACGATAACTGGGCGGGCTCTGAGCAATTGACTGAAGGTTCTTCTTGTACAGTTACAGCGGATGGATTTACTAATCGTTTGTTGGTTGTTACTGGAAACACTATTTTGGATCCTGTTTGCTACGGTTCTTGTTCTGCTTGTATTGTTAGTTTGCCCGGATGTACCAATTCTACTGCAGCAAACTATAATGCGGCTGCTACAACGGATGATGGTTCTTGTTTGTATGCTACTACTTTTAACGTAGACATGAGTTGTTCCAATGAAACCTTTAGTACAGTTCATGTAACTGGTCCATGGTGTGGATGGTGCGCAGGTGAATCTTACAATACAATGTCTGATTCTAATAGCGACGGTATTTACACAGTTGTGGTAAATCTTCCAGCAGGAAACGTTGAATACAAATACATGGTCAATGGTTTTGCTTCACAAGAGAACTTGATTGACGATATGCAAAATGGTGGTACTTGTGCGGTAGTGACAGATTATTGGTCTTATGCCAATCGTCAGACAACTGCAGGTTCTACCAATGACAACACCTATGGTAGTTGCACCGCTTGTGCAGCTGATGTTCCAGGTTGTAACGACGCAACAGCAGTGAATTATAATTCAATTGCTACAGTAAATGATGGATCTTGTTTGTATGCGACCACGTTTAATGTGGATATGTCTTGTTCAGGTGAGAACTATTCTACAGTTCATGTAACAGGTCCTTGGTGCGGATGGTGCGGTGGTGAAAGCTATAACACCATGTCTGACAGCAACAATGATGGCATATATACTGTAACAGTGAACTTGCCTGCAGGAAACGTAGAATATAAATACATGATCAATGGATTTGCTTCACAAGAGAACTTGATTGACGATATGCAAAATGGAGGTACTTGTGCAGTAGTGACTGATTATTGGTCTTATGCAAATCGTCAAACAACGGCAGGAACTACCAATGACAATACTTATGGCAGTTGCTCTTCTTGTTGCTTGAATTTAACTTATTATACTGACGCAGATGGTGATGGACAGGGTTCAGGAAATGCACAAATTTTGTGCGCTGTTCCAACCAGTGGATTCGCAACTACAGGCGGAGACTGTAATGATTCAAATGCTGCAATCAATTCAACAGCAACCGAGGTTTGTGGAAATGCTATTGACGAAAACTGTGATGGCATTGCTGCAACTTGTGGAGATGATTACAGTACACCTGTTAACGTTGCGTCTATGGGACAATTTGGTGTAGGTACACAAACTTCGTTTGTTGCTACTTTAGGTTCAAGCTCGGATTCTCCTGAGACATCTTTCACTGGAAATGACCGTTGGTTCAAGTTCACGGCTACTTCAAATGCTGTGCGTGTAGCAATTGCAGGTAATTCTTCAGTTGGTGATGATAACAAAATTGCAATCTATGACTATGTTGCCAATCCTTCAGGAGCATTGATTCCTTTAGCAGAAGAGGATGATGTTCATGTGGGTAGCCAAGGAATTGCTACAGATGCAGGTAGTGAAGTATTGTTGTATGATGGTTTGGTTGTAGGAAACCAGTATATGGTTGCCATTGCCAACACCAACAGCGCGGCTGACAATGTTACAGTTACGATGAGCAGACTTTCTGCAAGTAATCCTGATATCGCGCCGTACACAAACTACACGAATACATACACGAGTGCTTGTCAAAGCTTCAAAGCTGCTTACAAGCCAAGTGCTGTTGCATACATTGTAAATCGTTGGTCTAGTGCTAGCGTTAATGGAACACCTGAGTGGTCATATACCATCGGTGGAACTTCAAACGTTACTGTATGTCAATTAGGAAAAATTGTAGTTCCTAATTTCTCAGGATCAACACAAACAATCAACGTATCTGTTGACGTAACGTATTCTTTGAAAGATGCATATGGCAATACAACTTTGGTAACTGCGGTGTCAGGAACAACGCAATCCTTTGGATTGGCTGATGAGGCGTCATTAAGCGTTCGTTCATATGATCAATGCCCAGCGTACAAAAATGCTATCAGTGGATCAATTGCTACCAACCGTTCTGTTTGCGGAGTTTCTCGCTACAGCTGGCAGTTCACTCAACAAGTGCCTGTGGTTAATCTTCCTATTTCGGTAGAAGGTGCTTTGGGTGGAAGTAGAATTTTGTCTTTGTCTAGTGTTGCAGGTATGGCCAATGGTCAGCGTTATGATGTTGACATTAAAGTCAAGCACGTTGACAATGCTACTTATTCTGAATTTGACGGTACAGCATCTTGCGTAAGAACTTTGGGTGCAGCGGGCATGGAGACCGAAGAGAATTTAGCTTCTTGGAAAGACGAGAATCGTGAAATCAAATTGTATCCAAATCCATCCAATGGAAATTCAGTAAATGTATCACTTGCAGGTTTTGATGGTCAAGTGAACATGGAAGTATTCGATTACACTGGTAAAAAAGTGAATGCAACGACTTTGAATGTCGATGGATCTCTTCAGCAAGTAATCGAGTGGAACAATAATTTGTCTGCGGGCATGTATCAGGTGATCTTCACCAATGGTGCAGAGCGCGTTAATGTTACAATGATGGTTTTCAAATAGGTTTGAGTTTAAGTTTTGGACATCATTGAAAGGCCCTCTTCGGAGGGCCTTTTTTATTTCTGGATAAATAAGAGGAAATGATCATAAAAGTCGTCAAAGATGTAAATTAGAAAAATGAAATTAATTACGTCTTCTTTATTTGTGCTGGTATTGCTTGTTAATGCAAGTGCTCAACAGAATCCTGCTATTCTTTCTTGGATTCAAAATTCCGAGGGTATTATGGGTTCACACTATGTACAGGGCAGCTCGGTAGCGATACCTGACAATGTACTAGCCAATGTTCAGCAAGTGGCATTCTCTGGCGATTGGGTTTATGTTACAACCCATGGAATTCCTGCCTATACAACTGGACCATTTATGGATGGAAACCCATCTTTGGCATCGGATCAAAATGCTATTTTTAAATTACCATTGTCGCCATCACAGAACACGGGTAATCCAGTTTCTACCACAGGTGGAAATATTGGGATTTTTATTAATGGTGTTGCTTTGTTCGATTATCGTGATGGAGTGAGTTGGAACAACAATACCCAAACTGAAGGAGGCGGTCCTATCCAAGGTCCTCCCGGACAAGGTATTTGGAACCGCGATGCCATTGTGGCGGAGCGACAAGGTTTTGATTGTTCCAAAGGTCATCCTGCCATGGGCAATTATCACCACCATCAAAATCCATCTGCTTTTGACTTGGATTTGACTCCGATATCTTCTGTTTGCAATTTGTACGATGCCGATGGTTTGTATGCAATTGACGCGAACAATCATTCGCCCCTAATTGGTTTTGCGGGTGACGGCTTTCCAATATATGGCGCTTATGGATTTTTGAATACAGACGGTACTGGTGGTATTGTTCGAATGAAGTCAGGATACCAGTTAAGAGACATTACGGTACGCACACATTATGCCAATGGTACAGATGTTACAGATGGTCCTGCGGTTTCCACCAACTATCCTTTGGGGCATTATCGTGAGGATTATGAATTTGTATCGCATGCCAACCAACCCGATTATTTGGATGAACACAACGGTCGTTTTTGTATCACCCCCGAGTACCCTAATGGAATTTATGCATACTTCTGCACGGTAGACGAGAACTGGAATTCGGCTTATCCATACGTTGTAGGCCCTACTTTCTACGGACCTTTTGTAGCCTCAAAAGTTACCGCAATCAATGAGGCTGTTACAGTTTACAATCCTACCACTAATGTTGCTTCCAGAGAGGACTTTGGTTTTGCAGTTTATCCAAACCCAGTTTCGGATTTGTTAGCAGTACAAGTGAATGGACTAAATACGACAAACATCGTTTTGGAGTTGTGCGATATGCAAGGAAGACTTGTAAAGTCTGCAGTACTAAAGTCGGGAACTACCATTGCATTTATGCAATTGGAAGATGTTTATAGTGGTCAATATATTTTGCGAACGATCGACGGACGTTGGTCGACTTCCGTAATGGTAAAAAGATAAATTAATGGATATACATATCTGGTCGGACATTGCTTGTCCATTTTGCTACATTGGTAAGCGTCATTTGGAACAAGCATTGGCACAGTTTGATGGCCAGCCTAAAATTCATTGGCACAGTTTTCAATTGGATCCTTCCATAACTGCTGAGCAGGCGGGTGTACCTATTTCAGAATATTTGGCAGAAGCCAAAGGCATGTCCGAAAGTCAGATGTCTCAAATGATGGCTGGAGTCAGTGAAATGGGGACAGCAGCGGGATTGAATATGAAATTGCCAACGGCAATTCTGGCCAATACATACCCTGCACATCTGCTTCTGCAATACGCACAATCCAAAGGCAAGGGAAATGAAGCCAAGGAGTGTTTGATGCAGGCTTATTTCACGCGAAATGAGAATGTATCATCCATGGATGTCCTGCAAAATATTTTGAATGATATAGATGAAGGTTCTGTTCGCATCGAAGATGTAATGCACAACCCCGAATGGGACACAAAGTTTCAGGATGATTTATATACCGCTCAACAATTTGGAATTCGTGGGGTGCCATTCTTTGTATTTGATGGCAAATATTCCATTTCAGGAGCCCAGCCTGTTGATGTTTTATTGAGAGTGTTGAAACAATCTGTTTGATTTCTAAAGGCAATCGCGTTTTATAGCGGTAGTTTTGTGGTATGACCACAGAAATTTTGTCCTTCATATCCATAGCTATCGGTTTGATTGCTGTGTTGTTATTACTAAAGAAAGGTAGCGCAGTCAATGCCCATGTAGATAGTCAACGCATAGAAGCTTCACTGGAACGTATTGAAAAAGGTCTGAAAGAAGACTTTAGAATCAACCGTGAAGAGACACAGAATCTATCCAAAGAGAATCGGGCTGAATTGAATCAGACGCTCAAGGATTTTCAAAAAGACTTGAATGAGACATTGCGCATTTTCAAAGAAGAAAATCAAAAGATGTCCAAGGATCTTTTGGAGACCATCAAGACCGAATTCAAAGAGTTTCGCGTAGGCTTTGAAGCCAATTTTAAAGATTTTACAGATCACCAGCGCGTCAAGTTTGATGATCTAGTAAAGAACACGGACAAGCGATTGGAAGACATGCGTGTCACTGTAGATGAGAAGTTGCAGAAAACTTTGAACGAACGTTTGGGTCAGTCTTTTGAGGCTGTTGGCAATCAATTGAAGGCAGTTCAAGAGGGACTGGGTGAAATGAAGAATTTGGCGCAGGATGTGGGCGGTTTGAAGAAGGTATTGAGCAATGTTAAGCAGCGTGGCGGACTCGGGGAGGTTCAGTTGGAAATGTTGTTGGAGCAAATATTGGCTCCTGAGCAATATGAGGCAAATGCCAAGACCAAACAAGGTTCAAATGATTTGGTGGAGTTTGCAATCAAATTGCCTGGACGAGATGACAATCAATCCAACGTGTACTTGCCTATCGATGCTAAGTTTCCAAAGGATGCATATGAACAATTGGTAGACGCATATGACAGTGGAGATACAGCAGCGATTGAGGTTTCCAACAAGAATTTGGAATCCGTGATCAAGAAAATGGCCAAGGATATTAGAGACAAGTACATTGATCCGCCGCATACTACCGATTTTGCTGTGATGTTTTTGCCTTTCGAAGGTATCTATGCCGAGGTGATTCGTCGTTCCAATTTACTGGAGCAATTACAGCGAGAATTCAAAGTAATCGTTACGGGTCCAACAACACTTGCTGCAATACTCAATAGTTTGCAAATGGGCTTCAGAACACTTGCACTTCAAAAAAGAAGTAGTGAGGTATGGACGATTTTGGGCGCAGTCAAAACGGAGTTCGAGAAATTTGGGGGCTTATTGGAAAAGGCGCAGAAAAATATTCAGCAAGCCAATGGCACTTTAGATGAACTGATTGGCACGCGAACCAATGCATTGAAGAGAAAACTCAAAGACGTACAAGCTCTTCCCAGTGGTGAGGTCAAGAATATACTTCCCGAGTTGGGAAATTCTGTTGATGGGGATTCTGACGAATAGCGCGTTATCTTTAACACATGGATTTTTTGGATACAAGCCATCCGCTAACTAGAATTTTTAATCAACTCAACGCCAGCCAAGATATTGCCATAGGTATAGGAGGTGAGGAGTTTTCATACAGGCAACTCCGATCCAAAGTGATTGGAGCACAAGCGATTTTCAAGAATCGAAGCGAAAAGGGGATTCTCATTTTGGCAAATGACAATATTGATACTTACGCGGCTATATTGGCATGTTGGTCACTTGGAAAATTCTATGTGCCCATTCATCCCAATTATCCGCAAGAACGCAGAGATAAAATTGCGCAGATACTTCAACTTGATTTCATTTTCGATTCGACAATAGATTCATTGAGGGATCGAAAAATTGATGACGCATTGACATTTCCCAATGGCTTACCGAATCCTGAAGCGCTGGCTTATGTTCTATTTACATCGGGTAGCACCGGCGAACCCAAGGGTGTGCCCATACAATGGAGCAACTTGTGCGCATTTGAAAGAGGGTTTCAAAATTTGGGTTATTACCTGAGTAGCCAAGATCGGTTTCTTCAGATGTTCGATTTGACCTTTGATTTGTCTGTCATGTCATTTTTAATCCCATTGACCTTGGGAGCAAGTTTTTATACCGTTCCACTTGACAGTATGAAGTATGCTGTTATCGCGGAACTTTTAGAAGAAAAGAGATTGACCTTTGCCCTGATGGTGCCTTCTATATTGACTTATCTCAAGCCATACTTTGATGAGATTGAAGCTACCCATTTGAGGTACTCGCTATTCTGTGGTGAGGCATTGCATGAGGATATTGTAGCACTTTGGTCGGATGTAATCCCGCAAGCGCAGATCGATAATGTGTATGGTCCTACTGAGAATACTATTTTTTGTACGAGATATACTTACAGAAGAAAAGAAACCAATGCCAGCCACCAAGGCATACTGAGCATTGGTCAATCGATGGATTTTGCACAGGTCAAATTGTGGAATGATGAGAAATCGGATGTGATGGCTGGCGAAGCAGGCAATTTATGGTTGGGTGGTCAATATCTCACCCAGGGTTATGTCAACCGTGAAGATTTGAATCTGACGCAGTTTGTTATTCAAGACAATGTACGGTGGTACAATTCTGGTGATCGGGCAATGTATACCAATCAAGGCGATCTGCTTTATATGGGTCGCCAGGACAATCAATTAAAGGTGCAAGGTTTTAGAATCGAAGCATCAGAGGTGGAGTTTCATTTAAAGAATATTCTTCCTCAGGGAATACGGGTAGTTGTATTGGCATCGAATAACAGAAATGGAATAGTAGAGTTAGTCGCTGTTTCAGAAGGTTATATCTGGAGCGATAAAGCAGTGAAAGGAGAATTGGGGAAACATTTGCCGGGTTACATGATTCCTAGTCACTTTTTAGATATGCAAGAATTTCCATTGAATGTCAATGGTAAAGTGGATCGAAAAAAAATAATGACATGGGTAGGGGAGAAGATATAATTATCCGAATTGCAACAAAGGCAGATTCTGATTTTATCATTGAGGCCATTCTTCAAGCGGAGAAAAGTGGAACAGATCGCTGCGCATTGTTGAAATTATGGAATTGTAACGAAAATCAATTGAGGACCTATCTGCGTTCTATTTTGGATGAGGAAATTGATGGAACAGAGTGGTCCATAGATAATTTTGTCATCGCTGAAAGTTCAGGGCATTCCATAGGCGCTTTTGCGGGATGGATAGAAGGGGAGAACGAATGGGGGTTGTCATCGTCAACCTTAAAGGCCAATTTGATGAAGGCTTGTTTGCCCATCGATGTCATTGTGAAAATGTCTCATTTTCAAACAGAAATTCAAGCTGTTCAAATACCAAGAACCCAAGGCGCCTTGCAACTGGAGTATGCTTATGTTGTTCCGGGTTTTCAAGGAAAGGGCGTTATTCAGCGGATAGTAGAATTTATATTCCATCGATATGGCAATTGGAGCTTGGCCGAAGTTCAAGTTTTTGCCAATAACAGTTCAGCAATCCAGGCATATTCAAAATTGGGATTTGTGCGTACTTTTGAGACCAAAGCGACCATGGAAGATTTGGGTATTTTCCCTTATCCCATTAAGTTGAAAATGACAAAGAATAAACCATGACAGCGGAAGAGATTAAGAGAATAGTTGCAGATGCGATTTTTAAAGTTTTGAATCATAGGAATTTTGAAATGCATGATGGTCTTACAGCTCCGGATGTTGAAGGTTGGGACAGCCTTCATCATATGTTGATTTTGAACGAAATAGAAAACGCTTTTGGCTTCAAGTTCAAATTGAAAGATTTGAATAAGATGAAAGACATGGGAAGCTTGGTTCAAATCATCTCAGAACGTTTGTCTAGTTAATGACATAGTTAAAAAAGTCAAGTACAATCGTTCCTGTATTTCCAGTGTTTTGATTCTCTCTTTGACGATGTAAGTCAGTGGCAACACCCTTAGGAATTTTAAATTTTTGAATATCAACTTCAACGGTCATCTGGTCGGGGAGAGCCCACTTTTTCTGAGTGCCATATTTGTAGTTCACTTTCAATGTACCACTACTTTTGGTAGTAGTTTGTGATTGTAAAATCAACGATTCTTTTTCATCAATCCATACTTTGGCCATGATCCAATCTTCGCTGTCGCTCAGCGGAAGAAGTGTGATCAAATGACAGTCTTGTCCTTGAATTTTTACCTTGCCCATGTACATGGCGGTGTATTTGTTTTTTTGTTTGAGAATGTTTTGTATCTCTCTGAATCCTTGCTTAGGAAGTACAATGATGCTCTTGGAAGTAACTTCCAATTGATCAGGTGCGGTATACTTCATTTTGGCTTGTGCGGGCAAAATTTTTAGGGCAGGGATGTTAGACTGAATCTTCACATCGGCGGTAAACTTCTTGGCCGCTAAATATTTTTTTTCAGTCTTGTCTAAAATAGCTCTTGCATCTTGTCCATTGACTTGTAATACAAACAAGGTCAAGAATAAAGTGTAAAGAATATTCTTCATGTTGTGATGTCTTTGCGGTTGAAGTAAATGAAGCTGATAATCCAAAAGAAAACCTGATGCGCAAGCAGCACCCAAATGGATTGGTAAATTTCTTGGGCGGGGAAGGGCTCTTCGAAGAAGCTGCGCCAACTGGCCATATGCGTTGTGAATAGAAATGGACGGATTTGATCAAAGATCGAAACATCGAGTGTCCCAATGATGGTAAACAAAATGATAATGGACATGGTGGCTACAATTGGTCCTACCGAATTATCTGAAAAACAAGATAGCGCTATGGATAAGGTGGCGACTGTATTTAATGCTAAGAAAGCCACGGCAAATGCGCCAACATATCGCCAAAGAATATCATATTCCGGAATGATGACCAGTCCATCGCTATTCAACACCATCAAATCCCCGGTACCAAAGATTCCTCTACCGAGGCCTATGGCAAGAACACCAAGCCAGATCACAATCAAGGCAGTGTACATCGATCCTGCAATGTATTTTGAAGCAAGGATTTGAGAACGAGAAATGGGTTGAGTAAGCAAAAGACGAAGTGTTCCCATCGCAGATTCTCCGGAAATCAAATCGCCCGTAATCAGAGCAATGAGCAAAGGAACGTGTATGACGAGCATCTGCAAAACGATAAAGGCTACCAAATTACCGTTGAGTACATTGCCTTCAAATGTCAAGGTTTGTTCAAATGATGCCGTGACAAATGATATAAAGCTAAGGCCATCGGCTTTTAATGCAAACACAATCACACCTACCAATACCGTAATGGCTCCTATACCCAAGTAGCTACGGGGCTTGGCTACTATTTTCACCCACTCGTTGTATACGTTTTTAAATGGATTCATTTTTGGTCATTTGAATAAAATAATCTTCCAACTGTTTCTTACTCTCTACTTGGTAAACATCAATGTCAGCCGCTGAGCATGCACGGATAACTTGAGGTACATCGTTGCGGTCGATATGGAATTGCACGCTTTCGGTTACATATTCTTGCGTCGCCTCAATCGAGAACGATGATCGCAACATTGGTATCAACTCGTCATTGTTGCTGGTTTGCATACGGACCACCCATTGTTGAGCGTTCAATAAATCTTTGACCTCGCCCTCCACCACAGCTTTTCCCTTGTTGATAATGACCATTCGGTTGGCAATAAGTTCAACTTCTTGAAGTTGATGTGAACTCAATATAATGGTCTTGCCTTTTTCTACTTTGAGTCGTGTAATTAAATTTCTTATATCAATAATTCCCTGAGGGTCTAGGCCTGTTGTGGGTTCGTCTAGAACAATTAACTCAGGATCGGCCAAAAGGGTTTGGGCAATTCCCAATCGTTGGCGCATGCCATGCGAGTAGCCTTTTACCTTGTCTTTCCTTCTGTCCAGCAAGCCAACGAAATCCAGGATTTCATGGATTTTCTTTTGCGAGATGGGTGTGTTGGACATCCTCGCAAAGATGTTGAGATTGGTTTCCGCACTGAGGTATTTGTAGAAGTCTGGTTTTTCGATGATGTTTCCTATTCGACCCAATACCTCAACTTTATTGGAATGGATATCCTTTCCGAAAAGTTCGATTTTCCCTTGATTGGGATGTATGAGACCGAGCATACAACGCATGGTTGTGCTCTTACCGGCTCCGTTAGGTCCTAGAAATCCGAAGACATCACCGCGATGCACCTCAAAATTCACACCTTGCAGTGCGTGGAAGTCTCCGAAGTATTTATGTAGATTGGATACGTGAACGATGGTTGACATACTGAGTTAACCAGCAATGTCGACAATGGTTCAAAAAAATAGCTGCCGAAGCAGCTATTTTTTTTATTGCAATAAGTATGATACAATTACAACTCCAGATCCACCGGCACCTCCAGGAGCAGTTGCGCCACCGCCGCCACCGCCGCCGCCGCCTAAATTGGCTGTTCCAGCCCCACCGGCAACACTGTCGCTGTTTCCTCCATTAGCACCTCCGCCCAATCCACCTGCGCCAATTGCACCGGCTTGCCATCTTCCTCCTGATCCACCACCGCCGTAATAAACAGATACACCTGTAATACTTGACGCTAAACCAATTCCACCAGCTCCAGATGTTCCATTGAATGCACCTGTTCCACTTGCAGCACTGCCAACACCACCAGCACCACCACCACCACCGCCATTTCCTGCAGTTGCATCCGAGGTTCCATTACCACCATTGAATCCTTGACCGGCATATATACTTGTTCCTGCTGTAACAGGATTTGTTCCTGCACCGCCACCTCCGGTAGCACCGTTGGCACCGGTATCCGTTACACCATTGTTGATTCGGCCACCGCCGCCACCGCCACCGTATGCTGTAAATCCAAAGATGGAGCTAGAACCGCCGTTATTCCCGCGAACAGAGAATCCGCTGGCTACGCCTGAACCTCCATTTCCGACCACTGAAGGAAATGTACCAACAGCAGGTGTGTATGTTCCCGAAACAACTCCGCCACCGCCGCCGCCGCCGCCGTGATTCGTTCCACCAGCTCCGCCACCTCCAACGACAAGGTAACTCATGCTTGCACTTTCATTTACAACCAAGTTGCCAGAACTATTGAATTTATGAACGGCATAATAATTAGATCCACTTTGATAAATGGTTGCAATTCCACCGCTGGCCTTCAATTGAATAACCGTTTTGCTTTGAGTTGCTGTTAAATCCAAATAATTCCAAGTTGCTGTAAGGTTGCCAATTGCTGAAGGAGTGCCTGAAAGAGTATATGTAAAAGTTTTACTTGCTCCTGCGGCTAGTGTGTAAGTTCCAGCTGGGGAAACACTTGTGACAGAAATACCTGCGCTTCCAGCTCCGCTCAATGCAAGGTTGGAGTTAGTTGGCGCGGGCAAAGGGCCAATTGTAGCGCTTCCATTATTGGTGAAAGTAACCGTAAATGTGTTGGCGCTGGTCAATGCAACATCCTTAACATAAAGTTGATTCAATGTAGTGTTGCTTGAGTAAGTATTGTCTTGGATGTATCCGCTAAACGTATGGACGGTTTGATTGTTCAAACAATTCAAAGAGAGCTTTGTCCACTGACAAGCTAGGGTACCACTGCTTGTAGGAGTGCCAGAGAGCGTGTAAGTAATCCATTGACTCTGTCCTGCAATCAATGTGGCAGAGGAGGGAGATGTGGCAGAAACACTAATTCCTGTAACCCCTGAAAGAACTACATCACTGTTTTGAAATGCAATTGTAGCGGTACTGAAGCTGTTATTGGTTACAAGTACTTTCAAACTGCTATTAGACAATGCTACACCTTGAATCATCGGTGAAACAAATCCGTCATTGGAGCATTCAGCAACGACGGCTGGAACGGGTGTTCCCTTTAATGGAATCCATGCGGAACCATTGAAATAATAAAATCCTGCTTCTGTTACTTGTGATGTCGATGGATTAACTGTACCGCTAGCATCGGTTACGAAGATGATTGCACCAATTTGGTTGTTTCCATACAATCCAGACTTGGCAATCAATTGCTCTCTCGTGATTTTCGGGGGAATCATCCCATCGATAACGTCGGTTTGTGCAGGCTTGCCTGTTATTTGAAGAGTTGCCTTTGGATCGTTAGTTCCAATACCAACTTGTGCAAATGCAAATAGATGAATGCATGCTATGATTAGGGTGAGTATGGATCGCATGGGTGTGTTTTGCACAAAAATATATAATATATCAAAACGAATTTTGATTTTAGCGTGATAATCCTCATTTGGTTTTATCTTTATCACAACATTTTCACATCAAACCCACCTAATTGATATGAGAAAGAAAATCCAAATGGTGAAGAGAATTTTGGAACAGATTCCTTCATCAGAATTTACTGTAGGCTCCGGTTGGGGCTCATGCCGGAGACGAAGAATTTTGGCGCATTATTTAATTGATGAGGCCTATCAGAACAACGGCGTTTTTTTAGATTCTTCCAAACAGGGAATCATTTTGTTTTACCCTTCGATCAATAAAAAACCTGTTTGCTGGAAGGTGAAATTAATGATGATTTTTATCGCTGTTGGTCCATTCCGTTTGAAACGGGTAATGCAAAGAAAGGCGCAGGTAGAGAAAATGCGGAGTGTTTATCCGCCGCATATTTACTGTTCTTTTCTTGGCGTCCTCCCTGAAGCACGTGGATCGCAATCTGTTTTGGAATTAAGAGATATATTGTTTCGAAAATCAGAAGAATTGAATCTGCCTATTATGGTAGAAACAGTTATTCCAAAGAACAAAAGAATATACGAGCGAATTGGCTTTCAAACGTATTCGCAAATTGAAATTGACGGCCTTGTGACCTATTGTTTGATCCGTCCGTTAAATCAATCAGTCTCCTAGAATGCGGGTGGTGGGGTGAAGTTGATTTTGGTCATTTCCCATTTGTCCATTTCTAATTTTTTCAAAGTATTTTTTTCTTCTTGCCAACCATCTTTCTCCCAAATAAAAAACAACGAAGGACTCCATCTTGTGGTATCCTCGACATGGTAATCTGAGATTTCTATTTTCGCATAAGGGATGTTGTTTCTGATAACGGCATAGAATTCTTTTTCGTTTTTGATGCTTCTAATGCTGCCAACGGAACCTCCCGGTGTGGCGGTGTGTATATAATTGTACGTAGTTGTAGGTCCTAGTACACGAAGCTCGTTCCATTGATGCAGGGTCAA
>JACCDQ010861204.1_pt1 | contig 50801 bp, 45 predicted proteins | sample 7446031 | NCBI WGS metagenome assembly JACCDQ01 (sample SAMN15323442, study PRJNA562643) | freshwater metagenome | isolation source: river surface water | place: USA:Blue River Watershed | collected 2017-08-17
GAGTCTTATTTTTAACTCTGCATATGGGAAGTGGTGATTTGGCTGCTGCGGCGATCAGTCAAACTGTGGTGCCAGCTTCCTTGATTAGTAAACGATTTCGCAGTTCTTTTTTAGATGAATTTTGGTTTTCACTGCGTGGTCGTTCAAAAACTGAATTTATCGACGCTCACTCGCAGCGCAATGCTTTTGAAATATTGTCTGCTTTGAAAAAACGTCGCGGAGTCGTTTTTGTATTAGATCAATTTATGGGAAAGCCTTATGGTGTTGAATCAGAGTTTTTTGGACATAAAACAGGTACGGCCTATGGTCTGGCTTTGTTTGCTAAGAAAACTCAGCGCCCAGTTATTCCCGTCTATAACTACTGGGGAAAATCTGGAAAGCTTCATATCAATTTCTGTGAACCCATTGATTTGAGTCCGGATCTAAGCGAAACTAATGAAGTAATGACCAATAAATTTAATCGAGCTTTAGAAAAAATTATTACTCTGCATCCGGATGGATGGATGTGGGTGCACAGAAGATGGAAAACTTTCGAATGAAGCAGATAATTGACCTTGTTTTTTTAAGTTCGATTATTTTTGCATCTTTAGGCTGCCAATCAGGATTTTTAAAATACCGTGATAAGAAAGATATTTTTAAGAATGAAGAGTTTGAAAAGAAAGTTCTTATAAAAGAAGCTCCAAATGCAGATGTCAGTTCGTCGCCTGGCTTGAATGCTGCACCCGATAAGCAGGTTGATGCGGTTAAATCTGAAGCTAAAGCCGAAGTAAAGGCTTTAATTTCGTCGGCTGAAAAAAAAATTGTAAACCAAACCAAAAAGACTAGAAGCGATAAAGTTAAAAAGGGTGCAAAATCTGAGGCGAAAGCTGAAAGGCGCCAGCCCGAACTAGAAGATGCAGAAGGTTTTAATTCTGGACGTCGGCCAATTGTAGACCCTTACAAAGTTGGCGAGAAAATTACACATACAGTTAGTTATTTTGGAACAACAGCAGGAGTACTTACTTTTTCAGTGGGCCCTTATTTAGAAGTGAATGATCGAAAATCTTATAACTTTCAGATTGAAATTAAATCAAGCCGATTGTTTTCAAGTTTTTACTCTGTACAAGATAAAGTCGAAACTTATGTTGATTATGAAACTTTGGTTCCTCATGTATTCAAGTTAGACATCAAAGAATCTGGTCAGCTTAAGCAAGCCCAGTCTTTTTTTGATCAAAAGACCTTAAAAGCCAACTATTGGGAAAACAAATACACTGAAAAAAACGGTCATGAAGATAAAAAACAAAGTTGGGAAATACTTCCATTTTCTCAGAATGCGTTTAGTGCTATCTTTTACATGCGGCTTTTTAAATGGAATGTGGGCCAAGAGTATGCTTTTCGAGTCTCTGATGACGAAAAAAATATAGTTTTCAAAGGTAAGGCTCTTGAGAAAGTTGTACTTGAAACTGAAGCCGGAAAATTTGAAGCGATAAAAATTCGGGCCGAAATTGTTTCGCGCGGGGCTTTGACTCAAACAGGTGATCTTTTCTTGTGGCTTTCTGATGATGATCGAAAGCATGTTTTGCGAATTGAAGCTAAAATTAAGATTGGTACCTTGGTCTCTGAAGTGACTCGTATCGATCCGGGATAAATAATTAAAATGGAAAAAGCGCAAGTCGTTATTCAGACGGCCTTCTTAGGAGATTTAATTCTTTCGATTCCATTTTTAAAACGCGTAAAGCAATTGGCTCCTTCTGAAAAATTGATTTTGGTTTGCAAAAAAGGCCTTGGCGCTTTTCTGCAGCACCAGGGTGTAATAGATGGTTTTTGCGAAATTTCAAAGGGAGATCGGAAAAGCTATCAGAATGCCCGTGGGCATTTAGATCAATTTGAAATTACGAATTTGTTTTGTGTTCACCGTTCGGTTCGAAGTCTTTTGTTTGCAAGTCAATTGAATGCAAAAAGAAAATTAGGATTTCGGTCTTTTTTGGGATTTTTATTTTTGGATGAGAATTTCAAATATGAAAAATCTTGGCCAGATGCGATTCGTAAATTTAAGTTGTTGAGCTCACTTGATAATGAAATTAAGGTGGCTTTAGAAAAGTCGCTTTTTTCTGAACTTAATTCAGCTAATGAATTTGGGCGAATGCCTTCAATACCTTCTTTATTCTCTTTTAAAAGATTATTTAAAGGGCCAAGATTGAATGCGCAAAAACAAGTTTGCGTCTTTCCGGGTAGTGTTTGGGCTACAAAAAGATGGACGGAAGAAGGCTTCATAGAAGTAGTACGAAGTTTGATTGATAAAAAATATAAAGTACTTTTATTGGGTGGCCCCGAAGAAAAAGAACTTTGTGATTCAATCGCAGTTAAAGTTTCTGGAGTCGAAGTTTTGGCTGGAAAGCTTTCCATACAACAGTCTATTGAAAAAGTCGGCGAAAGTGATTTGGTTATTGCCAATGACAGTGCGGCGACACACATGGCTGCCTTGCAATCGACTCCGTCGATTACCATATTTGGGCCAACAACTTTAGATTTAGGATTTAGGCCATGGAGCGATCTTGCGCGTGTAGTGCAAATTAAATTAGATTGTCGCCCTTGCGGAGCCCATGGACATCAACGATGCCCTTTGCAGCATCACAATTGTATGAAATTGATAAATCCTGAAGCTGTAATCAGTCAGGCTTTATCGATTCTGAAGTCTTAACCTTCAGTGAAATCTTTTACATTAATTGAATACTTTCTGATTTTTCGAAGCAAAGTATTTTTAGGTATGTTGGCTTGAGCGACGGTTTGATTGATTTTACCCTTATTGGCGCGAAGAGCACTAATGATAAAATCTTTTTCAGCTTGTTCTTTAAAAATTTCAAAATCTAATGGCCCAGAGTCGCCTTTGGTAGCTGTCGGAGCCTGAATCCCCAAGTGATTCAAGTGGGGCTCTATTAAAGCCAAATCTTTTTTCATATGATCTGGCAGGCTTGTTTTTGTCATTACACTTGATGATTCAATGATGAATGCACGTTCAATAACATTTTCAAGTTCACGAATATTTCCGGGCCAGCGATATTTTTTCATGATCTCGAGACATTCAGGGTCTAATCCACTTATGACCTTTCCATGTTCTTTAGAAAATTTTTCGAGAAAAGTTAATGCCAATTCCGGAATATCATCTGGTCGCTCGCGCAAAGGAGGTAAGAAAATAGGCATAACGTTAAGTCGATAAAATAAGTCTTCTCTGAACTCTCCGGTTTCCATCATTTTTTCGAGATTGCGATTTGTAGCTGCGACGATGCGCGCGTTTGTTTTGACTTCGCGATTGCTACCCACCGGAGTGAATTTTTTTTCTTGAATAGCTCGAAGTAGTTTGACCTGCATTTCGGGTTTTAATTCTCCGATTTCATCTAAGAACAAAGTACCATTGTTGGCCAATTGAAATTTACCTATTTTTCTTTCGTGGGCCCCAGTAAAAGCGCCCTTTTCGTGACCAAAAAATTCACTTTCCATTAAATTTTCTGGAATGGCTCCACAGTTAACAGCGACCATTGAACCACTTTTACGTGGTGAATTGAAATGAATGGCACGAGCCACAAGTTCTTTGCCAGTTCCATTTTCTCCTCTGATAAGAACCGTGGTTTCAACCTTACAAAGTTTGTAAATCAGATTGAAAACTTCTTTCATTTTTGTGTTGTTTCCAATAATTTCACTTTCAATATCGTCATCGAAAATAGGATTTGATGCGGCTAAGTTTGAAACCATTTCGTGGGCTTCTATACTTTTTTTAACAATGTCAGTTAATTTTTCGGCGCTGACTGGCTTTTCAAGATAGTCGTAAGCGCCATCTTTGATAGCGGCAACTGCGTCATTTAAATTTGAATGAGCCGTCATAATAACGACAAAAGTTCGCGGATCGTGTTCTTTAATTTCGCGTAGCGCATCTAAACCATTCATTTCTGGCATGCGTACATCCATTAAAATTAAATCATAAAACTGCGTTTTGACTTTATCTAATGCTTCTTTTCCGTTGCTGGCTTCATCAATGTTGAATTGCACATTCAAATGTGTGTTCTTCAAAACCGAAACAACCGATTTTCTAAGTTCGACTTCATCATCAACAATAAGTGTTTTCAGGTTCATGCTTCTATCTCCGTCGTAGATTCATTTGTTTCTAATGGCAGCTGAACAAAGAACGTGGTACCCTTCGTAGAGTCAGATGTAAATGATATGCGGCCGCCGTGTAATTCAATAAAGTATTTCACCAAATAAAGACCGAGTCCAGTTCCCTTAGTTTTGTGATCTTGAGTCTTTCCCCGGACAAATTTTTTCCAGATAAGATCTTGATCTTCGATTGGGATGCCTTCTCCGCTGTCGCTGATTTGCACCATGACATCGGTTTCAGTTTCGTAAGATTTGATTTTGACGAAGCCACCGCTTGGCGTGTACTTGATCGCATTTTCGATGATATTTAAAAAAACTTCTGTCATCAAAGTGACATCAAGTTCAATTAAAAACATGGGTTCAAGTTCTGTTTCGATGCGAATCTTTTTAGAAAATGCTAAAGGTTTCAAGCGCTCGATGACATTTTCGATGATTCCATTAATATCGGCGGTCTCTTTAAGTATTTTAAATTCGCGAGACTCAACGCGAAGAACTTTAAGAATAGATTGAATGTAGCGGTTGAGTTCTTCTGAATAGTCTTTAAGACTTAATAAATCAGCTTGAAGTTCGCTCGTTAATGGCCCTTGTGAAAGCACTCGATCTAAAACAGCCTGAATTTTAGCGATCGGAGTCTTAAGGTCATGACTGATAAGACTAACGAAATTGTTTTTGAGCTGCTCTAGTTCTGCCAGGTAGTTTTGTTCTTGCTGAAGTTTTGCGTGAGCCTGTTCAATTTTCAAGGCCTGATATCCGATGAATAAAACCCAAATGAAAACCAATAAACTTAAAGGACTAACAATTGGAAACCAGATTGAAAAACTATCAAATATCCAAGCTGAAAATGCAGCGATGACAGTACCCATGAAGACAAAGAAAAATAAAGCAATTGACTGAGGATAGTGCGTGATAATCAAGATCGCAATAATTGTCAGCCCCAAAAGAAACAAAGCATATAGCCAATTCGGGGTCTTAAAAATGAAGCTATCGCTTAAAAAGTTTTCGGTAACTTGGGCCCAAAATTCATGACGAGACATTAAACCCATCGGGGTGGGTAGTTGCGAGTTCAAAGATTTTTCAGAACCGATAATAACAATTTTATTTTTAAAGAAATTCTTCGGTAGTTGTTTGTTTAAAATTTCGGGTAAAGAAACTTCTTTAAATCGATTTGTGCCTTTAAAATTAATAATTGGCAGATCTTGTTTACTATTCTTTTTTTTGAATCCTACTAGTCTTTCAACAAGGTGAGGTATGTTTCCAGGATTCATTAATAATCGTCTGGTGATTCCGTCGTCATCACGCAAACTATCAATGTGACCTAAATTCGATCTGTCGACTCTGGTTGCTATTGGTAATGATAGCTTTTCGGGTTCGGACGAGTTCGTTGACCAAAAGATGCGATGGTCTTTCATGACAATCATCTCTTGGGTCGTCAATTTTGTTTCTCCGATGTTATCGCCGATATACAAGGTGATCCCCACACTTCTTGGGTCTTGTTCAAGAATGATGCTTAGAAGTTCTTGCCAGACGTGTCGTTCCCAATAAAAACTGTCGTTTAAATCGCTCATTTCATTCGTATTGATCAATGAGCTGGTTTTGAGATCGTAAATTTTAGAAAAATCTGATGCTTTAAGAGTAACCAAAACAATTTGTTGTGTCGTTTTTTGTGGGCCGCGCATGCGGTATCTAAGGTCATAGTTTCCGTTTTCATCAAATTTCAAAAAAAATAAAGCAAAAAGCCAACAAATAAGGGCTCGAATCAAAAAACCACGATTGGTCATAAACCATTTTAGGCTGTTTTGAAAAGGCTTCGAGCTTGGCAGTTTCACGCATCGCAAAATAACGAATTTCTGTCGTTATTTCAACTGCTTAATAATAAATTAGAGCTATGGAATGGATCAAATCCCAAGACACAGCATTACCTCACTTTAAATCATCGGTTCTTACCGTAGGGAACTTCGATGGGGTTCATTTGGGGCATCAAAAGCTACTCAATGAACTTCTTACGCAGTCTAAAAATTACAAAGTTCCCTCAGTTGTTTGTACTTTTAAGCCACATCCTCGGGTGATCTTGCGGCCACAAGAGCCGCATCATCGATTGTTTGATTATCGAGATCAATGTGAAGTGCTTGAAAAAATGGGTATCGACTATCTGATTGAAGAGAAATTTAGTAAGGATTTTTCTTTAATGTCAGGTGAAGAGTTTCTAGAAAATTATATCGAAAAGATTTTTCATCCAAAGCATTTAGTTGTGGGGTACGACTTTAATTTTGGAAAATCTCGTTCTGGAAATACCGAATACCTAAAACAGTTCTGTCAGCAGAAAGGTTGGGGTTTGACGATTGTCGATGCTTTCGAAAAAGAAGGCCAAATCGTTTCATCATCGCAGATAAGAAAATTGCTCGAGCATGGTGATTTGAAAAAAGCCGAAGATTTTTTAGGGCGTCCCTATTACTTAAGAGGCCCTGTGCGGGTAGGTTATAAGCGTGGGCGGTTGTTAGGGGTGCCCACTGCGAATTTAAGTCCTGAAATTGATTTTGTACCTCGTAAAGGAGTTTATTTTACGTGGGCATTTTTAAATGACCGTAAAATTCCATCCATCACAAATATTGGTTTTAATCCGACTTTTGAAAATTCAGATTCTTATTTGAAAGTAGAAACACATTTGTTTGATTTTGATGAAGACATTTATGGCGAGCATTTAAAAATTCAGCTATTACAGTTTCACCGTGACGAAATGAAGTTTGGATCTTTTGAATTATTGAAAGCGCAAATTCATAAAGATCTTGAGCAAGCCAGAAATTATTTTGGAATTTAATGAAAAAAATTTATTTCTTTTCTGAAGCTTATCCAACTGATTTTTTAAAAAATATTCCTGGAATTGATGGGAAGATTGAGTTCGTAAAGTCTCAGAACCTGTCTGCAGAAGAAGCCTTGTTAAAAGGCTTTGATTATATTTTCTTGCGCGAGGGAGAATTTGAATTTTTTAAAAACTTAGTAGGTGCCCTCAGTTGGAAAACAAATCATCTGGGTGTTGCAGATACCCTTGTTCGAATTGAAGGTGGCTATAGACCGGTTAACCTCAATGCAGATTGTATCATGCAAAGCTTGAAGTCTAAAAATTATAAATTAGACACGACTCAATCGGTAATGATTATTGGTTCTTTTGATTTTGTTCTGAGTGTTGCAGTTAAGTTGGCTTTGTCTGGATACTCTGACTTTTTGGTCTCTCTAGATGAAAATGATCGAGTTGCTGAACTTGAAAAAAAAATGAGAGAGTTTATTTTTAATCTTAAAATTAAACCTGTAAGTTTGAATGAGATGACCTTTTTGCAAACCGCAAGTGGATTGTTGATTTCGAATGTGACCCCCGAAATGAATAAAGACGCCTACGAGACACTGACCTATTTTAATTTTCTTACACATGGTGGAGTTTTTGTTGATTTTCAGTCTTATGCTTACCCCACTTTGATTGAGGAAGCGAAAAGAGCCGAGCTGAATACCGTCGAGGAGTTGGAAATTCTAACTCTAAAAATTAATTCTTTGCTATAAAAGTTAAAAATCTCATCCTTCGTCTAGTTACAAAAAACGTCACGCTCATTAAAATGTGTGTATGTTGCCGAATAAGCTGGGGGAAATTTTAATCAAGCAGGGGTTGATTAGGTCTGATCAACTGCAGGCTGCTATTGCTGAAACCCAACGAACCAAGAACCGTTTAGGTCCGACATTGGTGTCATTGGGATTGCTGAAAGATCCACAGATTCTTCGTGCGCTTGAAAAGCAATTTTCGTTACCAGGCGTAGATGTTTCGCAGTTTGAAATTGAAACATCTGTGATTGCAATGGTTAATCGTGATTTCTGTGATAAGAATTGTGTTATTCCGATTTCAAAAGCTGGAACAACATTGGTAATTGCTTTTGCCGATCCTAGTAATCTGCAAGTGCGTGATGATTTGCGGTATATCACGAAATGTAAAATACAACCAGTCGTAGCAACTGAATCAACGATCATGACGGCGATCGCGAAGTATTACAGTGTAGCTGCTGATACTAATCTTATGAAGGAAGAGGTCGGCGAAGATGATATTCAGGCTGCAACGACCTCGACGGCGGTTCAAGTTGGTGGAATGCAAGCCGATGATGCTCCGGTTGTTAAATTTGTGAATGGTATTTTGATGGAAGCGATTCGAAAAAGAACTTCCGATATACACTTTGAACCTTATGAAAAAAAATTTCGTGTGCGTTTTCGGGTCGATGGAAATTTGGTTGAAGCTGCTGCTCCACCAATTTCTTCGGGGCCAGCTATTATCTCCAGAATTAAGATCATGTCTCGAATGGATATCGCAGAAAGACGTCGTCCACAAGACGGCCGCTTAAAAATTATTTTGAATAAAGAAAATCGCGAAATGGATTTTCGCGTGAGCTCAGTTCCGACGATGTGGGGCGAAAAAATCGTAATGCGTCTACTTGATAAAGGAAATTTACAATTAGACATGACGAAGCTTGGTTTTGAAGAAGAAGATCTGCGCTTGTTTAAAGAATGTGTCAATCTACCACAGGGAATGGTGCTGATTACCGGACCGACGGGCTCTGGTAAAACGACTACTATTTATTCGGCGCTAGCCGAGTTAAATAAACTAGATACGAATATCAGCACGGCCGAAGATCCGATTGAGTTCAACTTAGAAGGCATAAATCAGGTTCAAATGAACCCCGATATTGAGTTGAATTTTTCGACTGCTTTGCGTGCGTTTCTTCGTCAAGATCCAGATGTCATCATGGTGGGTGAGATTCGTGATTTAGAAACTGCCGAAATTGCCTTCAAAGCTGCGTCTACTGGTCACATGGTCGTAAGCACTCTGCATACGAATGATGCTCCGACGACAATTACACGATTAACAGAAATGGGAATTCCGGCCTACTTGGTCACTTCAACGCTAAGCCTTGTTGTTGCTCAGCGGTTAGTTGGTCGAGTTTGCGAATCTTGTAAAGAGCAAATTCAAGTGCCCGAAGAAACATTGTTAAATTTAGGAGTTCCAAAAGGGGATATCCCTCGATTTAATTTGTGCCGAGGTACAGGTTGTTCCAATTGCAATAACACAGGAATTAGAGGTCGTATGGCTATCTACGAACTTATGCCTATGGTTGAAAGAGTTCGAGAGGCCATTATATCTGGTGTAACAAGTGGCGAGCTTCGAAAAATTTGCAACTCAATTGGGATGAGAACCTTAAGACGTAGTGCTCTTTTAAAGTTAGCTCGCGGGCAGACGACGATTGAACAAGTAATCAATGCTTCAGTAAGGGATGATATATGATTGAAAAGATTTTGGATCAATCCATTCAAAGAATGGGGCACGAGATATCCTTTATATTAGGGCATAAAATTTTGGCCAAAACCGCTGAAGATTGGTTTGAATTAAAAGGTGAAAGTTTTTCTGTTTCAGAATGGGAAGATCTTAAAGATCTTTGTTTACAGTCAAATGAAAAAATTCAACTTGAAACAAAGGGTTACGTCGCAGGAGTTTATCAGTCAGAAAAGCACCACTGGAGATTTTCTTTCACAGAAAAGAAAGAGTGTTTTAAAGCTTATATGGCCTTAATACTTCCAATCGAACAAATGTCTGCCGGAATTGAAAATCCTTATTTCTGGGATATGGTCAAAAAGGATAAAGGTTTGTTTTTGGTTATAGGTGAGCGAGGTCAGGGTAAGTCGACTTTGCTTGGCGAAATTATTGTTAATGACAACAGAGACCGCTTAAGACTAACTGGGCTTCATGTGCAACTCAATCAACAAAAATGGCCCGAGTTGGATTCTGTAGTTCATCTTGGAGTCGATTCATTAACATTTGATGTTCAGCATAGTGTGTATGATGGAATTGAAAGATTAGTCGTTGATTGCAATACGGTTATTGATTGGAAAAAATGGATTGATTTTGCCGAACAAGGGCAATCTATTTTTTTAACAATTAGCTCTGATTCGATAACATCAGTTATGCAAAGGCTATCATCGGAAATGCCATTTCCGTTATTTGAAAGATTTGTTCAGGTGCTTAACGGCCTTATTGTTCAAAAATTTGTAGGTCCGCAAAAAGTTGCTGCACATGAAATTTTTGTTTTACGTCAGCAAGAGAAGAATAAAATTATTAGCGATTTTTTTGCCAAAAAATCTTTTTATCAAATTAAGTTTGATGATTTTGGGGCCGATTGTTATCAATCTTTAAATCAATCATTAATTCAAAGATTGATCCGTAGAAAAATTGATGTCAAAGCGGCTTTTGCAGCATCGAATGAACCAGACCAGTTGGACACCCAACTTAAGAAGTTAGGACTGTAATATGGCTGTTTATTTATACCAAGCAAGATCGATAAATGGTCAGACTTCAAATGGCAAAATCGAAGCCCGCGATGAGGCCGATGCTCGTGTGAAGCTTCGCGCAAAGCAATTAATTCCCGTAAAAATCACTTTGACAGTTACAAAAGCTAGTGATGTTGAGGGAAGTGAAATTGAAAAAGCGATTAAAAATCTTTTAGCACCTAAGCTGACTACAAAAGAGTTACAGATTTTTACTCGACAATTTGCAACGTTAATTAATTCGGGTATTCCGATCTCAGATTCGGTGAAAATTTTGGGTGAAGGATCGCAAAATACTCTTTTGAAAGAATCATTGATTCAAATTCAAGGTTCTATTGAGACGGGGCGTCGGTTGTCAGAGTCTATGCTAAATCACCCCCAGGTTTTTGATCGGCTTTATTGCAATATGATTCAGGCTGGCGAAGAAGCCGGTATTATTGACACGATCTTAAATCGTCTTTCTGTCTATCTTGAAAAAAATGAAAAAATTAAAAACCAGGTAAAAGGTGCTTTAATTATGCCGATCGTGATTACCGTCGTCGCGTTTGCGGTTATCACAGGAATCATCATGTTCGTGATTCCAAAGTTTCAAACTTTCTATCAAAGTTCGGGTAAAGCATTACCAGCAATTACTCAGTTGCTGATTGATATTTCGGACTTTGTTCGAGCCAAGTGGTACGTTCTTTTAGGCGGAATTGCTGGAGTAGTTGGTACCATGATTTATTATCTGGGTACGACAGAAGGAAAGCGAAATTTTGACATTTTTATTATTAACGCCCCGATTTTTGGAGATGTCGTACAGAAATCGAGCGTCGCTCGTATGAGCCGTACTTTATCGACGCTTTTGTCTTCGGGTATTGGGCTCATTGAAGCAATCGAAATTGCGTCGAAGACCGCAGGTAATTACGTTATCGAAAACGCGTTAGCGGCTTGTAAAAGTAATGTTACAGTGGGTAAGCCGTTCAATTCTGCTTTAAGAGTTCAAAAGCATATTCCTTTGATGGTAACCCAGATGGTTTCAATTGGAGAACAATCAGGTTCTTTAGACACTATGCTCGGAAAGATTGCCGACTTCTATGAAGATGAAGTTGAAAATGCCGTAAAGGGTATGACATCTTTGATCGAGCCTTTGATGATGGTTGTATTGGGTGGAATTATTGCCGGAGTTTTAATTGCCATGTACTTACCCGTATTCAGTTTGGGAGACACAATTGGAAATTAGCAATCAGTTTTCGCAAGCTCGAGGTCTTCAGTTCTTACTTGATAAGGGGTCACGTAAGAGTTTGCGCACATTGATTTTATTTACTTACTTTGTCGTATTTCAGATTTTAATACTGACGCAAAAGCCGTTTTTGCAATTCGACTTTATTTTGTACTTTTATGCTTCATTCGGAGCCTTATTTTTCCATCACTTTTTTATTCACTTTTTAAAGGCACCGCACGAAAAAGATTGGATCGATCGTAATATTTTCTTTTCTTATTTCTTTGATTTCATAGTGATGATTTTCTTCATGAAGTCATTTCCTCAGCTTTCTAGTTTTTTATTGGTTCTACAGCTTTCAATGCTATTTGTTGCGAGCTTTGACTTAGGCTTTTTAAGTCTGTGTGTCTTAGGTTTTTTTGCTTCAGTTGGAACTTCATTGATGAATATTTCGGCCTATCAAGCAGGGTCGACCCAAAGCATCTTATCTTTGACATTGTTTAATCTTTCATACCTGTCAGTCATTGTTATTTCGGGTCAGCTTCGGGATGAAATTTTCAACCTTCGGTCGGATCTTTCGACGACTCAAAAAAAATGGAAATCTCAAGCTGAATTTTCAAAGACACTTGTTGAAAAAATGCCGTTGGGATTGTTAGTAACTCATAAGAACAATGAGACCGTACTAAAAAATTCATTTTTATCTGAACAATTAAAGTTGAGTGATTTTGAATTAAAAAATTTGCTAGACAAGATTTCACAGACGCAGTTAGGGTCAAAGGCCTTAACAGATTTTGAATATGAAAATTCAAATTCACTTGATAAAATTGTCTATCAGTTAGATCGAACTCAGTATTACGATGAAGAAATTGAAGAAGAGCTTTCTTTGTTGTTGATTAAAGATGTAACTGAAGTTCGACAACTTGAAAATCAGTTGAAGCAAAATGAAAAGCTGGCTGCAGTTGGCCAGTTAGCAGCCGGTATTGCGCATGAAATTCGGAATCCCTTAGCTGGTATCAGCGGCAGCATTCAAATGCTAGTACAAGACAATTTAGAAGCTGAACAGCAAAAGTTAATGAAAATTGTTCTCAAAGAAATTGATCGATTGAATAACTTGATCACTGAATTTTTAGACTATGCTAAACCTGAAAAGCGGCCCGACCAACCTGTAGATCTTAAAAGTTTGATTGAAGAAGTTGTTTTGTCTTTAAAATCACACAAAGAAGCCGCCGCTGATTTGCAGTGGAAATTAGATCTTCAATCTGAACAAGTGCTAGGCTTTTCTGAAAAACTAAGGCAAGCCTTTTTGAATATTCTCATTAACGCAATTCAAGCATTAAAAGCAGTGGCTCAACCTAGTATTGTAATTTCTTTGCGACGTGACTCTCAGAATGTGATCTTATCAATTCAAGACAATGGATCTGGAATTTCTCAAGAAACACAAAAGAAAATGTTTGAGCCATTTCATACAACAAAGGCGAAGGGGACTGGTCTAGGGCTAGCTATTACCCATAAGATTCTTGAGTCGCACGCAGCTTTGATTATAGTTAATAGTGAAATAAATAAAGGTACAGAATTTAAAATTAAATTCCCGCTGATGGGGTCTTAAGGATAGGAGCCAGTGATGAAATCTCGGATTTTGGTCGTAGACGATGAAGAATCGATCCGCGAATTTTTAGAGATCATGTTGAAAAAAGAAGGTTACGAAGTCACCATTGCGGAAGATGGGCTTAAAGCTAAAGAAACATTAGCAAAAAAATCATTTGATATGGTTATATCAGATATGCAAATGCCGAACATGACGGGCATTGAACTTCTAAAGCATGTTAAAGAAAGTTACCCTGATCTTGTTTTCATGATGATCACGGCGTTCGGAACTACGGAAACCGCAGTAGATGCGATGAAGATGGGGGCTTACGACTACGTAACAAAACCTTTTAAAATCGATGAAGTTCGCATGAACATTGCGAACGCTTTGCGCTCTAAAAACTTAGAAACTGAAGTTCGTGTTCTGAAGAAAGAATTGGTAAAAGAATATTCCTTTCAGAATATGATTGGAAATTCTCAGGCGATGCACACGATCTTTGATTTAGTTAAGCGTGTTTCACAGGCTCCGACAAATGTTTTGATCACCGGAGAGTCTGGAACGGGTAAAGAAGTTGTCGCGAAAGCTATACATTACAACGGCCCCTTAAAAGATAAACCTTTCGTAACCATCAACTGTGGAGCTATTCCTGAAAACTTGATGGAATCTGAAATGTTTGGTCATAAAAAAGGATCTTTCACCGGTGCAATTACAGATAAGGCAGGTCTTTTTGAAGTTGCAGATGGTGGTACTTTATTTCTAGATGAAGTTGGTGAGTTGCCTGTTTCGATTCAAGTAAAACTTCTTCGTGCAATTCAAGAGCGCGTTATTCGTCGTGTAGGAGCTATTGATGACATTAAAATTGAAGTTCGAATTATTGCGGCCACAAATAGAAATCTTGAAGAGATGGTTCAAAAAGGTGGTTTTCGTCAAGATTTGTTCTACCGTTTGAATGTTATCAATATTAAAACACCGTCATTGCGTGAACGTCAGGACGATATTCCTTTACTAGCTAATCACTTTTTGCGCAAGTACAACGAAAAGTTGAACAAATCGATATCAAGTATTTCGGCCGAAGCTATGGAAATTATGAAAAAATATAATTACCCTGGAAACGTGCGCGAGCTAGAAAATATGATTGAAAGAACAGTGGCTTTAGAGGCCGGTTCTACAATTTTGCCGGAATCATTACCACCGATGGTGAATACAACTAGCGGAAGAAAAATGGCTTCAAGCAATGAAATTGAAATTGGTGATGATGGACTTGATCTAGATAAAGTGATGGGTCAAATTGAAAAAGAACTTCTTGTCAAAGCGATTCATTCTGCTGGCGGAATCAAGAAAAAAGCTGCGAAGCTTCTTCATATTTCTTTCCGTTCAATGCGCTATCGTATTGAAAAGTACAATCTCGGTGTAGTTGGTGATGACGAGTTAGACGACGAATAAATATTGATTGAACTTAGAAAAAAAAGCCTGGTGTAAAAACCAGGCTTTTTTTATGCTATTATTTTCATTAAGGTCTAGTTGCGTAGTTGTCTTTAGCAACCGCTAATTGTTGATTGAAATCTAATGTTATTTTTTCTTGGAAAGGTTCAAACATTTTCGCTGACAAGAAACCTGGTACCATTCTTTGACCTGTACCTGCAGCTCCATGGCAACCCAAGCAACTTGTTCTTGGATTATCAGCAGGGCCGTTCAAGCGGCCTCCAGAGCCATTGGCATAAGCTCCTGGAAAGATCACAGTATCGCCTGAGGCCGGATTGTCAAAACCAACTTGAACGCCCATTGGTCGCATCTGCAACAGAGATTTTGGCAAGCGAGGAATTTTTTTCAGCGGATTTTCTTCATTTACAATTGGCTTTAAATCTTTATCAAAGCTGTAGTTCGGGTCGTAGTAATATCCAGTCATTACCGTGTTGCCAAGGGTAGCGTTCGAGCCCTGTAGGCTTGCATCTTTAACCGTAATATCCATTTGAATATGTCGTACATCTCGAATACTTCTTTCGGCTAGACCGGGTTCAGATGTATTTGCTTTCCATGTGTAGGCATCTTTGATTGAAGGAAAGTTTGCCGTTGTGAAAAGTATTTTGACGATCACAGTACCTTGTTCAAAAACGACTTTATTAAAGTCAGGCTCTGACATTGGCTGAGACATCGTTCCAAAAACTTTTTGCAATGTACGACAGCCAGGTGCATTTAGATAAGCGACACCCCAATCAGATCCAGGAGTTGCCGCGGCATAAACTGGATTTGTTTGCGACGGTCTAAGATCAAGTTCTTTTGTTAAACCATGAATTGCTTCGCGTCCTGAAATTCCAACTTGCATCCAAGGTGTATGACACCAGAAACGGCTTTTATTTTTTGAAGCGATAAAATTCATATTGACGTTTTTAGCATCTTGGTTCGCCATGCCCTCATAAAAGTATTTTTGCATCATGAGGCTAAATTGAATGCGTTGTTTTTCATCGCGCAAATCCATTCCTAACCAAGGGCGATCTTTGTCTGTCGAAAAGGCTTTATCATAGTCGGCGCGCAATTGAAAAATCGGTAAACCAGCAGTTGCTGTTGCTTTGTCTTCCATCGAAAATCCGTAGGCATTTGATTGATCAGATGCGATGGCGCGCTGATTTGCTTTCGGTAAACTGTCCATGGTGACTTCTTTTGTTTGACCTGGTTTCAGTGGGCTAATTTTCTTAAGGCTATCTGAATACCCTGATTTTCCGAAATCACAACTGGTCATACGAAAATGGTATTTACCTTTTCGAGAATGTTCGAAAGAGATACCAAGCATTTTACCATCTTCGCTCGTCTTAACTTGTACATGATCGCCCACTAAGTTGCGAATTTTTCCTCGAGAATCGGTTTCATTGAAGAATGAAGCCTTGATGTCTTGTGCTGTTCCCTCAAAACAAGATGCGTGTCGAATATTTTTTAGTGAAACCCCACGGGTATTTGCGCTATAAAATTTTGCTAAAAAGTCTTCGCGCCCACCTTCGCTAAAGCCACCTTGAAGGCCAAGCCATCGCGCTGCCGTAATATCGTCACGGTGTAAATTGCCTTCGGTGTCGTAGGTAATGTAGACAAGTTTCGCCTCTTCTTTCGCTTCCTGGGCAGGTACTCGGGAAGTACTCGTTGATGCGATCCAGTCTTTGTTCACGCAGCTTGTAAAGCTCAGGCAGGCTATTGTAGTGATCGTAAGTTGTTTTATCATTTTCTCTCCGTTGGTTTGTAATATTTTATAAATTATTGAATCGAGCATTCCATTTCGGCGGGGGCATGATCGCTAATAAGTTCTAAAGTAGCTGCGGTGTAGTTTGTTCGCATTCTTTCAGCCGCGCCTTTAAGGCGATCGGCATATTCAGCTATTTCTTTTGGATCTAAATTTGAAACAATAATTTTATCTCGAGTCATTTTCGCTTTTGCTAGGCTATTGATATCTTTCATTCGACTTTGAATTTGCATTTGAACCTGGGCAGGATCTGCTGCGGCTGCAATTATTTTTTGTAAGTCTGTTGGATTTTTAGATTGAGCTGTAAAATTGTAAGGGCGCGCACTTTGAGCAGAACAAGAAGATGTCACTACCGGGTTAAATATAAAGTGATCGTAGTTGCTGACTAATGCGTTTTTCTTTACTCCTAAAGTTGACGGAGCATGTTGGAACACTTTAAAGCCTTCAGCTGATCTTAAAGCAGCGTTCCAGTAAGGTTCTGTGCTGGCAAACAATTCAAGATTAAAATCTCCCATATAGATAACATCTTTGTCGATAGCTTGCCTTTGAATTTCGTCAATCTGATCAGCCACGACTTTAGCTTCATAATAACGGCCAACGGTGTCTTTCGTCGGTTTACATTTTTGGGGGTTAGAATGATTTTGACAAAGTTCTTGCGCCTGAGCTTTTAAGTCTTCAAGTTTATCTGCGGCCCGAAAGCGAACGTGTGCAGTCAAACCAACAAAGTCTAAACGCCCGGCCTGAAAGTAGGCGGCGAAAGCTCTTCTTGAGATTAACTTTTTTTGATGATCTGGAATTTGAACTAAGCAGCCGAAGTTGCGAGCGGGTCTCTGAGATTTTAAATCAGCGGCTTTTGCAGCAGGGCAGTAATCCCATTCGCGAAGTTGCGCGACAGATTGACGATAATAAAAACCTGCCATCTCGCCTGAGCCCCCTTCGCCTTCTGCCTCAGGCTGAAGTATTAAAGCCCAGCTCGGATCAAGTTCACGAAGAGCAGAAAGTAAATTCAAATAGCCGGGTCTTTCTACTTGCAATTTCTTTTGCACAAAAATGTTGTTTTCACCCGTTTGAGAAAGTAATTTGAAAATCACATAGTTCGAATCGGCCTGCGGACCGGGTAGTGGCATAAGCTCTTGTGAACCGACGATGTCCCATTGGTTCATGATTTGCGCAACCACCTTATAGTTTTTTAAGCTCGATTGATTGTCGCCCATATGAAAAAGATTAAAAGTTCCGATACGTAAATTTTGTTTTGATACCGGTGTGAAATTTTCAGAGAAATAATGAGTGTAATTCAAAGTGCATTCTGCTGTTAAACCTTCGTTGCGTGAGTAAAGCACGTTGAAGTTAAGACAGTCATCAATAGGCCCAGGAGACGACGAGCGAGCTGCCTCTTCAGTCGCAGCCGAAGGCGATCGAGGTTGAAGGTTATTTTGTTCTGTTACTTTCGTTGTTTGACAGCTGATCAATGAAGGTAACAACCCTAAAAACACGAATAAAAGATTTTTTTTTGTCATAGATTTTATTCTATGATGTTGAGTAGAATAATATAAGTCTTGTTTATGATATCGCCTTTAGTCAGGTGTTTTTGGTGGTCGCAGATTTTGGGCTAAAGTCCCGTAAGATTTTTCCCAAATTGAGACAGTTTTTACTTCATACTTTTGAACTGTTAAGCCAAATTTGTTAGTTGGCCCTTTTGACCACCCTCAGAGTCAAATATTTCGATATGAAGTGCCTGTTAATTGCATCTTGTAGGTCTATGCAAATACTATTTTATTTCGCTTTTGTATTGTTAAACCTAAGTGCACACGCGGCTTTAAGATGTGAAGATCTTGTTTTTGACTTTCGTTTGAGATCTGATCAGGTCATAGAAACTCCAGATGCCAATTTAGGCCCAGGTTTTATTGTGCCGAATGAGCGCGATATTGGAATTCACAAAGATTTGTTTGCAAAAATGGCAGAGGGAATTTACTTAACCGTTGGCACAGAGCGTGGGCTCATGAGTTCAGCTCTAGCGAATGGAAAAATTAAGGCTTTAATCCAAGTAGACTTAGACCCAAAGGTCGTCTTGTATAACCGTGTGAATCGAGCTCTGCTAGCAGGCGCAAAAAATCGCGAAGATTATTTACGTCTGCGGCTTAAATCGACCCATGCAGATTGGCTGCAGTTAATTGCTCAGTCAAAAGAGCTTTCAGGTGAAGATCGTCAGGCTTTGGCGGACTTGAAAAACTGGCAGTGGTGGCAGGAAAAGGTTCAAACTTTGCCGGATTGGAATCGTTTTCACCAAGATCCAAAGCAAAATGAAGATCGGGCCTATCTTCATGCGAATTATTTATTTGATGATATTCTTTTTGCCCGGGTATCTCAGTTGGCGAAGCAGCGGCGCATATTCGTAATCTATGATTCATTTGGAAAAGAATCATTAAAGCATCGAGTTGAAGGAATTGCGAAGGCCTTGAATTTAACTCTTTCAGCTATAGACATGAGTAATGCTTGGCAAGAAGGTTATTTAGGCCATCAAAACACGATAAAGTTTCTAGAATCCCTGCAGCAGCAAATGAAAGCTGATTCTCATATCGTGTTTACTTATTTGGCTCAGGCTGATTCTCGTTTATACACGAGTTCAGTCTTCAAATTCTCATTCATGACGTTGGGCTTTCATTCAAATTTATCTGAAGTAGGTCATATGTTGGCCAACATGGCCCGCGCCGAGCCTAGTAAGACTAGTAATCAACGTTCGCGTGTGAACCGTTTCGATGACTATTAAAATTGACAAATACCTTTGACCAACTTAATCTTTTCTAAGTTAGGGAGTAATCTCGCGGCTTAATCGCCGTTGAAATTGGTCGACATACTGGGTACAACCCCCGGCCAATTTATAAGAAATGTGCCAAGTGCAAATTTTCTTATTGATGAGACTGACACAAGCGAACATAGTTTTTGCTGTGCAGTCTATTCTTCCCGAGTCACTCTCTGTAAGAACCTCACAGTAAAAATTAAATTAACTCGAATGAAGGGTGAGGATTATGGAAATCGTATGGAAATCTTTTTTATTGGTAGCAGCCACTGAAATGGGAGACAAGACTCAGTTGCTTGCGTTGGTGTTGGCATCTAAGTTTAAGAAACCTTGGGCCGTCATGGCGGGTATCTTAGTTGCGACGGTGTTGAATCATGCCATGGCTGCGTATTTTGGAACTTGGGCGTCCTCTTTTATAAATCCGCAATATTTAAAGTATATTTTAATCGCAACTTTTTTGGGATTTGCAATTTGGATTTTGATACCCGATAAAGATGAAGAACTAAAATCTCCTCCGAAATTTGGAGCCTTTTTAACGACAACATTTTTATTTTTTTTAGCCGAAATGGGAGACAAAACTCAGTTATCAACTTTGGCCCTATCAGCTCAGTATCAAAATGTACTTTGGGTCACCTTTGGAACAACACTGGGAATGCTTTTTTCGGACGGTTTAGCCGTTTACTTCGGAGAGAAAATTACGCGAGTGGTTTCGATGAAGTGGATTCACATTTGTTCCAGTCTACTTTACGTCGTATTTGCGATAAAAATCTATTTGAGTCCCTAATTTAAGCATTTCTTAATGAAAACCTTACTCTTTTTTTGTTGCATCGACCTCTGAGGCCGTGTCAGTCTGTCGGCGGTTACCTTGGTATAAGCTGATGATAGGGTTCAGCGTTTCTACCCGGCCCCGTGAAGGCCGGTCTACAGAAGGGAAGATATGAAAGCAATAGTTATTCTTACGGTGATTGGGATTGCTAACGGAGCGTTCGCTCAAGTTGCATCAATGGGCGGAAATCAAAAAGCCTATTATGGATCAGAATTTTACTCACAAGTTTTAGGGCACTCAAAAGACAAAGATCTTAAAGCTGCGCTTAAGAATATTTTGGAATCTGGTCATGTTCCCACTGAAGGTAGCTTTGACCAAATTGTTTCTGAAACAGAATGCGGACTAAAAAAGAATTGCTACAAGCACACGGCCTATGGATATGATCGTGCACGCAAATTTCTTTTCGGAGAGTTTTACCTAGTTCAGGTCGATGCTTCTAATTACGGTATCAAAGAAATGTACTGTGATCGTGTTTATCAGAAAGAAGATTTTAAATCTGGAGTCAGGCCGGGCCCGGGCATTATTCCGGATAATACTGTAATCAATATTGAGCACACTTGGCCCCAGTCGAAATTTACAGGACGTTTTCCGAAAGAAATGCAAAAATCAGATATGCATCATTTGTATCCTACAGACTCAGTCATGAATTCTTTGCGTGGTAATACGTTTTTCGGCGAAGTTGATCGCGATAAAGGAACGACTAAATGTTCGGCTTCTCGCTTCGGAACGGGAACAATTGGCAATACTCCAATCTATGAACCACCTTCAAATCACAAAGGTCACGTAGCTCGCGCTTTATTTTACTTTGCGACTCGATACGATATGGTCATTCGCCCTGAAGAAGAAGTGATTTTGAAAAAATGGAACCGCGAACATCCGGTCGATGCTGAAGAGTTAGACCGCAACGATGTGATTGCGCAAATCCAAGGCGATCGTAATCCATTTATTGACCATCCTGAAATGGTCGATCAAATTGCTGATTTCTAAGATTTTTTTATTCAAAGAGGGTTTATGAAATTACACGTTGTAGCATTGGTTCTATTGGTTTTGGTTGGGATGTCTGCTTTTGCAAGTGATGATCACTCAGAAAACGTTTGTTCGACCGTCAATCAATATGTTTGCGGCCACATCGGTCATATGACTGGAATGAACTCAGAAACTGAAGCTCAGTTCGTAACTCACTTGGAAATTCCAAATGAAGTTCAAGTGACTGATTTAACGGTCAAACTTTGGATGCCAGATATGGGACATGGTTCTTCACCGGTTACGGTCACACAATTTGGTGTTAATAAATACAAAGTCACACAGGCATTTTTCATTATGCCAGGAAATTGGGAAGTTCGAGTAGCATTCAAACTTGAAGGTGTTGCTCATGCACTTCATATCCCGGTTGTCATTGCCGAGTAAATGCTTCTAAAATAGTTCCTATGACTATTCAGTACATAGGAACTACACTTTTTGCCTTAGCGCTTCTACACACATTCTGTGTTTCATTCTTTGCGAAATTATCACGGAAGTATCCCAAAGGATCTGCCGCTGAATCTTTTTTTCATTTGCTAGCTGAAGTTGAGGTCGTTTTTGGATTCTGGGCCTTTTTATTTTTAATGATATGGTCTTTGCTCGAGGGGCTTCAGCCGGTCGTTGCCTATCAAGATTCTTTGAATATGACTGAACCTTTATTTATTTTTTGTATCATGATCTTAGCTTCTACACGACCGATCATTACTTTAGCCCGTAAGGTGATATTATTTTTAAGTTTTGCCACTTCGAAAGTGATTCCTGTAAATCCTATTTTAGTTCAGTTTTTCATTTTATTTACGGTAGGGCCTTTATTAGGTTCATTGGTTACTGAACCGGCTGCCATAACGATTGTCGCTTTATTGTTATTTAGAATGATCGACGACGAAAAAATTCAACCTTCGCTATTATACGGAATGCTAGCTTTATTATTCGTTAATATTTCAGTGGGTGGGGCCCTGACACACTTTGCAGCACCACCGATTTTAGTGGTTGCTCGAACTTGGAATTGGGGTTTGAAAGATGTGTTTCTTTACTTAGGCGAAGCTGCGATGGCTTCAGTTTTTGTCAATACGACGATATTCGTATTCGTCATGCGTAAGAAAATGATTTCAATGTTACAACCAATGCAAGCCGATCAATACCCAATGCCAAAATGGGTGATCATCACTCATCTTTTATTTTTATTCGGAATTGTTTTTTTCGCTCATCATATTCAAGTTTTTATGGGGCTGTTTTTGATTTTTATCGGTTTAACAACCGTAACACAGCAATATCAAGACGGACTTAAATTCAGAGAGGCTTTGCTAGTAGGTTTTTTCTTAGGTGGTTTGATTGTATTTGGTTCTTTTCAAAAATGGTGGCTTGAGCCTTTGATTCAAAGTTTGAATGACAAAGCTTTATACCTGGGCGCAGTGGCATTAACAGCTGTTACTGATAATGCGGCTTTAACATATTTAGGATCTCAAGTGCCAACGATTACAGAATCTTCAAAGTGGGCTTTAGTGTCGGGGGCTTTGGTTGGCGGCGGTTTAACTATTTTAGCGAATGCCCCAAATCCTGCAGGGTTTTCTATCCTCAGCCGAAAATTTCCAAATTCTTCTTTGAATGCCGGAAAATTATTTTTGAACGCACTTCCTTGGACATTAATTGCCTGTTTCTTTTTTGCCGTATTGGGAAAGTTTTAACTAAATTTTTATCGAAGCCTCAGATCTTTTTTTGATTACACTTAAAATATCGGATTGAATTTGGTGCATAATTAAGTCTGTCCAAAAACCTGCATAAAAATTGAAGTGAGTTGAAAGACGAAATTCGCTTTTAAGATGCAATCGGACTTTGTTTTGACCGAGATTTTCGATTTCATAGGTGCCGTGAAGCACGTCGAAATAAGGGCCGCCAATGGTTACGTGTTCGTCTAAAGCTTGAGGTGGAATATTTTTCGGATCAACATCAATCTTAAAAGATAAAAGTTTTCCGGGTTCCCATCGATCTACTGTTTCTATAAATTGCAAGCCGCGCTCGAAGTTGGCTGTGCGAATCCCGCCAACGGCTTCTTTGTCGATTTCGGCATCAAGCGGACGAGGAAATCCAATTTTATGAATCCAGCTATCGGCCAGTTCACTTTTTTGAATTTTGCGTACGCTTTTAATCTCGTTCCAAACAGATTCGGTAGAGCCGTTGATTTCAATTACGTTTTGCACGGTGTGGGACTGAGTTTCGAATTTGACTTTGCTTTCAGAAAAATTAACCACAAATGGAAGAGCTAAGATCACGAATGTTGATTTTTTAAAATCGAGCTTCGCACCGCGATTGATGACTCCGCCGACTCCGGCCAACACCAGGCCCAAAGGCAAATACATCGCAATACAAATAAGACCTTCTAAGTTAAAAATCCAAGTGATCAAGCATCCTAAAATCACTGGAATAAAAGGCAGAAAAAAAGCCTGCTTCGCAGAAAGCTCTTTATTTGTGTTAAATCGAATTGATGCCCAGCCGATCACTAAAGGGCCTAAAAGTAAAAAAGAAACTGTCATTATTGATATTAAAGCGCCAAGTGCGTTGTTGGTCGCGATTAATCTGAGCGATACGCCATAGAGCAAACCGAAGCCGATTCCAACAGCGGAAGATTTTAAATTTGTATTCATGGGGCAATTTAAACTTACATTGGCATCAAGTTCAATTAAAACTCAGAAGCCAGTAGGTAACCGCTTGTGAAGATATCAAGACGCGAATAATTTGGAATTTTATTTGTTAAAACTTTTAATTCGACGACGACTTTAGCTTGATCGATTTTTTCGGGAACTTTAAAAATGTATTGGCTTTGCTGAGCAGAGCTTCCAGGGTAGTGCTCTATCACTGCTTGCACTTTTTTGTTGAATTTGACTTGTAGTAATTTGTAATCTTCTTCTGAATCCATCAGTATGTTCAGATATTTATCAGTTTGGCTATTCAACTGAAACTCAAGTCGAACGATTTTGGTTTGCTCGGGCTGCGACACAAATGCGAATGGTAAGATGAGGTTCGAATTATTCCATCGAATTTTTTCAAGCCCTTGAGACTTTTCATTGAGATATTTAATTACCGTGTTTTGTGGAAGTGATTGAGGTTTGATTTCGGTCATTAGAAAGGGAGTTTCGGCTCCGATTGCCATTTCATGATGATTGCGCAATTGAAAAAGCCAAGAGCTGTCGGGTCTTCTGTCGGCAATGCTGCGATTATAAGTGATTTTGCGATCTGAAAGAGATCGGAAAAGGCCGTAGTAAGCTTCGGTCTGTGATGAGTTCATTTCTTCGCGCCGCATTTGATTAACCGCGCGACCATGAATCATTGCGAAAGGGTCAGTGCCATCGCTTGAGCTCATCGAGTAAATAAATTTTTTCAATTTCAAAGTCATATCAGAAGTAAGAGCCCTTCCTAAATGAAGTTGATCAAAGTGATTTTGAATTGTGAAGTAAGAGCTCAATAGGCCAACAAATAAAGTTAAAATGATAAATCCGGGTCTTAAATATTTATTTTGTAGAAGAAATTTTTCGTAAGTTTGAATCAATAAAAAGGAACTGGGTAAAATCAGAAAATTTAGCTCGCTTGTTAGCGGATAAAGTAAAGCACCTAAAATAAGCCACAATCCACAAAACAAAATCTGACTTTTGATTCGATTTGTTTTGATAAAAATAATTCCGACGAAAGCTAAGCACGGGGCTGCGGTTGCTAAATGGACTTGTAAAGAAAGAGCAGCAATAACACCTGTCGTCCAAAGCCATCTTTTAGTTGGCTCAGCTAAATATTTAAGTGCGCACCAGAAAACGAGGCAGCATAAAGCGTTCAGCAAAGCCGAGTTTTCCAATTGCCGTAAAGAGACAAACAGCAACGGGGTTAACAAAAAAAGAAAAGACCATATAACTGTACCTGAAAGGCTAAGATTTTTTTTGAATTCTTTAATGAGTAAATAAAAACTCAAATACGAAAATAGTATATTTATAAAAAGAAGACCTTCAATTGATCGAGTGAAAGACCAAAATAGTCCTGTCATCCAGTAATAAAATGGTCCGATCAATCGAAAAGAAAAATCAGCTACTTCGGGGCCGCGCCAAGAACTTGGGTTAAAATTCACCCATTCGAAAGTTCGAACCAAATGAAGTGACATAGCGGAATCAAATTTAACCAAATTCAAATTAAGAATGCTGAATAGAAAAGAAAGCAATAAAACCAGCTCGGGATAGAAAGAAAATTGTCTAATCGGTGTAAAGTTGAGCTTTTTGTTCATGACTTGAACACAAGCTTAGTTTTAATAAAAAAAAAGGCAATCTTTTCGATTGCCTTTTTTCTTTTGCTAAAGCGCAAAAGCAACCCAAATAAATGAGTCGGCCTCAACTAGTGAGTTTCGCCTTTTTTGCCTTTTTTAGCTTTTTTCTTTTTAGCTGCTTTTTCTTTTTTAGGAGCGTGTTCAGCTGGAGCTGCTGGAGCAGTAGCTGCTGCAGGTTCAGTAGGAGCTGGAGCTGCTGCTGTTCCTTCTTCTGCGTTTGCTACGAATGCGAATGCTAATACTGCGATAATAGATGCTAATTTCATGGGTTCTCCTCATGTAAAAAGACGGAATTGTCTCGTTGATAAGAATAGCAATAGGGGATTGATCCGAAATGAAGAACGAATTAAAAATTTTTAATCACAAGCCTAACTATTCATCATTTTAAGAATAAACACCGAACCTTGGTCGCGGTTTGAATCTGTGTTTTGAATGATTTGAACTTTGGTATTGTGCAGGGTGGCTATTTTTTTCGCAATAGCCAGACCCAAGCCGAAGCCTTTGGTTTTTCCTGATGGGTGTATTCGGCTGAATCGATCAAATACTTTTTCTTTCTCTTCTTCGCTAATACCCGGTCCTCGATCGGCAATTTCAATAATGGTTTCTTCTTTTTCCCAAATTAAACGTACGTCGACTAGCTCACCTGTCGGTGAATACTTTACTGCATTTTCAAGTAAATTAAATATCAGGTGAGATAGTAAATCTGAGTCACCCTTGATTAAAGGGCGATCGAATTTGTTGCGAATATCAAAACGAATATTTATATTTTTTTTCATCGCATGTTTTTGTAGCCTTGCAATTGAGTCTATAATTATTTCGTCTAAATTGACCTCAGTCATTTTTAAAGCGTCGCGGCCGGCATCAATCCGGGCTAACAGAAGCATGTCTGTGACGATCCTAGACAGTATCTCGACTTCTTGCAGGGTGCTGTTCAGAAATGCGGGATCCAAATGACTTGTCTTTTGTTGAATTTCGATTTCGCCCCTTAATATCGTTAGGGGTGTTAGTAATTGATGAGAGGCGTCTGCAATGAAGCGCTCTTGAGAATGGAAAGATTTTTCTATTCGGTCAAGCATTTGATTTTGCGTCTCTGCAAGTTCTCGAATTTCATCACGCGCAAGTGGCAATTGTACTCTTTCTGTTAAATTGCCCGCATCGATTTGCTGCGTTTTATGAATGATTTCTTGAACGGGTCTAAGTGCGCGCGATGAGAAATAAAATCCTGAGAAAATCGCAACTAAAAGCATGGCTGGGAAACCGAAAAAAATGATCAGTTTAAGACGATCTAGCTGAGATTCGAATGTCGTCATCGGAACGGCAATTTGTAAAAATAATGAAGGCGAGTGAATGCTATCAAGCGGGAAGGTAATTAATCGATAAGAGTCAGCTTCAGCTTCAGGAATTCCGTCCGTCTGAGTTAGGGTTCGATATGAAGAATCGGTGCCTTCTTTAATTTTCGCGATATCTTTGATGTAAGGAAATTTAAAAGTTCCGAACTCTCCGCTTCGAATCAAAACTTCTCCTGAGATATGGCGAACCTGAATGAGTGCTGTACCTGAAGGAAATGGAAATATTTTGCCTTCGTCTACCTTCAAAGGGGGAAAAAGCAGATCATTTTTAGCTCCGATATCAATAATTCGCGACACATCAACAGCGTAGTTATAGAGTGAATCATCAAAGTCTTGTAAGAGAGAATCGTTAAGCGAATAGTAAATCAGCCACGAAAATAAAATAGTTGATGTTCCAAAGATCAACACAAACGAAGCCGTGAGGCGCGTTCTTAAACTAAGTTTCTTTAAGAACGTAACCAACACCTACCACCGTTTGGATGAGTTTTTTATTAAATGGAGCATCAATTTTTTTTCTCAAAAGATTTACATAAACGTCTATGACATTGCTTTCTGAATCAAAATGTATATCCCAAACATGTTCGGCAATTGAGACTCGCCCTAAGGGGCGTTCAGGATTTCGAAGAAAATATTCAAGCAAAGAAAATTCTTTAGCCGTCAATGAGACTTCTTGATTCTGCCGAGTGACTTTGCGGTGAACGAGATCCATTTCAATTTCTGAGTACTTTAAAATCGAGTGAACGCCTGTTTGTGGGCTGTGTCTGCGTAGCAAGGCGCGAACTCGCGCAAGTAACTCTTCAAATGAAAAGGGCTTAGTCAAATAGTCATCCGCTCCTGCGTCTAAACCATGAACTTTATCTTTTGTGGTTGAGAGTGCGGTTAACATTATAATCGGACCACTAAAGCCGTCGCGCCGAATATGCCGAGCGGTATCAAGGCCGCTTTGGTCAGGTAGCATGACATCTAAAATAACCAAATCATATTCAGAGCTTGCAATATAAGACTCGGCCGCTGATCCGGACTCGGCAACGTCAACAGAGTAACCAACTTCATTGAGGCCCTTTTTGACGAATTGCGATGTTTTAACTTGATCTTCAACGACGAGAATTCTCATGATTTACTTTCAACTTCTAATTTCTTTTTGAAAAGTCCTGGTGCAAAAAGAATAAAAACTCCAGAGGCTGTAAGTAAGAACGCGATCCAAGAATGAGTTCCGAGTTGCTCATGAAAAATAAAGTAGGCCATTATTGATGCAAAGATAGGTTCGAGTAATTTACCACACGACAGAACGGTCAAATTCATATGTTGGACCAAATAGGTCAGTGAAAAGTGCCCCAGAAAAGTGGGTAGTATAACAAGACCCAGTACAGCCACCCAAGATATTTGATCATAGCCCGTAACGCTGTTTTGTGTGAAAAGAACAGTGCCTGCGAAACAGAAGGCGCAAACAGCATATTGTATGAAAGAAAAATAGCTGTTGTTTACATGTTCGCGAGCTTTTTTTCCGGCCAACATGTAGGCTGAATAAAAGGCGGCCGATATCAAAGCTGAAATATCGCCTAGAATGCCTGCGTTCGAAAACTCAATTTGATGGTGAACGAGAGTGTAGATGCCAAGCAAGGCTAAAGCATATGAAATTACTAAGCGTCGAGTGATTTTTTCTTGAAAGAAGAAAGCTCCTCCAATAGAGGCCCATAGGGGATTGGAAGCGAATAAAATCATCGTGTTAGAAACGCTGGTATTTTTCGATGCATACTTGTATGTCCAAAGGTGTAGAAAAAAGAACACACCGGATAAGATCACCCAGCGCAAATGCCGCCAAGGAGTTGCGCGCGAGATTTTTTTCGAGAAAAAAGCCCATAACCCCATGAGCACGGCAGCTAAAGTCAGACGCCAGAATCCCAGAACTTCAACGGGCATATGATTGAGTTTCGCCCAGTTTGGGGACGTTGAAAGACAGACTAGCGCTAAAAAATAAAGCAATGTGTGCAGCATGTTATGTGTTTGAAAACCTTATGAATTCGATCATGCTTTATCCTTGTAGACAACATTTAAAGTTCATGAAAGGAACAACAAAAATGAAAAAGCTATTAGTGATTGCAGCTGCGGGTCTAGCTATGACTTTAACTGCGTGTAACAAACCTGATTTGAAATCTGATAAAGGCCAAGCATCATATGCTATCGGTCAACAAATCGGTAAAAATTTGAAAACGCAAAATATTGACTTTGATGCCAACACTTTAGTGGCTTCAATGAAAGATGCTGGCGAAGGCAAATCGCAAATGACTCCAGAAGAAATTCAAAAAGCCATGATGAAATTGCAAGAATCTGCAATGAAGAAACAACAAGAAGAGGGTGAAGCAAACAAAAAGAAATCAGCTGATTTCTTAGAAGCTAACAAATCAAAAGACGGAGTCAAAACAACGGCTTCTGGTTTGCAATACATCGTTGTAACTGAAGGCACAGGGCCAATCCCTAAAAAAGAAGACAATGTAAAATGTCACTACACTGGAACTTTGATCGACGGAACAAAATTCGACTCATCTGTTGACCGTGGTCAGCCAGCTGAATTCCCAGTTGCTGGCGTTATCCCAGGTTGGACTGAAGCTCTTCAATTAATGAAAGTTGGATCTAAATACAAATTGTTCATCCCACCTGAATTGGCGTACGGACCATCTGGTCGCCCAGGAATTCCACCGAATTCAGCTTTAGTATTTGAAGTTGAATTGCTTGAGATCGTTAAAGGCGGAGCACCTGCTAAACCAGCAGCTCCAAAAAAAGGTAAGTAGTAATAGTTATGACGGGCTTCGACTTTAAGAAAGATCCATTTGAAAATTTCTTAACTTTATACAAAGAAGCCCAGATTAAAGGAATTCCCGATGCCCATGCCATGTCATTGGCTACGGTGAATAAAGACCACAAACCCTCTGTACGAATTGTTTACTTTAAAGGAATGATTCGCGGAGGGTTTTCTTTTTTTACGAACTACAATGGTCGAAAGGGGCACGATATCGAGGCGAACAGCAACGTATCGGTCAATTTTTTCTGGCCTCATCTTGATCGCCAAGTTCGTATAGACGGAGTTGTTCAAAAAACGACGCGAGAAGAGTCTGAAGCCTACTTTGCAACTCGTCCTAGGTTAAGTCAGCTTGGTGCATGGACATCAGATCAATCTGAAGTGCTAGAATCATTTAGTTCATTTCAAGCTAAGTTCACTGCAATCGAAGAAAAATTTAAAGATCAAAAAGTTCCTTGCCCTCCGCATTGGGGTGGATATCGAATTGAAGCCTCTGAAATCGAGTTCTGGTTCGGAAAAAACGGCCGTCTTCACGAACGATACATTTATCAAAAACAACCCACCAGCTGGAAAACCTTTCTTAGATTCCCTTAGGGTGCCAGGCCCTGTTTGGTCTAGCTAAGCGTCATAATTATTTAACTCAGACTTTTGCGAATTTATTGTAATCTAGTTCAATGAAAATTCTTGTTACGGGATTTAAACCATTTTTAAATGAAGCGATCAATCCAAGTAAAAAGTTGGCCTCGGAGCTTTCGAACAAATTTTCATTTGTTGAATCCTTAATTCTGCCAGTTGAGTTTCAAAAAAGTTTTGAACTTTTGAAAATGAAGATATCCGCCTTCAATCCTGACTATCTAATTTTGTTCGGGCAGGCTGCGGGGCGGGGCAATGTTTGTCTGGAGAAAATCGGATTGAATTGGGCTCAGACTGAAAATGCCGACGAAGCAGGTTTTGCTCCTAAAACCGGAAAGATTTTGCCAGATAAAGAATTAGCGGTGATGACTCGATTTCCGATTGATTCAGTTTTTCTACAGCTTAAAAAATCTGGTTTTCCAGTCGAGATTTCTTTTTCTGCGGGAACCTATGTCTGCAATGATCTTTATTTTCGCACATTAAACGAATTTAGAAATATCTTTTCGATTTTTATTCACGTGCCATTGCTGCCTGAGCAGCTTAAGCAACAAGATTCAAGGCCATCAATTGGTTTTGAGCGCCAACTAGAAGTAGCTGTAGAGACAATTTCATACCTAGAGAAAAATTACTCTCGATAAAGAAGAGTATGAATTTTCAAACAGTAACTACAAAAGCTCGTCGTCTTTTATCAAAAGGCTAGATCGGTTGCGATTTTTTTTTTGATTTAAAATACTGGTGTTTGAGGCCGTAGCGAACTCCTTCAATTTTTCGGTCTTCTGGTGGGGTATTGAGCCAGTCGAGTGTCCCTTTTGGGTCGAAGTTGTAGGTGGTATCTTCTGCCAATGGAAATTTTTTCGATGTAAAACCTAACGTCATTTGCAAAGAGCTGTAGGGGTAAAGTTCAACTTTATTGCAAAGCCCGGCCACTACCGGATTTCGATGATTGTATTTGTAAGCGTTCAGATAGTAATTGTGATGCTGCAAAATACATTTAAAATGACGATCGGCAAATGTTTCATTTATACGATTTCCGGCTCGCGTAAGGCGTCGACTTATTCGACCATTGAGTTCACGCATGCATTCGCTGATATTGGCTTCGGGGTTCGAGGCTATAAGATGGTAGTGATTGCTCATTAAAACGAAACTATGAATGAGAAGTTTTTGTTTCTGAGAGGTTCTATCAAGTTCTTCGCAAAAAATTTTCCAAACCTGTGGCATTTCTAAGTTGAACCACTCTTTATTTATGCATCGGGCAGAAATGTTATATGGAAACTCGGATTGTAAAATTGTAGGCGCTCTTGACATGATTTCTAGCGATGCAAGCTGAATAACTTGCTGAAATAAAAGTTGCCAAGGTTTCGTGTGGCGCTGCGTCCGTAAACAGGGCCTGGCACCCTAACCCTAATCTAATTTGAAGGATGATGTCCAGAACTTCCAGTTTGACATTTGCTCGTGATAAGTTCGAGTGGATTTTGAAGTTGATCCCGCTCCTGTTATTACCATCAGAGGAAGTAAATGATCTTCTCTGGGGTGAGACAATCGTGCATTAGGAGCGCTTTCCCAGTCGATTAATTTTTCACTACGAACTTCGGGAGAAGAAGTCATCGTTTGTTGTAGCCATTCATCAAAAGATTTTGAGAAGCCATGGATGTCATTTAGTTGGCGAAGATTATGGTATGACAAGCCACTGCCAATAATTAATATATTTTCTGAGCGAAGAGGCTCTAGAATTTTTCCAATTGCTAGATGTTCAGCTGGATCTAAATTTTGTTTCAAAGAAAGTTGTACAACGGGAATATCCGCTTTTGGAAACATTAATAAGAATGGAACAAATACGCCATGATCATAACCGCGCTTCGAATCTTGTTGCAACGGGACATTTGCCTTTCGAAAAAGTTCGTGAACTCGGCTGATCAAAGCCTGAGACGTTCGAGCGGGATAATTCAATTGGTATGTATCAGCTGGAAATCCGTAGTAATCAAATAGCATCGGAGGGTTTGGGTTTGTCTGAATCGTAAATTCTTCTTCTTCCCAGTGGGCCGAAATAACTAAAATTGCATCCGGTTGCCGACCATATTGTTTTTGTAAGTCCGATTGAAAATTATTGAAGTAAGTGGCGAGGCCCTTGAAAGGTTCAGACGGGCCCCAGTCCATCCAAAAACAAGGACCGCCACCATGCGAAACAAAGAATGTTGGAAGTTTGTCTTGTTTTTGGCTCATAAAAAAATCCTTATTTTTTAGCGACTTCTTTAGCTGCCTGAATGTTCAATGAAATTGTAACTTCATCGCCAACTGCAGGGCCTGCTTCAACCATTTTGCTCCAAGTTAAGCCGAATTCTTTACGATTGATTTTAGTAGAGCCTTTGAAAGCAATTTTATCTTGCCCGTAAGCGTCTTTAACTTCACCCAAGTATTTAGCAGTGATAGTAACTTCTTTTGATTTATCTTTAATTTTCAAATTACCAACGATAGTTAATGTGTCGTCAGCTAAAGTTACTTTCGTGCTAGTGAAAGTCAATTTTGCGAATTTTTTTGCATCAAAAAAATCGGGGCTCTTTAAGTGTGTATCGCGGTCAGCTACGCCCGTGTCGATCGAAGCAATATCAGCCGAGAATTCAACTTTTGATTTATCAGTCGCTTTATCTGAAGTGATTACACCTTCAAATTTGTTAAACTTACCTTCAACAGATGAAATCACCAAATGAGGTACTTCAAATCCTACTTTTGAGTGCATGGGATCAACGTTGAATTTTCCTTCAGGGATCGCCTTTCCGGCTGCCAATGAAGTTAATGGTAGCGCAATAGTTAAAAGCGAAGTCGCCAATGTTTGTTTAAAGTTCATAATTCAATCTCCTTAATAAAACCTAAATTAGGTGGTTAGTGTTAATGATTATGGTAGGTGAAACAAAATGTATTGAATAGTCCGTATAAATCGGAAACAATATACGGATAACCGTACAATAAATCGTCGCTAGACCTAAGGTCTGCGATTCTTGTTTTTATGAGGCTGTTGTGAATTTAGAAGGTATTGATATCTTTGTTAAAGTTATTCAAACAGGTAGCTTTACGAAAGCGGCCCAAGCTTTAAAAAAGCCAGTTACAACGGTCAGCGATAAGGTGGCTCAGCTTGAAAAAAGGTTGGGCGTCACATTGATTCTTCGCACGACCCGGCAGCTCAAGTTGACGTCTGTCGGTGAGTCTTATTATGAGAAATGTTTGCGCGCATTGGCTGAATTTGAAGTGGCCGAACAAGAACTGCAAACTTCAAAAAGTGAACCTCAGGGGCGACTGCGAATGACGATGTCGGTAGATGTGGGGCATTCGGTCATGCCCGCACTGGCAAAAAGATTTTTGCAAAAACATCCGAATGTAAAATTAGAATTAATAGTAACCAATCGTATGGTGGATTTAGTCGGAGAAGGTGTCGATTTAGGTATACGAATTGGTAAGTTATCAGACTCGACCTACCGAGCGCGAAAGTACATGGAAGCTACGGCGTCTATCTGGGCAACGCCTGAGTTTGTTAAAAAGCACGGTACTCCACAGTCTCCGAAGCAACTTGAAAAAATTCCTGCAGTTGCATTTGCTCTGCAAAAGAATCAAATGATCGAGATCAGTCGAAATAAAGAAAAAGTTAAGTTGCAATTGCAAAGTCAAATTCAAGCCGACGATATGGAAACTGTTAAACAATTAGCTCTTGAGTCAATCGGCGTTGGTTTTTTTCCAGATTTTATCTGTGAAAAAGAAGAAAATTCAGGAAAGCTGATTCGATTGTTGCCTGAGTGGGCTTGGGGTAAGATACCACTTTGGTTCGTCTACCCAGAGCAGAAATTTGTTTCTCCAAACGTTAAGGCCTTCATTGATCTTGCTTTGCAAGAAGGCCTTAGTTAGCAGAGCGCGGTATTATTTTTTTAAAGATGCGTTAAAACGCTTTTCAATATCGGCTTCTACCAGATTAACGAACCAGCCGTAATAATTTACTTTCGGAGTTTTCAAGGCAGTTCCGTTTTTCAAGGCGGCATCGTTTTCAGATTTTAAAGTTTTTGCGCGAGTTAACTCATATCCTAAATTATATAAAGTAGCTGTTAAGCCGATGTTCTGCGACATATCAAATTGAGCTTCTTTTTTATAAACTTCAATTGAGTTGTAAGCCGCAGCTGCAATGTAGTGTATGACTGTTTTAGCGTCAAAAATCGCAGTGTAGACATCTGTTTGCTTCTTGATATTGAGTAGTGGCAATTTACTTTTTTCATGAACGATGTCTGTTAAGCTTAGCATTTTGATCGGGCCCATTTGGCCTAGACCATAGGTTTTCCCTCCGAGGAAAGGGTTGAAAAACGTAATCATCAAATTCGAATTCTGAAATGCATCCTTAGAACCACAAGCGGGGCGTCCGCGCATTTTTGCTGTCCAAATTGATTCATAGCACTGCCATTTATAGTATTCATTTGGTGCATTTTTGCAGATATTCATTTCTGGACAGTCGATAATTTTTGCGAATGGGTGCACATCGCTAAATAAATTAAGCCACAGGCGTGCGCTAACTGCATAGTTTTGGATGCTGTCTTTTAGGTCGACATTGAAGACGTGTTCTCCGACAATTGCAGCTAGAATATGAGTGGGTTTGATTTTGTAGATTTGAGCGGCGTCGAGGATTTCTCTTTTCAATGAAAAATTTGGAGTCTCGTAGTTATTTAAAAGTCTGTCGATGACTGTTAAATATCGTGACCAATAATACTTGACGAGAGCATCTGAGTTTTCTTTGTCAGACATTTTGTTATGTCGATTTAAAGAGAGTTCAGGAACTGGCGGCATAAGACTGCCAGGCGTATTTCCGGGATTCAGGCTAATGATGGATCCGTTTTTGTAATCTTGGGTTGCGGCCTCTTCAGATATATTGATGGTTTGCGCCTTTGCATTCAAGCCCGCTAATGCAATGGTAACCACGATCAAATTAAAAAACTTCTTCATAATCACGTCCAATCAACAAGAGATAAAAGGCACAGAAGCAATAACTTGACCGATCTAATGCGAATTATTTTCAATTGAATGAAGTAAAGTGTCTAAAGAGTAGACTGAGTCCGTCGATTGGCACAGTGGTCGCCTGAGTTGTTTGTAACAACTGATGCTTGCGAAAAAAATTTCTGTTGAAGATTTGGTTTAGTGAACCGCGTTAGGGGCGATCAAATAAAATTCTGGAATTTCAATGTCGAAGGTTTCGCCTTCTTCACTTATAAATTCGTACTTGCCCTTCATGGTTCCTGAACTTGTGCGTAGCGGGCAGGCGCTATCGTATTCAAATACTTGTCCTGATTTAATAGTCGGTTGAAGTCCGACGACTCCGGGGCCGGTGACTTCTTCGGTGTGACCAAAAGCATCAGTGATGATCCAATGGCGGCTCATCAGCTGGGCTCCGATTTGACCTATGTTTTTGATCGAAATTTTATAAGCGAAAAAATAGCGGCTTTGTTCAGGAGCCGATTCTGACTCGACATAGACCGTTGTAGTCGTAATCTGAAAATCGATGTTCTGAGTTTTTTTCAGCGCCATTCCTTAACGCTCTCATCAAAGTTTCAGCTTTTCAAGAGTAAAAAACAGGGGGTAATGATCTGAAGGCAACTTGCTTTTGTGTTCGATTGATCGGGGGGCATCAAGTGAGAAGCCAAATTCATCTTTGTAGCGGTAAACAATTGCTGAATCCATTTTAAGATGAGGCTTTAAAGATTGGGGTAAAAAACAATAATCAATTTGTCGACCATCGACTTTTGATCCATTCTTTACCTGGTAAAAAGTTGAGCGTTTCTCTTGGTTTACGCTTGCCAGTTCAAGAACATCTTGAAGATCGGTTTCGACATATAAAGGAGCAAATTCGGGGTCAGTTGCTGGCAGTCCCGCAAAACCATTCATGTCTCCAGCAAAAATTATAGGTGTGCTGGGATTTTGAAGAGCAATTTCTTTATAAAGATCTAAGGCCGTTCTAAGTTCGGCCGTGCGTCTTTCTGTTCCTCCGGGATCAATGCGTTCGGGATCAAGCCGCGATTTGAGATGGGTAAGTAAAATAATTAGAAAGGGTTGGTTTCGATCCGCTTTAAAAAGCCGCAGCTCAACGCAATCTCGTGAAAACAGTTGTGTTATGCCTTTAACGGGATATCCCGTTTTCACGGACTGGTTTTCGTGTGGATAAAGAAAGTTCAAAGGGCGATTTTTATTGGTGGCCAAGTCAAAATAAAATAAGTCAGTTTTTTTAATTAGAAATCCGACATCAATATTGCGGTCCGAATTGCCCTCGACTAAGGCGATTGAGTAGGCTGAATTTAAAAACAGATCGTTAAAGTTTTTCAAAGATTCTAGGCCGCCAACTTCACAAAGCATTAAAATATTTGGGTCATTTTCTTTAATTAGCTGAGCAATTTCAATACACTTACTTAATGGTTTATTTTCGTAAACCGAGCTTGAAAGCTTTTGCCATTGAGGTTCTGACAGTTTTTGAAAATGTTGCGGTACGGGTTGGTCAAAAAGCAAAAATAGATTCTCAGCGTTGAATAGCCCAAGCTTGAGATCGATTGTTTGAGTGTTAGGGGTTGCTCGTGCTGTCATACTTAAGGCATTATTGTATCAAAGAAATCCGATGATAGATAGAGGGAGTCCTAGATGAGCATGCAATCAGTCTTAAAATCTTTTTTTCAATTTGATATTAAACCCACGACGGAAGCGAATGCATTTATTTATGTTTTAGGGGCTGCATCGAATTCAAATCGATTAAAAGACTACAAAAGTATCGTAGAAGAGCATGCCTTGCCTCGGCAAATAGACCAGCTCAAAAAATCAGAAAAAAGAACGGTCTCGTTTTCGGGGCAGGCGGGTCCAGTTTGGGTGATGCAAACTGAAGTTAAGAAAAAGGGGCAGCATCACGGATTGTTAGACGAGTCGAACTACGCTTGGTTTCGTGATCAGGCTGGGGCTGTAATTTCTCAGCTCAAATCTCAGAATTTAGAAAAAGTAGCGGTTATATTTATTGATTGTGATGAAGATGTCATTCGGCCTGTGGTGATTGGATTTGAACTTGGGATATACAATTTTCTTGCGGCCTACAATAGTAAGCCGGCGTCATTGATGAAGTTATTTTTTCAAGGCGAGGGCATTACAAAATTAAGCAAGGATGTGATTGAATCGGCTCAGGTTGAAGCGCGTGCTGTGCAGGTCGCTCGTCATATTGTGAATTTGCCTCCGAATGAGATTAATCCGGAAACTTATCAAAATATTATTTCTCGTCAGTTTAAATTTCCTAAAACAGTCAGCGTGTCTGTATGGAATCAAAAAAAACTGCAGCAAGAAGGAATGAATTTGCTATTGGCGACTGGCGGAGGTTCTGCGACTCCGCCAAGAATGATTCACTTGAAGTATCGACCGCGTAAAAAATCGACGAAACAGCCTATCGCTTTTGTTGGTAAAGGAATTACTTTTGATACGGGTGGTTTAGATATTAAACCTTCATCTGCGATGAGACTCATGAAAAAAGATATGGGTGGTTCGGCCGCGGTTTTAGGTTTGGCTTATTGGGTGGCTTTTTCAAATTATGACAGACCTTGTGATTTTTATTTAGCTCTGGCTGAAAATGCCGTTGATGCCAAATCGATGCGTCCGAGTGATTTGTATAGATCGCGAGCGGGACATCTGGTTGAAATAGACAATACGGATGCCGAAGGCCGTTTGGTTCTTGCTGATGTTATGGATGTGGCCGCAACTAAAAAGGGTGCGGATGAACCAGAATTTTTAATCGATATTGCAACCTTAACAGGGGCGATCAAAGTGGCGTTGGGAGCCGATGTTGCCGGACTGTTTTCAAACGACGATAAATTGGCAACGCAAATTAATGAAGCGGGTCAACGGGCGGGTGATCTGAATTGGCGCATGCCATTGGTGCAAAAATACTGGAGCTCGCTATCGTCTCCGTTTGCAGACTTTAAAAATTCTGGAGAAGGTTTTGGCGGCGCTATCACTGCGGCTCTATTTTTAGAAAAGTTCTGCGGAGGTAAAAAATGGGCGCATTTGGATGTTTACAGCTGGACTGATCGTCCAACAGGTGCGTTGCAAGCAACTGGCGGTTCAGGACAGCCCGTGCAATCCATGATCGAATGGTTGAAATCAGTACGCTAGAACAATTTAAACTGGCCCCTCAGAGTGCGTGCTTAGTATCTCTACCGCCTGAAAAAGCTTTGAGGTTCTAAGTCGTTCTGCTGTTCGTTGGTGACTTCTGAAAAGCAAAGCTTTTCAGAAGTATCTTCCGAAAGAGAAATTGATAATGATAAAAGTTATTTAGAGGACGAAGTGCGCAGGGTTGCACGCACTCTGAGGGGCCAGTTTCTAAAGCAATGAACTAATAGGTAACGACAGTCACATCCTTCGAAACAAGGCTGGTCTGATCCATGTACCAAAGGTTTAAAATCGAAGTGCCATGGGCTGAAGGGTCTAAAGTGCAGCCGCCGGCACCGGCGCGTTCGTCGGCGAACATGATGCCCACTTTATACGTGGTCACATTAACAACTGCCGTAGGGTCGTTAATATTTGTGACTTGCGGATGGGTAAAGTCGAATGGAATCATCATTTCGCATTGAGCATCAATGCCATTGCACATGTCTCTGATTCTGTAGTAAGTGCCAGTTGGTGGAGCTTCCGGGGTCGTCGTTCCGGCCGAGTTAAATCCAATGGCATTGGCGTAGACTTTTCCCATCGGAGCAAAACCTAAAACTTTGAATGAAGAGTGATAGCCACCATATTCGGTGAAAAAACTTGTTTGAGCCGTTCGAATGGCTGCTAAATATCCTGTGTACTCGGCTTGATAGGCTTTTGCTCGAAAGTTACTGTAACTTGGAATGCCGATCATAGCCAAAATGCCGATGAGAGAAACTGAAATCATCAGTTCAATCATGCTAAACCCATAATTTTTTCTTAATAAAGAACAAATAATTAGTTTTGTCATAGACTGTTCCAGCTTGAATGAAAAACAAGACTCTGTCTACCCGGTATATATATCAAAAAACGACAATTCAAAATTATTTTTCGATGAGCCTGTGTATTTTCTCGGGAACAAGTTTTTTCCAAGCTTTGTCTTTTCTTTTGATGAGTTTGTTTACATCTTCCGAATGGATAAACTCTTTCAGCTCATCACAGCCTGCAATATCTTGAATCATTTTGTTTTCCACAAAGTGGGTCCAAATATGTTTTGCGGCCGGCTTCGGAAAGAAGCTCTTTGTTAACAAGCAAAGTTCTGCGGTTTTGTGTGGGTAAATATAAAGGCGGGTGAATCTACCGAAAAGCTTTCCGAGGCCTTCAAGAATTCCGCCACTCAGGTCGAAATAAAAATTTTCATCAAAAAGTTTTTCTAGATGACTAGCCCCGATGACGATACCCAATGGCTTATTTGTTGAAAGACGAATAAACTCTTTCAATTTGTAAAATAATGTGAATTTCGTTACTAGGGTTGGTATACCAAGTTGTGAAATCATTCGTACGCGCGCCAGAGATTCTTCAACAGTCACATGAGTTTTTTTAATGCTATTGTCTATTGTGAATTCAAAGAAACCTAGCAAATCATTGTTATTTTTGATTGCGAATTCTTTTCTGAAATGCTCGATACCGCGTTGATAAATATCAAGGTGGGTGTTGGTTACAGGTTGGAAGGCTCCGCGCTGAATGAAGATATTCTTATTCCAAAGATAGTCGGCTGGATTTTGTACTATTCCGTTTGCATCAATCAAAATGGCCTCGGCCCATCCTTTTTCAACCAAATTTAAATTAAAAAGTACTTCGTCGTATTTTTTAAATTCTTCGCCAGAAAAATGTATGACATCAATAGCTAAGGAATCTAACTTAATTTGGTCGAATAGGCCGTCCAAGAAATCAGTTGGATTTTTTCTTTTATAAAAGGAGCTGTGTATAAGGTTTACTCCTAATTTACTTAATGTTTCCTGCTGTTGAAGGCGGTGTCGGTCTAACATGCGAACATGAAGAATAACTTGCTGAGCTTCGCCTCCAGCGTTGGCTTGAAATCGAACGCCAATCCACCCATGGCAAGTTTTTCTGGTTCCTTCAGAGGCTGTAGCCACAGTGTCTGCAAAACTGAAGAAGCATGTTTTGTCGCCGCGGCTGGGTTTAAGTCTTTCGATCAATTTAACGTATTCGCGATCTAGCATTTTGATCAATCGCGAATCACAAACGTAACGGCCCGATTTTTCTTTTCCGTAAATGATATCACTGTACGTCATATCATAAGCAGAAATTGTTAATGCAATTGTTTGCGAAGCTTTTCCGGCTTGAAAGAATTGCCGAGCCACTTCTTGTCCGGCTCCGATTTCAGCAAACGAACCATAAAAGTTTGGATCAGAATTAATATCGAGGGCTTTTTCTAAAGTGGTTTGAGTTCGAGTGTGCTTAGACATCAAAAGTCCTCACTATTTTTTTGCGTTCGATCCATCCGTTTTAATCCATCCGGTTAAGGCTAAGCTCATTGCCTTTTCAACGGGGATATCGAAAGGTTCAAGTTGATTTTTATCGATTAATAAAGTGTATCCACCTAAACCATAGCTCATAGGAATATACACAGAAACTTTTGTTGAAGACAAAGAAACCTCAAGATTGAGGTCGTCAAAATTTTCACGAGTGACCAATCCTAAAACATGTTTTCCTTCAGAAACTTTAACTAAAACGACTTTTTTAAGTTGGTTTTGAGTATGGCCGCTTCCGAATAAATTCATTAAGTCTCGTAAAGGTGAATAAACCACCTTGATCAGCGGGACTTCAGTTAGCTTTTCTTGAATTTTACGAAACAGCCCAGCTGTAACGAAATTATTAAGCAATAGACCAAGTAAAAAAATAACAAGAAACGTGGCCAGTAATCCAAAACCAGGAATATAGGCTTCAGGAGGCAGAAAACGACGCAAAATATTGCCCAGGAGGTTGTCAACGACAGCGACCCCAACGTAAACGATATAAATTGTGACGGCAATCGGTAGAAAACTGATCAATCCGCTGACGAAAATCTTTTGAATTTGCTTCATTATCTACTCATAATTGTCGAGGTCGAAATAAAGGTCAAGCCGCGCCTCAGATTCGGTCACTTTCTTCAAAGTAAAATTTCAAAAATCTCAAAATAAAACACCTTCGAGCTTTCAAGAGAATTGCGTCGGTCTTTCGTATTTCAAAATGAGAGAAGGCGGGTGCCGACTTAAGTCTAGGTTAATTTACCCCGATATATTTAGCATGAAAAACAAATCATGTACGTTGTTTGCAAGCTTATGTATTTCATTGTCTTCAATCCACGCATTTGCTCAGATTAATGGCCCTCAGGCTGTAGCTGGCGAATATATAGTTAAAATGAAGTCTCAGTCTGGTGATTCGGTCAATAACCGTCTCAGTGTTGGGATGAAGTTAGTCGGCAAAATGGGTTCAATCAAAATTAAGCAGGCTTTCTGGGGTTCCGCGGCCATGCATATTAAAGCCGATAATCCGACCACGATTGAAGTTTTAAAGGCCAACCCAGAGGTAGAATACGTTGAACCTAACTATATTTTAAGTGTGAATCCCGTAGATATTCAGCCGTTCGGTGTTGCTCCGCAAAGTACAGATGCCTATGATCAGTCGAACTCGAATGTAGAAGTGACAGAAGCCTGGAGAATACAAAAGCCATACAATCAAGGTACGAAAACAGTCGTAGCCGTGATCGATACGGGTTTAGCTTACACGCATGGTCTATTTACTGGGGCCAATGCTGTCTGGAAAAACAATGCTGAGTTGCATGGCGTGGCGGGTGTTGATGACGATAACAATGGTTATGTTGATGACATTCAAGGTTGGAATTATGTCGCTAATTCAAATGATCCGATGGATGATGATGACCACGGAACGCATGTGGCCGGCATTATTCTAGGTGTCGGACAAGATGTTTTAGCAGTTCCTGTTCGTGAATCAAAAGTTCAAATTATGCCTTTGAAATTTTTAGATGCAAATGGTTCGGGTTCGACGGCAAATGCTGTAAACGCTATTTATTATGCTGTGAATATGGGAGCTAAAGTCATTAATAATTCTTGGGGAGGCTCTTCGTATTCGCGTTCTTTGCACGATGCTTATACTTACGCTTACAACCACGGAGTTGTGATTGTATCTGCGGCGGGTAATGCGAATTCGAACAACGATTCGAATCCGATGTATCCAGCTAATCTGGACTCTCCGAATAATATTTCTGTCGGGGCATCTACAGATTCAGACAAGAAAGCCTCTTTTTCTAATTTTGGTTCAAGTGTGCATGTTGCGGCTCCGGGCGTAGCTATCGTCAGCTCGGTTCCGGGTGCTGGTTGTGCTAGTCCTGGTTGTTATCAAATGATGTCGGGAACTTCTATGGCGGCTCCGTTTGTTGCGGGTCTTGCGGCTCTTGTTCTTCGTGAGGCTCCACAGCTGTCTCCTTATCAAGTGCGCAATGTGATTATGTCGAGCGTAGATAATATTTCGGCCTTCAATGGTAAGGTGTCGACAAGCGGTCGAGTGAATGCGCTAAATACAATTCAAACTGCGATCAATCAGTCAAGCGTTGCCACCTATTCTCCGGCCTATACTCCAGTTTACAAAACAGACCGTGGAGTTGCTGCTGAAGAAACCACGGCTCCGAAAGCAGGGTGTGGATTAGTTAAGGCCGTAATGGATTCTGCTAACGGCGGAAGCCCAACCCCAGGACAAGCTTTTCAATCCGTGATTGTGATGGTCATCGTGATGATGCCTTTAGCTTTAGTTTTGGGATTCAGAAGCCGCGCCCGTGCGCAAAATCTTTCAGGTATTCAACGTCGTAAATATGCTCGCTATAACTTAGCGAAAAATATGACTGTCCATATCGGTGATCAAGTTGTAAATGCCGAAACAGATACGGTTTCGTTAGGTGGTATCTCGTTCAGTAGTGAAATGAAAGTTGAAAAGGGAGATAAGATCACTTTAAGAATTGGCGACCTTGATCAAGATGTTGAAGGCGAAATCGTATGGTGTTCGCAAGAGCAATCTTACGGTGTTCGATTTTTGAATATTTCAGAGCAGTTCAAAATGCAGATGAGTTCTTGGACCTTGGGATTAAACCCAACATAGTCATTTCATTGATGTAATCGATTTTTCGAAAAGGCACTCTAGAGAAGAGTGCCTTTTAAGATCAAGCTTGCTACTGTGAAATAGATAACTAAACCCGTCACGTCGACAATTGTCGCTACGGCAGGAGCCGATGCAGAGGCTGGATCAAGCTTAAATCGTCTTAAGATGAATGGTAGCATTGATCCCGATATGGTTCCCCATAAAACAACGCCTAATACAGAAAAAGCAACCGTGACAGAAATTAAAGCGTAGTGACTTCCGTACATTTGTTCACGCCATGGCCACAAATAAATTCGAACCAGACCGATTAATCCAAGGCAAGCTCCAAGACATAGACCCGTTGCTACTTCGCGAACAAACACGCGCCACCAGTCTTTCAAGCGAACTTCTCCTAGTGCCATCGCGCGAACGATCAATGTTGACGCCTGCGATCCCGAGTTTCCGCCCGAGCTGATGATCAAAGGTAAAAACATCGAAAGTACAACTGCTCTTTGGATTTCGTCTTCAAAATATCCTAGGGCGCTTGCGGTAAACATTTCGCCAATGAAAAGAATCAAGAGCCATCCGGCACGTTTTTTTATCATTTCTGTTAACGAAATCTGTAAATAAGGAGCATCTAAAGTTTCAACCGCGCCAATCTTATGAATATCTTCAGTGGCTTCTTCTTGGACGGCCTGAGCAATATCGTCGAAAGTAACGATACCCACCATTTTATTTTCGTTATCAATGACCGGTAGGGCCATAAGATCTTGCTTACTAAATATTTGGCCGATACGTTCTTGATCCATCTCGACAGAAATTTTGACAATGTCTGTGTGCATGATTTCGTCAATTCGCTTATTCGATGATGCAGCAAAAAGCTCACGAAAAGAAACCACTCCGACCAGTGTTTGGTCAGAATCTAAAACGTACGAATAATAAACAGTTTCTACTTGAGTTTTCGCCTGAATACGAATGTAACTAATAGCCTCATCAACAAGCATGTTAGGCCGCAGGCGAATAAATCGAGAGTTCATCAAACCGCCGGCTTTATCTTCTGAGTAGGCAAGTAAGGCTGAAACTTCTCGTTTGGTTTGGGGATCTAAAAGTGACAAATAGTCTTCGCGTTTTTCAGATTCGATCTCTTGCAATAAATCGGCGGCATCATCCGGAGCCAATAAGCGTAACCAAGATCTTACTTCTAAATTTGTACGGTCTTGCAAAAGTTCAAGTTGTTCAGCGGGACTCAAATTTAAAAACACTTCTTCGGCGTCGGTGCGATCTAAGGAACCAAATTTTTCTTTTTTTTGATCAAGAGTCAGCTGAGACCAGGACTCTTGCATGTCAGATAATTGGCCGGCTTCGAGGTCTGTGAAAATGGCGGTGTTTTCGTTTTCATCGTTTTGCATACGAGGCCTACCGGTTAGTTTTTAATCTTGCCAATGATGCAGACAAATTACCTTGTTTGTTGAAAAGCCACAAGAACTTCTTTTGTGGCCCCTACTTTTTTCACATGACCGCCATCAAGCCATAAAATCTGATCGCAGTCTTCTACGGTTTGCAACCGATGAGCGATACGAATCTGAGTCTTATCAGCCAATAAACTTGAAAGGGCCTGATTCATCAAATTTTCAGAATGAGGATCAACGTTTGATGTGGCTTCGTCAAAAATAAAAATCTGAGCTTTTTGCAATAGTCCGCGCGCTAAACTTAAAAGCTGCTTTTCACCCTGAGACAAATTTTGTCCTTTTTCAGATACGATATCATTTAAAGAAAATGATAAACCCACCTGTTTTAAGATTTTTTCAATTTCACTATTCGAGCTAGTTCTAAATAGGTCTAAATTGTCACGAATAGTACCCGATAAGAACAATTGATCCTGAGAAATCACGGAAAATAATGCTCGGTGCTTTTCAACATCAATTTCATTTTTACCGTTAATTAAAACCACTCCACTTTCGATCGGGTAAAGATGCAAAAGAGCCGATATTAAAGTGGTTTTTCCAGAGCCAGTTCGTCCTATGATTCCCAGCTTTTCTCCTTTTTTTAAGCGAAAAGAAATCGCGCTCAAAATCATTTCGGTGCTTGTTGGGTACTTAAAATATAGATTTTCAACTTGAATATGATTTTCTGAAGAAATTTCTTCTAATGCTTCTTTTAAGTTCGTGTGTTCGGCTGATACTAAGGGCTTTTTCTTCTTAGCTTGTGAGGTTGAAAAGTCTGAATACCAAGGTAAGGACATTCCTTGTTCAATCGGTAGGCGAATATACTCATCCATTTTTTCGACTCCGGTCATGGCCTCTTCAAATTGAGAAAACCATTCAAAGAACATTTGTAAAGTGTAGGCAGCAAGCAATGTGAAGCTAAGGATGACTCCGGTTTGCCCTATACCGATGACACCGGCCTTGATTAGACTCAGGCAAATCAAAGCATTCGCAGTAAATAATATTGTCGATAATAAATTTAACTCTAATGAGAATCGCGTAACTTGCCAAAAAACTTTTCTTTTGCTGTCGAGATATTTTTGATCATATTCTAGGAATTTTTCGATAAACATTTGTTCTTTTTCATTTTGACGAATAATCGTTGCACCTTGAACTGTTTCTGAAAAGTGAGAAATAGAAGGAGCTCGATTACTAGAAAGTTCGCGGCGGCCCTCACGCAACCTGCTTTGATTTTTCTTCAAAAGAATCATATAAAATCCGGAAGCGACGAAAATTGTAAATAAAAATAACGGATGAATCGAAACCATAATCATCACGATCGAAATCAAATCAAAAAGAATAGACAAAAATTCAGCCAGTGGCCCACCGAACAAACGAAACACATTTCCGTAATCGCTTGAAAAACGTGTTGTGATTTTGCCAACAGGCTGACTTTCAAAAAATGAGATTGGAAGTCGAGAAACTCGGTAAGTGGTCTCGTCATAAATACGCGATACTGCAAGAGCCGAAAGCCTTGAAAAAACGGTTCTGAAAAAAATTGTAAAGATAAAAGCGACAGCTAATAAGCTGAACATCTTAAAAAATAATTGTTTCAGGTCGGCGGCTTCAAGTGAAAAATTTTGATCGATGTACTGACCAATAACTTGAGCATTGGCTAAAATTAAAAATCGCCCTAGAAATCCAAAAATTAGAGTCATTGAAATTTTCACGATGAAGGGGCGGTAGGCTTGCATCAACGTATCATAGATTGTTTTTGAATAGGCTGCGGATCTTATTTTCACGTAAGCCCCGTTAGAAAAAATTCATATTGTTCTAAGCCTAAAAATATTTCGGCTGATCCATCATATTCAATACGACCGTTAATCATAAAAATAATTCTGTCACATTCAGGAAGCACGGTGAATCTTTGAGTGGTCAGAACGACTGAGTAACCTTCTGACTTCATCTGTTTGAACTCTGCGATCAATTTTTTCTCGGTGGCTATGTCAACTGCGCTCAATGGGTCGTCCAATAAAAGTAACTTCTCTGGTCGCATCAGTTGTCGAGCCAGACTGACCCGTTGTTTTTGCCCACCTGAAAGATTAACTCCGCGCTCTCCGATAACTGTATCTAGCCCGTTCTGCACTCGATCTAATTCGAAATCGAATTGTGCTTTTTTTAAATGAGACATGATTTTAGAATCTTGTTTGAGGTCAGATTGATATTCAAAAGCCATATTATCCCGCAGGCTTGCGCTCATGACGAAGTGATCTTGTGGAACATAACTGGTTTTATTTTTGAAATAGCGATCCGCCGTAAACGGAGTTTCTCCTATGATTGACTTCATTAGCAATGTTTTTCCGCTACCGACTGGGCCGATGATTGCGACGATTTCTCCGGGGTTAATATTCAAATCAATCTTTGAAAGAATTTGTTTATTTCCGATTTTAAGATTCAGATTTTCAATTTCAAGTAATGCATTTGAATGAAGTGCTAGACATTCTTTGGCTTGAAATTCTTTGTTGGCTAGACCTAAAAATTCTCCGAGTCTTTTGAAAGAAGTCCAAGCATCAAAAACAAAAGTAAAAAACCAAGGTAATTGTCTTAACGGCTTTGATAAAAAAACGCTGGTGACCCAAAGAAGGGCTATTAAGTCAGATTTAGACAAAGATTGATCTGAGAACCAAATAAAGAATGACAGAATGCTTAGGTTCAGCCAGAAATTCATACTAGAAGAAATCGAGTTCATGACTTGACCGTTTGTCACCATAGAGACTCGGTTTCTAGTTTCTTCTCGTCTTTTTCGAATAATTTTATTTTCGAATCCTTCGATCCAGTTTAAAATTTTAAGACCACGAATATTCTGAATCCATTCGTTAACCAGCCCCATGCGATCTGCAGCCAATTGTTTAAAACGAAAAAAGAAGAGTGATTGGCGATACGCCATCAGGCCATTTATAATCACAAGTACAGCAACCAATCCGTAGCTAAATAGTGGGCTTAATTTGTAATAGTAGGAAAGAAAAAGAGGCGTCAAAATCAAAGGAAATAATGTTGTTAGACCGTAGGGCAAAGATTGCTCTAACCAAACTGTTAAACTTGGTATGTCGGTCGTGTACAAAGCAACTACTTCACCGACGGACTTGTTCTGCAGAGTCAAAGGTTTCAGCTTGAGATGATGTGAATAAATTGTTCGGGCCAATTTTTTTTGCGAGTGAATGGCCTCATTCTGCCCAACGAACAGCGTGAGTTGATATAACATCAAGTAAACTAAAGACAATGCGATACAAATGGTCAGGCTTGTGTAGGTTAGATCTTCAGAAAAATGTTTTTGATAATAGGGAAGTGCTAGGCCACTTATCGCCGCTAAAAAAGAGAGGACCAAAATCAATACGCGGTAGCTAAATCTTTCTAAGAAAATTATTCTTAGAATTTTTTTGTGTCCGGATGTGAATGGTGATGACTTCATACTGAACTCATTTTCTAAACCAACCTGTTAGTGAAAAGCGACCTCTGAAAGTTGACATCACTTCGTGTTCGAGATCGCTGCGAAATAGAATCAAATTTCCGATTGCGGGTTTGATTTGAAACAGAACTTCTTGCTGTTCGTAGCCAATCAGTTGCCCACCGTCGCTATCTTGCCAGTTTTCATTGAGGTATAAGACAAATGAAAATACTCTTTTGTTGTTTGCAGAAGTCGTGTCTCGATGCTTCTGGTAATAATGACCTTTGTCATAAAAAGCAAAGTGGCATTCAAATTCAGTTAATGAAACTCGTAAATTTTCTTTAATTTCTAGTCTTAGATTATCAAGAAATGCCAGAGTTTGAGTCTCTATATCAGAAAGTTCATGGGCTTTCGCATCTAGCCAAAAAATTTCGTCGTTTCGTATTTTCAGACTGGCATCATTTACGTTTTGCACGGCAGCCAAGCCCGCTTGACGAAATTGATGCATCTGCAATCGGGTTATGGCGCATTTATGCAGTGCTAAGCATAGCTGTTGATCGATTGGAATCAAGGTCCACTTTTTTTCGGATAAATCATCTAAATGCATACGAAGATCGGTTGTTTCAAGCACCCGGCTAGTGTAGCATTTTATCTTGAGGTTTAGAAATGTCTTCTGAGTTGAATCGACGCTTTTTTATACGTCAACTTTTAGCCACAACTGCTGGTGCTGCGGCGCTATCTTCCGGATTAACGGCTTGCTCTACGATAGATGAGTATTTGTTTGAAGATCATTATAATTTAAAAGATCAAGTTTTAATCATTGGTGGAGGATTAAGCGGTTTGCACTTGGGTTATATGCTTAAGAAAAATCGTACAGAGTATCGTCTTTTTGAAGGTTCAAATCGTTTTGGTGGTCGAGTTCTTTCTTCGCAAGGATTCGATTTTGGTGCTTCACTTTATGGTGCTGAAGATCTTTACATGCAGACCTTAATCAAGGACTTTTCTTTGTCACCGGAAACTTTAGATAAAAAAAACTTTTATCTGCCGTCTGGGATGCAAACTGTTGTCGATCACCTAGTTGAAAGAGTTTCGGGGCTTATGGCTTATCGAAATTTAAGGTTGCGCTGGAAGCTTTTCTCGATACGTAAATCGAGCGGAGGATTTGAGCTTGTATTTGACACCCCAAATGGTCGAAGAACTTTTTTATCTAAGCGTGTGGTCATGGCTATTCCGCCTACTCAATGGAGATCTATTCAAGGTTTGCTTGAACTTGATGAAATGAAAGAAGCTCATGTTTGGTTGAATTCACTTGAATATGAGAATGTCGTAAAGGCGGTTGTTCCCTACGGTAATGGCAATCGCCCAATGACGGCGAAGGGCGTACTTAATTTTGATGACTCGCTATTTAATGCCAGAATGGTAAATAAAAAAACAAAGGCTTCATTTTGGAGCGAGGTCGATTTTCAGTTTCACTCGACGAGCCAATCGATTGAAATTCAGAAATTGAATGATTTCATGAGAAAACGCATGGCGGTTAATGTGAATTTTCAAAAATTGGGAACAGACAATTATTTTGACTGGCGCGGCGTGGCTCTTTTAGGCGGGGCCTATTTCAAGAATGCTTTACCTTGGCCTGATATGAAGTCTTCAACTTTTCAAGTTGTCGGAGATTTTGCCACTCTTAAAAATCCATATACTATGGAAGGCGCATTGAACTCTGCTGTTTTAGCTTCAGAAAAGATCTCTTAAGGTAAAAACTCATAGAATTTTTTGGTTTTCTGTGGGATAGAATGGGTCTTAGGGGCGTGTCATGGCAAAAAGCAAAATTAAATTGAATAAAAAAAATGCGGGTCTGTCGGCGGTTGAAAAACAAGCTAAAGACATTTTAGACCATGTGCGACCTTCGCCGATTTTACAATCGAATCTAACGGATGCCGAAAAAATCGAAAAAATAAAAAGGCATTTTGATGGTATCATGGAAGTTTTAGGCTTGGACATGAGAGATGATAGTCTTCAAGACACCTCGAAGCGAGTGGCTAAAATGTATGTTAATGAAGTTTTTAGTGGATTGGATCCAAAAAAATTTCCTAAAATAACGGTCATCGACAATTCGATGCAGTATGATCAGATGGTTTGCGTTCAAGATATTGAAGTGATGTCGATGTGCGAACATCACTTTCAACCGATCGACGGTTTTGCTACGATCGCCTATATTCCACATAAAAAAGTAATTGGATTGTCAAAATTGAATCGTATTGTTGAGTACTTTGCAAAACGCCCTCAGGTGCAAGAGCGTCTCACGAAGCAAGTGGCTGATTGTTTAGTTTATATTTTAGAAACTGAAGATGTGGCGGTTCACATTAACGCGAAACACTACTGCGTGATCGCACGCGGAATTCAAGATAGCCACAGCACGACGACGACGTCAGATTTGCGCGGAGCTTTTAAAAATAGTTTAGACACGCGTACTGAGTTCTTGTCCCACTGTCGAACAAGATTTAACTCTTAGAAACTGGCTCCCTAGCGTGCGGTTTTTAGATCAGTTTTAGTTCTTTGTTGTGGTGAAGAGCGACGAGATACAGGTGGCTTTTCAACCGATCAGGCTTTTTAGTTGTACA
>JACCDQ011278926.1_pt1 | contig 50767 bp, 72 predicted proteins | sample 7446031 | NCBI WGS metagenome assembly JACCDQ01 (sample SAMN15323442, study PRJNA562643) | freshwater metagenome | isolation source: river surface water | place: USA:Blue River Watershed | collected 2017-08-17
AGCGAAGCCAAGATAAGTGAATCCAAAATTCAGGTTCAAGCATAGATCTTTTTTACTTGAACAAAATCAATCAGGCAAAAATATTTTTTTGATTTAAAGCCATTTTCGAAAAACCCATATAGGGCCGACTAAGAATACCCGAATTTCTTGAATAAAGGTCGGCTTGTTACCCTCGATGATATGCCCCGTGAAAAGAAGGGCTTCTCCGGCGATCAAGACCAATACCCAAGGGGTTGTGTAAAGAGGGGATAAAAACTCGACTGCGGTTTGGTAAATAAGAAATTGAAAAATCCAGATCAATAGAATCTTTAAGCTACCAAGTCTAAGATAATAAAATGCAACAGCAGTCGCTATGAAGTAAGTCACGCTTTGTGATGAACTCAGGGTTTGAACAATTCCGGTTACTCCGAGCGCCATCATAGGTACACCCAAAGTATGTAAAAACCGATTCAACCAATTAACATGCGATTTATCATAGTATTCAAAGATGAGCGACCAGTTGTCTTTACACTTTTTAAAATAATTCATATTTAGAAATAACCTTGCTTTGTTTCGATAAGAACAATTATTGTTGGGTCATGTCAACTGAGCAAATATTTGCACTTCTTTATAAGAACTTGTCGTTACAAATAAAAATTCCTGAAGATCAGTGGGAGTTATTCAAAACGCACCTGAATGTGGTTACTTTTCAAAAAGGTGAAAACATTTTTACCATAAATGATGAGCGAATATTTGTTGGTTTTTTAATCAAGGGGCTAGCTTATTCTTATTATTTGAAGTCAGATGGTAAGCAATTTACGAAGAATTTCTATTGGGAGGGGCGGCTGATTTCACCGTGGGCTTCTTTTTTGCAAAATAAGCCCTGTCATTTTACGGCTGAGGCGTTAGAGCAAACGACTGTCGTCATGGTTTCTGCCGAAGTCATGAGGCAGTTTGAAGAAAAGCATATTTGCTGGTTAAAATTAACCAAGTTAAGTTCTGAACGGGCATTGATTGATCGTGAAGAGCGTGAATATAATTCATTAATGTTAAGCACTATGCAGCAGTACATTTTTTTTCAAAATAAATTTAGCGATATCATTAATCGAATATCTCAACATCAAATTGCCTCTTATCTTGGGATCAGCCCTGTCTCGTTAAGTCGATTAAAAAATAAAAAGTATTAACATTTGTTAATGATTTTGTTTCAGTCCTTGAATAGAAGCGTGTTTCTGGAGGAATCATGTTTCAAAAAATATTTTGTTTAGTTTTAATTTTATTAGCTCAGTTTTCAAATGCGACGGTATCCGATCAGTTAGGCGCAAAGATGAAAGAAAAGGCCCTGATTGTTTTGTCGCAATTGTCAAATGCGCAAAAGCAAAAAGCCCTTTTTGCTTTTGATGCGGCTGAAAAAACGCAGTGGAGATATTTTCCGTCACCAAAAGCTATTGGGTTTCTTCCTGATCATACGGGCTTGAAATTGGGTGAACTAACAACTGAACAAGAAAACATAGTTCTTGATCTAGTGGCTTTAGCTGTAAGCCCATCGGGTCTAGATATTATCAAAGCAGCGCGCGCTGCTGATAGCGATCCTTCGGTAGAACGCTCGCTTGTTAACAAGCAGTTCTTTTTATACGGGAAAGAAAATTATTCGATATCATTTTTTGGAGCCCCGACAGATAAGTTATGGATGTGGAGATTTGAAGGCCACCATGTATCTATCAATATCACGATCGAAAATGATCAAGTTGTATCAGGCTCTCCAAATTTTTTAGGAGCTTACCCAACTCAATACGTACTTGATGGTAAAAATATCGATGTGCATTCTCAGACGGTGAAAGCATTGGCATCACTTCTTGCTACAATGACTCCGGATCAGTTGGTGATCGCGGGTCAATCTTTGACTGCTGTACCCGGTGATCTTTTATTTACTCCTGGCCTTAAAGGCGAAGATCGTACTCCGCAAGGTTTATTGCCTACAGGTCTTAATTTCGCTCAACTTCAAAGCGAACAAAGGGCCGCATTGTCAAATTTAGCGCTTTCTTACTGGGGAAGTTACGCGAAAGAAATCAGTGAACCTTCGATAGCTAAAGTTTTTGCTGCAGGTGTAGAAAATGTACAGTTTATTTTCGCGGGTGATCCAAAATTAAAAGAACTTTTTTACTTTCGCATTCAAGGTCCAACCTTTGTTTTTGAATTTGGAACCGGGGACCGTCAAATGAATCACTATCATGTGACTTGGATTGATTTAAAGTAAAAATTCGGTGAATTAGGGTATTTATACATGTTGTATAAATACCCACTAAATACAGAATTTTATCAACATACAAAGCATAAAAAAAATCGTATTTAGTCTCAAGATTGAATCGAGGTAAAATATGAAAAAAAGTAGATCTGTGATAATTTTTTTAATGACGTTAATGACCGGAGTGCACTCTTTTGCTGGAGCTGGCTTTATTTGTGATAATTACGGAAATTATTGCATGCAGCCGGGTGGGGATTGTTCTCGCCTTGTTCCACCAACATTTATTTGCGGATTTAAATCACCGTCAAATCACACGACCCCTGCTAATCAAGACGAAAATCAAACGACTGAAGGTATTAGCTCTTCAAGCACCTTCGGAGGAGCTTGCTGTTCATGGGGAGAGAATATTCGCGGCTGTTGGACTGGCTGCTAATAGGATGAATAGAAAGTACTTGTGTTTTTTTTTGTAAGAATAGAGCAAAGGTTTGATAGCCTTGCTCTATTTTCTTTTATTGAGTTCTATATCAATAGTTGATGTTTGATTTTCTTCGTTGATGTTTTGACTGAAAATAATCTTTTTCTCTTGATTTATATGTTGAAGTGGCACGTGTAAATCTTTGAATCCTTCTTTGATTAGTAGTGGTTCAAAAACTTTTTTATAGTAACCTTCGATTAAAATGTCTTCAGCGTCATGAATAGTGACCTCTTGATTGGTTTCAAAATAGAAGCTGAGCTGTTTTATAGTTCGGCCTGTTGCATTCGCACCTGTGTTTTTATAAAATTTGATTATTTTATTCAATTCTTGTTTGTTTTGAGTCAGCAATAGATTTAAATACTCTTCGAGTAATATTTTTCCATTAACCGTAGATTCTTGAAGAACTTTATCAAAATGGGTTTCGAAACCACTGCGACTTAATCGGTATTCAGCTGTATTTTCAAGTGGACCTGAAGAAGGGGTTTTGATTTTTAAGACAACTTGAATGAGTGCCATTTTTTGCCCTTTGATTTTGATTCTATACTAAAACTTAGTAGTATGTTTTTTAGTTAGATCAGATGATCTCGATTAGTTTAGCATACAAACTAAAAACCCTGAAAAGTTTTTCACATTTTAAGACTATTTAACTGCAATATGTTATGGGATCAGAAATGTTAGAATATAACCGAAATTGCAAAGTTTCGCTGGTGTTGAACCGTAGATAATTGACTCTATAATTCGTATCATTTGAATTTGATAATATATTAATATTATCAGTAATAATTAAAGCAGGAGACATTCGTATGTTAACTAAAGAGCTGCTAATTCCCGATATTGTTGAGAAGACTGTGAGTGAATTCAAGACTTTCGTAGAGCAAAAGAAGACGTTGAAATGTGTTTTCGAAACCGTTGCAGGCAATCTTCCGGAACAGATTCAAGTCACTGATGATTATAAAATTCATCTTCCACCCAGTTACTTGGCTTTTATTAAAAAATTTGGATATTTATCTGTAAAGTCACGTTCTTCTGGGCAGACAGGCATAATTAGTTTTTTTGAGCCCTCTTCTTTGATTGGGCTGTGCGCTTCACCTGAATTTAAAAATCCATCTTGGAATGCCATAGGTTTTCAAAGAATTTTAAATGATAATGTTGAAAATTATTACTGCTTTAATCACTTAGTTGATTTAGGAAATGGTGAGTTTGAAATTGTTAGGTATTTTCACGATGAAAAATTTGTTTTAAAAAAAGACTCGAACCCATCTTCTGTTAATTTTTATCAACATATTGTATGGGTTTTGCGAGAGTTTATGGACTTGTATCAAAACGAAGATTAACAACAGCTGCACCCAAGTTTTCACATTTTAAGCCGTTCCGTCTGAGCGCTTAGGTTCAAATAGGTTTCAAAATGAGTCTTCTACTTAATCTCTCGGCGCAAATTTTCAAGGTCTGATTTGCCTAAGACCCCTGACTTTAATAATGCTATGGGTTCGTTAACTTCAAGAAGCTTTCCGTTTCTTAATAAACTGACCGGTATAGAATTACTTTTTTGAGTGACGCCAAAAACGACTGATTTTAATTGCCCCATAGAAATTAATTTTTGATCACCGATGGCCAATAATTCATCTTTTATTCTTACATTGGTTGCCGATTTATTATTTAAATCCTCAACGATAAATTTTCTTGGTGTTTGTTGAAGTTCATTTTTTCTGAACGTTATTGCAAGTGCCTTTCTTTCATTTGTCGAATAGCAAAATCCAACAAATTGAATTGGCGATTCGTCAGAAATATCAAAAAATTCGAAACCACGACTTAGACATTCTTCTCCGATAGCTCTCCAGCCATATATTTTTAAGGTGTTTTTGGAAGTATCAGAAGGAAGCAATAAGTTGATTTCAAAATGATTTTTGCCAGTTAGTTCTTTTACTGAATATCCTGATGAACCATTCGATTTTTCAAACTTTGGTGTGGTTGCGCAACTAGAAAGAAGAAATAAGAACCCAAATAAAGGTAAAGGATTTGGTGCGCCGATGCGACCATAACACTACCTTTTTTCCTCCAGATAAAAATATCAGTAAATCAATAGCTAAGAGTTTTTCTGTCTACACATTTAGAGAATGTCCTCCGCGATAGAAATACAATTCCGCCGTTATGAAATGCTCAACGGTATTGACTGGAGGACATTCAAAAACAATGAGTTTGTTCAGGCTTATTTTGATGGCTGAGGCTCAGTTTGCCAATGACCCTTACTTTTACATTTTTCTTGCTCGGGATCTAAATTCTGCTCATTTTCAATTTCTGTTTTACCGGTGCATGCTGATTCATATTTATCAGCTGAAGCGGTCCAAAATCCGAAACCTGACTGTTTAACAACCGTCCTTTTGTCTCCAAGACATTTCCAAATATAGTATCTCGTTCCACCTTCAGGACCACCGTAAAAGCAGCTGTAGTCTGGATGCACTTTAATTGGATATTTATTCCAAGCCGAAGTTGCACAACCAACGAGAACCAACAGAGCCAGAGTTGAAGAAGATATTAAAATTTTTTTCATGACTTATACCTTGAACCAAAATATTAAGAACACAAGACCAAGTGCTTCAAAACCGAATGATTTCAACCGCGGTCGATCACTAGTTGTGCGCTTTTTAGAACGTCGGTGAGTAAAGTAAGACCCGGTACCAAGCGAGAAAAATATAATTATTCTTAATTTACTTCTACACTTGCCCCATCCCAGAGCCTTCCTAGGCCCATCCTGTGGAGCGGACTTAGGAAATTTACGAAGACGAAATCTGTAGCTAAAACGGAAACATAAAAGATCGCCACATTTTCTAAAATCGCTGACAGACCCCGTAAAAAAATGAATCGATTTACAGTTAAGTGAGGAGAGCCTAAAGATAGGTTCTGGTTCTTCACTGATTAAGGTGGGAGACGAAGCGTCAAATGGTGCGCGAAGGGGGACTTGAGGTCTCACATAGCCCTTAAATTAGAATGATCTAGCCCTGCTAGGCCGCTTTTAAACCGTTGGAGCGGTTTAGAAAAGCAGGGGACAATGTTTAAAATTCATTACAAAATTTCAATCACGAATTGGGATCGATACAACAAAAAATCGAAACCAAGCCTTCCACATATCTTTTTATCTAAGCGTTTTTTTGATGATTCTAAGGTCCAACTTTTATCAAATGGGGGCAAACTTTTATACCTTGGATTGCTGTTACGTCGGGGTGAGGTTGATACAACCTTCTTCGGAGCTTCACACGAGGATTTAGTGAGGTTTGCAGGAGGTTCGGGGCAGGTTGTATCGAGGTTGATGGACCAGCTTCAATCATTACAACTACTTACGTACGAAAAAACTTCTCTTAAGAGAAGAGAAGATAAGATAATAGAAGACGAAAATCAAAAAAATAATAATAACCAAAGTCAAGATCCTGAGAAACCAGAAAACCAAAAACCTGTTTTGGAAATTGCGACGACAGAAAACACAAATTCCGTTCAAGGTTTTCATGCTCGTTTTGTAGATAGCCAAAAAGAAAATCCGTTTTTAAAAACCCTTGAAGAGTGGGACTTAAAAAAACCAATTTTAAAAAACAATATCCACCTACTTGAAAAAGCTTTTGAGACAAACGAAAAGTTTGTTGAGTGGTTGGGTCACATCGTAACCCGTCCAGGTTATCAAAAGGCAAAAATACAAGGAGCTGTATCAGCTGATAACTACATCACAAAAGCATTGAAGAGTGAAATGGGGCTAGCCGTATGAAGTTTTACGAATACCCAAAATTTTTTGCGATGGTTCTGAAAATGTTTATCACTGACTCAGATTTTTATAAATACTTTTCGAAACAAGGGTTCACACCTTCGGAGTGGCCTGATTGCGACGCTAAGGGGCCTGCAATCGATTTTTATTCACAAGCGCAGGAAAAGTCCCTTGAGTTCGCGAAAATAAAATTTAAGGCCATTAGCGACGAAATTCCTGATTACCCAATTCCTGATTCGGCAAATGAATTAATTTGTCTTTTCAATCAGATGAAAACCTATGGACTTTGGACCCAGGCCGCTACAGCAATTCAGAAAAACCCTTTTGACGGATTCGAGATTATTTCTAGGCTCAAAAATTCTGCAAGTAACGTGCAAACAATTTCGCTGCAAGAAACGATTGAGTCAGAAGTTGTCAACCATCTAATACTTTTGCAAAACAAAACTGAATTTGTTAAAAAAATTAAAAAATACCCAATTTTAAGTAAAGCAGTCGGCGGTTGGAATCCTGCGCGTGTTTCAATTGTTGCAGCGGGTAGTGGGGTTGGAAAGACCACGCTTGCGCTAAATCTAGCTATTGCTGCAATCGAAACGATGCCTGTTTTGTTTGTAAATATGGAAATGTCGCCAAAAGATTTTATTGCACGAATCATTCAACTAGGCGGTGGAATAACCTCAAAAGAATGGCTTTACGATTTCAATGAAAATACATCTCAAAAAGCAGCTGATTTTGTTTCAAAGGTTTATCAAAGTAAGAATTTCTTTTATACCGATGGGCGCGCAATTACGAAAGACCAACTTTGTAATCTAATTTTTGAATTTAAAGAAAAGCACGGCGTTGAATTTATTATTGTCGATTATGACCAAAAAATAAGAACTCAATCGCGACATGACGAATGGATGAGTATATTGATGACGATTGAAGACCTCGAGCAGGCTGCAATCAAGACTGAAACGTACATCATGATCTTAGCTCAAGGAGATGAAAACAATAACCCAAAAGCAAGCAAAAGGTCTATTCAACCGTGCTCTAGCGTTCTGGCTTTCTACCATGACGAAACAGTTAATAAATATTTTATCGAAGCAAAGAAAAATAGGTTCGAGAAAAAATTCAAACTTGAAGTTGATTGTGACTTTTCTAAATACCAAATACACGAAGTTGGCATCTATCAAGAGGTTCTACCAAAAGTAGATAACAAAAGGCTGATGCGATGATTTGGAAGAAAAAAACAGTTCAAGAATATAGTATTGAAAATTTCTACAAAGAAGAAAAGCATCTCAATGAGCTTGAGTTTGTATATTTTGAAACACCAAGAATTATGGCCAAGATTTGGATGTTTAGTTTAGCAAAGAATCTTCCAACTGATAGTATCGAGTCTCAACTTATTCTTGAACTACAAAAAAATGATAAATTTATAAAAGTAGAATTTGAAAAAGAAAATTACTGTATTTTTGCCCACATGAGTAATGGTTCTCGTGTAGAGCTTTGCACGGATACATATATGTTTAAAGGCGAACACGCCAAGTTTCCAGAAATGAGTAATTTATGAAAAACATAATTGAAACGCAAGAATGTCCGTATGGATGTGGTTCTCACAAATTAATTCTAGTAGAGATAGAGAACGAGTTAGAAGAAAATACGAGTTGGCTTTCGTTTAAGTGTGAAAAATGCAAAAAGATAGACATGCTGTTATTTAGACCAATGACACTTAAAGATATTCTTTACTCAGCAAATCGTATGGGAATTTAATAAAAATTTAATCTTAAGGAGAGAAAATGAGAAAACTTAAAAATGAAATAATTGTTTTTCTAAACAACGCTTTAGAGAAAAACGGATTAGCTCAAGAACATATTAAAAATAAAAATGCGCGTGGGTTAATGGTTGAGGCTGCAAAGGCCTGTGTGGGTCAGCGTGAGGCGACAGGCAAGAATGATGGCTTCTTTGTGGAGCTTGCACAACAAACGGTTGATGGAAGAGCACACGGTGAAAGCTGGTGCATGGCCTTTGTTCAAACGATGATTGCATATGCTGAGTTAAAGACTGGCATTCAATCACCACTCTTTGCAACCGAACATTGCCAAACACTATGGGCTAAAACCGCTGATGTTCAAAAAGTAAAAAATATTCCTTTAGCTGGCGCTATCGTTATTTGGAAGCACGGCAACACTTCAAATGGTCATACTGGGATTGTTCTGGATTGTGATGGAACAACATTTTCGACAGTAGAAGGAAATACGAGTGGTTATTTAGTTACTCCGAGGGAGCAATCAAAAGACGTTCAACGAAATGGAAACGGTGTTTTTTACAACATAAGATCTAAAGTAGGAACTGGTGACATGCGAGTTCTCGGGTTTATTAAGCCATTCTGATTATGGAAATAATTAACAATAAAGGATTTAAAATTTTAATTGATGACGAAGATTTTGAAAAAGCAAATTTTGGAAAGAAGCTTTTTGTTAAAGACTCTGGTTTTGTCGTAATTGTTTCACACGCTGGAAATAAGACTAAACATACTTTTTTGCATAAAGTAATTATGCCAGCTCCAAAAGGAATGCATGTTGACCATATAAATGGGAGCAGACTTGATAACAGAAAATGCAATCTTCGGGTGTGCACTCACGCAGAAAACCAAAGAAACAAAACAAAACAAAAAGGCATCATAAGTTTGGTGCAAAAACAGAAAAAGAAGCCGCGATTTTATATAATGAAATGGCTAAAAAATACCACGGTGAGTTTGCAAATTTAAACGTAATTAATGAGGAGATAAAATGATTAAAAAAACAGTGATGAATGACTTAATTAAAAGAATGGCCAAAAAGCAAAACAAAAAGAAAAAACTAAACGCGGGTCAACTTCGCGAAGCAGTTCGATTATTTCTTGAAGCTTTACTTGAGAAATCCGCAGAGGGTGAGTTTGCAACAGGCGCGCTAGTTGGAATCACGAAAGCGGCAAAATGACGACAAAGGACGCGCTAATTTGGTTAGCCTTTATATTAATAATCATTTTAGCGCAGGTTCTTGTAGTAAGGTTTGCCGATTTTTTTCCTATCGAGGGATAGCATGGTCAATGGATATAGTGTTCTTATTTTTGTCGTAGCCCTTTGTTTTTTAATTGGGCCAATTGTGTATCAAATCAAAATGATTAAATCACATTGGGACATATGGAAATCTACGAGAGATTTTAGAAAAATGAGATTAATTTTTAGTAAGATCGATTTTTTTTAGTTTAAGAGGATGAGATGCAAAAAAAGATATGGGTACCACTATTAAATGAATCTGAGGCCATTTATTACTTTAATAAGTTTGGGTCACTTCCGATAAAACTTGGCCTTGATGACACTCGCGACCGTTACCTAGTACACGGTGATCCTATGATGGTTTGTGATGATGGAGGAGGCTCAAATCTTGAGTGCTTTTACGGTGAGCCTGATTCATTGCCGCACATTTTAATTGATTCAGACGAGATTGATACTGAAAAACAAATCAGAGAAGAACGAGAATCAATCCGTATTCTAGGTAAAAAACTTAGTATTGCTAGACGAATTATAAATAGTTGGTGTGAGCATACCCAAGAATGCAAGACGGAAAGAAAGCTCTTTATAAATGCTGATGATTGCGATTGCAGATTGACTTCTCTTTTTTTGGAGTTGGATTCTTTAACAATACATGAAGACCGCGACACCTTTTCTCAGCTTGAACAAGAAAACCAAGCTCTGCGTGAGGCGCTAGATAGAGTTAAAAATATAAAACCTGAAAATTGGCGTGATATATCTCAACTAGAAGTTGTCTGGTCTTTTGTTGAGATGTGCTCTTCTTATTCAGACGAAGTCTTAGCCAAATATCCGGCGAGAGGTAGTAAATGAAAATCTGCGAGGACTGCAAAGAAGAGATCTCATGCTATGCAAATCATACGGGTAAGGAACGCTGGTGTGAATCGTGTTTCGATAAAGGTCTGTCAAAAGATATGAACGAGCACTTTGATAATTTTATAAAGCAAGAGCTGGAAAAACCCGAGGTCCAAAATGGAAAATAAGCCACTAAGCCCTTTCGAGTTGTTTGATACGCCATGGTTTAAAGATGCCACTGGTCAGCTTTGTGCCGATGGGTGGCCAGCTTTTGTCGTGCCTTTGAATGTTGAAATTAGAAAAGCAAAGGAAGCCTACCAAGCCGCGCTTAATAAAATCGACAAGCTCACTGCTGAAAATGCTGAGTTTGCGCGAAAGCTTGAGAAGTGTAAACAGCAGCGAGACTTTTGGATTAACAACGCAGATTTGGGAATCAATGAAAGTGCTGCTGAGCTTATTAAAGAAGATAATGCCGAGCTGAATAAAATAGACGAGGTGCTCAAATGAACCAACAAGATTTTAAAACTTTGCTTGAGCAGGTTAATGAAAAGAGGGCTATTAAATGGGAGAAAATGGATTTCTCTAGCCAATCTTTTGCATACAAGTCAGGCGCTCAACTTCCGACTGAATTGCTACTGTTAGCGATTGAAGCTTTAGAAAAAGAAAAACACGCGCTCGGTTGGCTAGCAAACGACAGCGTTAAATATGAAGGCACAGATGCTTCTATGTTTGCAAAAAGAAGTATCAAAACAATAGATGAAACCCTAAACCAAATTCGGGCGCGGCTAGAAAGTGAGTTGGGGAAATGACTGTCACTCACCTACCAAAGAAAAAAACTAGAACAGCAAGATTCGATAAGCTGAATAATAAAATGAAATATCTTTTGAAAATAGAGTACTTCTGTGGACCTGGGAAAAACTTGACTATTAGCTCTGAAGACTTGGAGCAAGTTACCTGTAAGAAGTGCTTGGAGAAACTAAATGAGCAACGATAAACCAAGTAAAAATGAACTATGCAAAAACTGCGGATTAGAAATTCTGTTGAACCAAGAACAAGTTGGCGGCGTCCACATGTCATGCGAACACGATTACTTTTACGCGAAAACTCAACGAATGACCAAGGTTAGGCCTAAAGGGTCGCCATGGTTGGTACTCGACCCCGCTGAAGCTGGGTCTGTGCTTAACGAAGAAAGTTTTAACGACGGCGATGTGTATGAATTTCAATCCGTTTTAATGACCAAGTATGAAATTGATTCGATGCCGGAATTTGAAGGGTGGTAAAATGACTAAAACAAAAACCGAGCGTAGCGCTTTAAAAGTTCAGCTTGCTCACCGATTTTGTGAGACTGTAAAACCCGGTGCCGATGAGCACATGATTGCGTTTCAATGTGGCTGGGACGCCCGCAACAAGCTGGCTGAGGCTGAAATAAATCAATTAACATATGAGCTTGATAAATCCAGACAAGACCATTCACGTATTATTGAAAAACAAGCCGCTGAGATTGCTGAGTTGAAAAAGATGCGAGTATTTAGCAAGGGTCCACACGCGTTAGTTCACAAAGATTTACTTAGTCACCTTGAAGAAAGAAATCAAAAACAAGCCGAACTCATCGAGAAAATGGCTATGACCTTAAATTGGCTTAAAGGCTACATTCACAACTATTGCATTATTTCGAAAATAGACGAAGCACTTGCCGAGTATGAAAAATTTAAGGGGGATGCAAAATGAGCAAGCCAGTCGATTATTTTAAGCCTGAATTCTTTCGCACGCAGACACCTGAGCTTAGTGAATTTACCTACGAAACCAAAGAGCATCTAGCTAAATTGGTCAATGATGAGCTCAAAAGAATAATTGAAGCTGCTCCGGTAGTTTATGGAATAAGCGATGGTGCCACATTTAACTTTTCCGCACCAAACGGCGCGAGAAACAGAGCTAAAGGTCACGAAGATACACATCAAGCACGCCTGTTCTGCATAAAAGAAATAGTTAAAGAGCCTTGTAAGCATGAACCAGGAATTGTTTCTATAAATATTAAAGATCAACAATATACGCCGCCACTAAATGGAACATATCAAATAGGTTCAAATATTTCTTTGTCTGGGATACCTGAATCAAATTGCAAACACTGTGGAGTCGAGCTGCAAGCGCGTTGGGAAATTAAGGAAACAAAATGATAACAACAAAAGTATTTTTACAAATCATCATGGCGCTTTACGTTTCGAAAGATCCAGCAGTTGACACTCATTTATGTTCTGCGCTTCGTGAGAACGTAAACTATGTCTCAATGATTAGACAATGTGAAACGAGTCAATCTGATTTTAGCTGCTATGAACTATATAAAACTAAATGCGAGGTAAAATGAAGCTAATCATATACAACGACACCCACGAACTTGCAACCAACGCCATCAAAACAGATGTTTTAACAGTTGCGGCGGCCCCTAACGTAATTTTGGCGGGCGACATAATCGACGGCGCCAATTGTAAAAAATCAGAAGTGGCAAAAGCAAAAGAATTAATCCGAATTTTAAAAGATCGTCACGGCGACAACTATATTTTCGGAAATCATGAAAGACAGGGAACGCCATCACCAAATTATTTAAAGATTGGAAATGCTGTGATTGCACATGGCGACCTAGAGGCTAATCAAGACAAGTGGATTGATTACAGATTGAAACCGATGGGCGCATCTTTCTTCAAGCGTGGCATCATAGTAAATGCTATTGAAGCCGCTGAAAAGGTAATTAACAGAAAGCTAAAAGAGGATTTTTTGAAAAACGCCTCAAAGGTTGCAAAGTCTTTAAGTGCATCCATTTATATTTGCGGCCATTTCCATGTCGACGAAGTTGTATCTCAGGATTACGACGGAATAAGAATAGTTACTTTACCAAGAGGGCGAAACGAAATTGAAATTTAAACACTTAAGGAGGGGTAAGTGTCTAAGAAAATCACGGAGCAAGATAGAATAGACTTTATAAAAACAATTCAAGGGTATGAAAAAATAAACGCCCTAATGGAAATGACTAAAGTTCGTAAGATTAAAGAGCTTATGAAAGAGCACGGACTTTATCGAAACGACATTCACGAAATAAAAGACACTTCGATAACGAATCTTCTATTAAAGGCCCAAGGAAAAAAGCCAAGCCGAATTAATAAAGACCGATTTAGTTATAAAAAATCCAGACGAAAGATCTACGAAATATGAAAAAATTCTTGGATAAGAATATATTTCATCAATCGTGGCCCACTATAAAGCAGCTTGTTGAAGAGCAGGGGCACTCTTTGATTGTCGCTAAGAAAATGGTGTGCGATCTCTATTCGATTCCATACGCTCAAGACGGGGGCTTTCAATTCGTGCCTGAGTATGTCGAATGGAGTCGGAAACACAAAAACAAAAAACAACAGGAGCGCAGATGGGTAAAATTCTAAAATTCTTTTTAAAACTACTAACACCAATTCAAAAACTGATGCAAAAAATAGGACCACCGGAGCCAAAGATGACAAAAAAGCAAGTTGACGATATTTTATTTTTAGCAAGTCCTGGCAAAGTACTTCATTCAAAAGAAGCGCTTCATATTACATACAATTTTATCAAAGGGTTTTGGAAGCACTCGGCAATTATCGCAAAACATCCAGAAACAGGAGATTTGGTTGTCGTTGAAGCCGTAGGGTCGGGCGTTCAATGGGTTGATTTGACTGAGTGGCTTTATAAAAAAAGCTATGTGTTATTGCAAGAGCGCGAAGGATACGAACAAGAAAAGCTGGACGATTGCGCAGCTTGGGCTTTTGATCAATGTGGCGTAAAGAAATATGACTACGAATTTTCAGAGGATGACGAAGAGTTTTATTGCTCTGAGCTTGTGGCTGATGCTTTAGATATTAAGCTCAATGGGATCATTGAACCCACCGAGCTTTCTGAAAGAAAAGAACTTCTTACAATTTACGATTCAAGAGTTGGTCACTGACCAAGCCTTTTTCTATATTCTGGATCTCGCGTTGATAAAACATAATGAGCAGCATTAAAAGATTGATCACCTTTTTGAGCTGCGTTTTGCAGGACCTGTTGGTATTTAGATCCGGCAGTCCTTTGCATGATGTCGTTTTTATCAATTAGCGGTTTTGTCTGCGCTGAATTGTCCGGCGCTTCGGCTGCTCTTGCTGGTACAATAGGTTCATTAATTAACGGTTTTGAAAAATTAATAACTTTCCCCGCTGTCGGGGCGACTTGTGGCAGAGGATTTACGGAAGGCATAGCAATGTTTTCTAGTATTTTCGGAATTGAACTATCCGGCTGGATAGATTTTTTTATCAAATAGTCTTGTATGTTTCTTTTTGGATTCCAAGCGTCCATAGTCATTAAACCTTTTGGGGTTCCGCTTGGGCCAAGTCTTTCGGGTATTGCTGCCTTGATAGTTTTCAAGTCTGAAATGTGGCTAATTTGCTCCGGCGTGAAAAACATTTCTTGATATTCCCTACCGAGACGATCAAAATTCTTAATGAACTGGCCTTCGTTAAATCCATTTACTCCAGTTGCCTTTTGGATCATTTCATTAACTTTTGCTTGTCTAGCTTTCTCAAAAATTTGCGGAAATTTTTCTTTTAAATTTGTTAATGTGTTTAAACTAGAATTTGAAGCCCTTTTTGTAAGTTCATCCTCGCTTACTTGTGAAAGTTTATTTAAAAAATCAGAAGGGGATTTTAAGTTTCCCTTGTTGCCAATTAATTCTCCAAGCGAATTAATTTCACTCATGTTTGAGGCATGAGCAGCGTCAGCTAAAGCAATATCGTCTAACAACGTTCCTGATTCTTTTTGAATCGTTTTGCCAGCCCCAGAAATAAAATCATCGACTGATGCAACCGAGTTTATTGATCCATCTCTTACGCGCGTAATAGCGTCGTAAATTGCATCTAATCTTGTTTTATCAAGGTCGCTTGCTGTTCGCGAAAGCGAGCCTTTTAGGTTTGTTCTAAACTCCTTTAAATCTGCCAAATTCTTAGATGAGCTCAAAAGGTCATCGGCATATTTTTGCAAAAACTGAGAACCATCTGACGTTCTGAAGATGGGCTGTCTCTTTAAAGCGGCAAACTGTTTAGTCACGACTGACTCATCAACTGGAATATGAAATAATTCCGGATTCACTTTATCATAAAGCTCTTTAACTGGAGCTTGTGAGCTTCTGACTTGATTCTCTAAACCTTCAGAAAGTGCCTTTCCTATAGCAAAATCAGAGTCAGGGGTTGCAAGAGATGAGATCTTTTCTCCAGCTTTGTTTAAGCCAGCAAAGAAATTCTCGTAAGCTTCGCCCACCGATCTAGCAGGAATAGAACCGCTTTGAGATAATCCGCTTTCTAAATCCTGGACATACTTGTTTGATGTCTTCATTGCCTCTAGTGGCTTTACTCCAAGCCGATCAGAAGCTGCTAAGATTTCGTCTAAATTTTCAACCGGAGGCCTGTCGTAGAAACCCTTCAAAGCCTTTGCTCTGTTGGCAATTAGACCTTGAGCGCCCCTCGCTCCGGCCTGAAGCCCCTTGGCCGCAATGTCGCCAGCCATCCCATAGACAACACCTTCGTTGAAATTTTTAACTGAGTCATCTAAAACTTCAGCAATATGATTTTTTGTGGGCAATCTAAAGTTATCTGATAAAGGTCGATCAATAAGGCTGTTGATGCCTTCCTTTAAAGAGTTGCCAGCAGCCTGCCCTAATCCTGAGCCAATAGGGCCGAATAACGAGCCTGCAGCTTGTCCATACATCGGTAGAGCATCAATATTAGTGCGAATTAAGTCCCGGGGAGCGCTTGACCAATCATAGTCTTGCTCTTGTGAGGAATCAACGTCAACCCAGTCGCTGTCCGATTCGGTTGTTGGTATATCTACCCAGTCAGATTCGTTGCTCATTATTTACCTGCCTGTGAAGGTTGAATCTCGACTGATCCATCAGAGTAGACAACACGAGTTTGTCCGGTTTTTTGATTCACTTGTGTCTTCACGATTGTTTTTTGCTGTTTATTTTCTAGCGGATTTCCCGATTGCAGCTCTTTGGTTCCCGCTCTTGTTCTAGTTGCAATTCTAGTTTGAAAATCCCTGTCAGAGTCTTCTCTGAATTTTTTCATATTGCTCATGATTGGGTCTTGTCCTGGCATTAAAGAAAAAGCTAGTGGATCTTTTGGAATAATTGCTCTGATGATGTCTTCATCTGATTTCGATAAGACGCCAAGTTTTGCCATATTTTTATACTCTAGTAAAAGATCTTCTGAAAGCTGCTTTCCTCGGGCTACAGCTTCGCGATTCATCATTTCTCCTCCGTATTTTGTACGCAATCCGATAAGCTCCTGAATCTTTCCGTCAAAATTCTTTTTAGATTCAAAAGCCTCTTTTAACTGTTTCGCATCATCTGGAGTGTTTGCTGTTCCAAATGGTGTTTGTAATGCTTGAAGTTTTTCTTCTGTTTTTTCACGCTTGGTTTCATCTCGCTGTTGGGACATCAGCCTTGCAGCTTCTTTTCTAGCCTCAACCGTTTCTTTTAACCGAAGAGGGTTCATGATGTTTTCCATGTCGCCAGCAGAGATTTTATCAAAGTCTGCTCCGTAAGCGTTTGCTAATGCCGGAAACTGGTTCTTTAGAGTATTTCTAAAAGCAAGTGACCTTGAGGAGTTTGGATCAAAGTCAGCTTGCTTATTGTTAAACTCAGCATTTGCAATGTAAGATTTTTTATCGTTTTCAATTTTGCCAAATGTATCGTCTTTTGCTTGTTTTTTTAAACCAGAAAAATACTCATTAGCTGATCCAACCTTGTTGCCAGCTATCACATCACCGAGATTAGAAAATAAGTTAGCAGTATTTAAGCCTGATGATTTCTCGTCATACTTTTGTTGTGCGTCTTGCTCGAAGTTTTCGCCATATTTTTCAGACAAATATTTTTTAAGAAGATCATCCATTATTTTCTACCTCCATAATATTGAGCTCCTGCTCCAATCAAACCACCGACAAACTGACGATTACTTTGTGATTCCTGAGCGTATGAATTTGCTAAGTTACTACTAGCATTGTTCACCAGACCAAGTTTCTTCATTTGGTTGTCATATTGCTGTTGAGCTAAATTCAAATTGTATTGCTGTGCCTGATTGCTGGTTGTTGTGTTTTGATTTGCGACTGAGTTTTGATTCGCAACATTTGTCGATTGCGCGTTGTTTTTAGTGGCGACATTGTTCGAAATAACGTTTTGCTGATTTTGCGCGTTAAATTTATTAATCGCATCTGTAGCTTGAGCCTTGGCTTGCTGTTGAGTAAAATCTTGTTGTTGCATTTGGCCTCCAAGTTGTCCTGATTGCATTAACGCTTGAAGCGCTCTTTGTTGCGCTTGTGCATTTAAATCGAGAGCTTGTTGCCCTTGAGAGTTTGCAGCTTGTTGCGCCGCTATGCTTCGAGCTACTAACTCAGATCCTCCACCACTTAAGCCACGAGTCGCAAGGTTTTGCATGATCGCGCCTTGTTGGCCTTGAAGGTTAGTGTTTACATCGTTTTGTAATCTTGAAGCGTCCGACAAGAATTGAGCGTCACGGCCCCCAGCTTCGCCGATCTCTGAAAGCTTGCTTAAAGCATTCATCTGAGCTTTTCTCAATGCTGGATCAGTCGCGATGCCTTGCATTTCTGAAGGGCCAAGATTTACGGCCGTTTCAAGCTCTGGATTCATTTCGGCTACAACTTTATAAAGTTCTGGATAATATTCTTTTAAAACGGGTAGTGGAATATTTTGAGCTTGTTTGAGCATATCCTCTGAAATGCCTTGGGCTTTAGCTCCAGCGCCACCGTCTAGCACGCCCATTACGTCTGAAATTAATCCGGCCATATATTACCCCTTTTTTACAGTTCTTGAATTTAAATTTACTCGATTCCACTCTTCCAACGCTTTTGTTAAGTCTGACAACATTATATTCCTAAATGTCGGTGTGTATCCGAGCGAGTTTTTTGTCTCTAAATCATTTTTCATCGCCTCAGCCTCCTTGGCAGTCATCCCATTCATAATTGATCTGTCTGTATTGTAGGCTTTTTCATACTCCGATTTTCTTGCTGAATAGTCTTTGTCGAATTGAGTTTTATCAAAACCAAGAGGATCGACATTTTCGGCTTGTTCGGTTAACTGCGTTTTTGTCGGATCTTGAATCAAATCAGCGAGAGCTTTATATTTTGCTCTCTCGTCAGCATTTGCAACATTGTTCAAACCAACTTGCGTTAGTCCAGGCTTTAAATAGCCCTTCAAATCGAGGTTAAATAGTTGTTGTCCTTCGTTCAAACCCAAAAGAGCCATTGTTTCAGCATTAAGAGTGTCATCAAGCAAGTCTTCTTGCACTCTGCCTACCAAAGCTGGATTATCAATATTCGCTTGATCAGCCCTTTGCTGAATTGGATTGATCAAGTTATTAAACTGATCTTGCTCCGCCTTTAACAAGTTTTGTTTGTTAGCAAGAGCTTGTTGATTCGCTTGATTGATCGAGTTACCAACATTTGTCGCTGAATTAGAAAATAAATTCTCAAGATCTTGATATTTTGATTTAACACCTTCAAGAGCTTGCTTAGACCCATCGCTATTTTGCAACAGCACTTGATCAAGTCTGTTTTCACCCGCTGAGTATTGAGGTCTTCCGTAAGTATCTTTTAATAGTTGTTGTTGACCATATTCAGAACCAGCATTCTTAAGCTTCGTGTTTGCTTCTGTCGCTTTCTTTTGAGTGTCGGCATATCCCTCAACCTGATCGATTGATTGAGGGCCCGTGTAGCCGCCAGTTGATCTTTGTGTTCTATATTGATTCTTTTGATCGTCACTTAAATTAGTAACATTATTAAAAATCTCGTTTGGATCGTAAGCTTCAACCTTTGGAGCTTTTGTGTCAAAAGTCTGAATGCTTTTTTGCGCTTCATCAGCTGACTTATCAACATTGCCAGCAATGTTTTGACCCATGCTATCAGCCTGAGTTTTGTTAGCGTCTAAATAGCTTTGAATATTTGCGTAATTGCCAGAGCTTTTTTGAGGTTTCGCTCCGTTTGAAGCCTCTTGACCGGGAATGCCAGTCGAGAAATTAGCTCCGGCACCTCCCGAAATGTTTATGCCGCCTTGCTGCTGCTGATTCTTTTTTTCTTCATCTAGCTGACTAAAAGGTTTTGGTGCAAATGGCATTTTATCTCCTAACCGTATATGACGAGTAATCGTATTGTATAAGTTGAATTTGCAGTAAGCCCAGAAATATCTTTAATCGTAATAGTTCCGTCTTGATACCCCCACACAACCCAAGGGACCTGTGTCGAATAACTGCCTGTCGTATTGTTTAATAAATAAATAACGCTGATTCCTTTTGGAGAAACGGCAAACTTAGTTCGAAACTTCAAAGGGAAATTGCTTGAAGCGTTCACGTACTTAATTTCTTTTATTTCTTGAAACAAGTTGTCTTCAATATTGAAACCATTCGAAAAAGCTCGAACCACATCGCCTGTAAACTGATTAAGCGGCGAGAATAGTTTTTCAATCCAGCCTTGTTGATCGGCGAAATCCTCTGTTGAAAATCTTTGAGGCGAAATCTTACTCATGATCTAGTCGTCCTTTCAGATACCCATTCGTATTGAAGGCTTAAACCATTAAGTGACCATTTAGAAAACCCATTGGCAATCGTTATGCGCACACTCAAAAGTGAGCCTCTTGATTTTTCTCTGGGAATAAAAACACGAATCGGCTTTGGCCTTACAGCTCCGCCCCAAGGAATCGAGCCCCAGTCAAATAAACCCCAAAGTGCGCCACCATAACCACCACGAAAAACGGTGTTTTCGTAGCCACCTGAAATATCAGTGTAAAAAGAAATAATCCCAGAAATGAAATTCGTTTCCCGAAACAATAAAGCGACTTCTTGAAAGTGCTTCATGACTCCAGGATTGTCGAAGTGCTGAGAAGTGTATTCGATGACTGCTGAAATTCCCTTGTAAACTGTAACTGCTCCAGCGGGCCAAGTTCTTAAATCGTTAACAGTAACCGAATTTGTTACAGAGCTGATCGCTGTAATAACAGAATAAGCGCTTGAAGATGAATAGATTAAATCACCGATATTTAATCCGGCCGTTGTGTTTAAAACGATATTGTATTGAGAAAAAGAAACAATGCTAAATCCGTCTAGTTCCTCGTCGACATAGTCTTCAAAGGTTAGAGTTTTACGTTCTTTTAAGATGTGCTTATCTGTTGTGTTGCAAATATAAACTTTATCATCAACGGGACTTACAAAAGCGTGCTTCGCGTTCTTAATCCATGTTGTCCAAGCTTGCGTGAAAGTATTATAAACAAAAGCTTTTGTCGGGTAGTTGTCAGAGCCATTCGAAATAGTCCATAGAATGTACTTTCGATCGGTTTCATAGCTTACACCGAAGCTTAGTTTTTTAAGTTTGTCATAATCTTCGGAGATTAAATCAGCAATCTTGTCTTCAATCGGTCTCGACATAACTTGCACGCCTATATCACTGATTGCCACAATGCCTTGATCGGCTAAGCAAAAGATCTGATTGTTTACAACTGAAGCGCTATCAGGCGCGATGATTCTAGTTGAGGTATCTAAAGGGTCAATCGACCATGATCCAGCCGAGCCAGTTAAACGAAAGACTCCATCACCTTTTAAAATGAAAAGCGAATCTCGAAGCGCAATAATTCGACGAATTGGATAGTTTTTTGACCCGACAAATTCAATATGCGCAGTCGGTACGTGCTCGGGCTGTTGATTCTTTGACCACATTAAGCCATTTTGAAATTGATCGTTTGAGCTTGATCCGGTTCCAATATCCCAGGCCACCGCTCGAGAAACTGAAACAGAAAACGAAGTGTTATCTAAAACTCTCTTTACTAATAAAATCTGACCTGGAAGATCTTGAAAGCCAGAAATGTAATATGCATAAATTGTCGTATTCGAAGCGTATTGATTAATAACCTTAACCAAAGATTGAGCAGTGTCAGAAATGTTCTGAGCTGCTGAGCCCCCAGTTGAAACTTTAAAGAAGCCACTTGCGATTGTCTCAGCCGCTTTAGCTGTGAAGACAACGCCATTGATTGTGATCGTATCATCTGCAATCAATCCCGAACCACCGGCAGATAAAAGCTTGACGCTCGCCTTGTGCTTGGTCTTGATGTTTGAAAAGAAAGTGTAATTTTTAAATAAAGCAATATCAGAGGCAAAAGGCGGCTCGTCGTTGCTTTCCGCAATTCCTTCTTGTGAGGCATTTGTATAAAGACTTGCACCCATTAATGAAACAGGAGTCGAGTCAGTAAATGTCACACTTTTTGAGGTAATTTGTCCCGCTGTCGGGTTTTTCTCATAAACCAACTGAAGTTCATCGGTCGGCTCATCTGTTGAACTCGCTGATTCTTTTGATCTATAAACTTGATAAAAGTCTGATGTTGTAATCCCTGACGGAATCGTAAACGTTAAAGAAACGTCGCGAGTGCCGCCGCTAGAATTAGATACAATGATCCGTTGTGATGGAGTTCCGAGATAAAGGTTATTATTAGCATCGCGTGACCCCCATACAATTCTATAAGCAACTTGAGTGTTGTTTGCCATCATTCCGCTAGCGCCCGTTGTTGCGCCAACGCCATCAAGGCCTCTGGGCATACCTGTTGAGTAAACAGGGCCCGCGTAAGAATCTAAGACCTTAACTCCTGATGATGTTGTGAAATATAGATTTCCAGAGGCTTGCATGAACTGTATTCGGGCCCAGTCGCTATCTGGATGTTGATAAGTTCCTGCATAATCAGTCCAGACACTATTAAAATAAGCCAAAGTGTCATTCGAAGATCGGTGAGCGATGAGCTTATCTTGATAAAAAGTGATCCTGTCATTTCTGACTGAATCACTAGCGGGCGGGTTAGTATTTCGAATGTAACCACGACGACACTCAGCAACTGAGTCTTTATCAATCACAATATTGTCAGCAACTGTCAAAGCTCCTTCGGGAACTTCGCTGAGCTGATTCGCATTTGTATTTAGGCCAGTGTTTTTTAGTATAAGCTTTTGGCTCATTAGAAACCGCCGGAGATATGGCTAAGTAATCGACCGCTTCTGATCTTGCTCGAATTGTTTTCAACTCGAGGCTCAAGCATGTTGATCGCGTCTTGCTTGTTTTGCATCAAAACCTGCATCTCAACTTCGAGAGCTTTGTCCTTCTTGCTCGATAAAGCAGAAACTAGACCCGACTGAATTAAAACGGGGTTCAACTCCTCGGGGATCATTGCAACCGGAGCCTCGCAAGCTAGACAAATCCAATCGCCAACCTCTAAACCGTCTGGCAAACTCGAAAACGTCAGCGTCGTCCCTGATACCGACGAAATCGAGACATCCATACTTAGCAGGTCGTACGGATTGTTATTTTGTACGAAATCAATGATCACGCTTGGCGCGAAAGTTGACGGCACACTTGAAGCCGTAACTTGATTTAGGCCTGTATTGATGGCCGTGATTTGAGCGCAAGCTGTTGGCAAAACCAAAGTTGATGGTCTTGCAAAATAAGACATTCGAAGCGTTCCTGAAGCAAAATCATTTGTAAGCTCAACCGAATTTCTATTGAAATAATATCCGGCTTTTCCCGTTCCTCGGTCTTCTTCGAATAATCTTACAATGTCTGACACGTTCCCAGCGCCGTCTAATATCTTTAAGTCTCTAAGTTTTGCGCCGATCGATCTTTTTGGTACGCGGTATTTTTGACCCTGTACGATGGTAAAGTCTTTAAACTGCAAGAAAAACTCTTCGTTTAATTTAATTAGCAGGGGAACAATATCAATCTTCATTTGGTGATTTAGTAAACTAAGCAAAGCGTCGTTACTAAATAAATCATCAGAAGTCGGGAAAGACCCTTTAATTCTTAACGTATTAATAAGCTCTGTCGTAATCACAAGAGCCCCCTTTACTAAACTTCGTCTTTATATTTTTTTAAAAGCATATCGATCATTTCCGGAGAAATTTCGTCTTCTGCTTTTTCTTGCAATGGCGATTCAGCTAGTTCATGACCTGGTTTTTCTTCGCCAAGATCGCCAAGCATTTTTTCTTTTTCAATCTCAGCAGCGCCCTCAATAGGCTTTTCTACTTCAATTTTTGCTGCCATGAATTTTGGATGGCTTTTTAATTTTTCGCCTTCTTTTTCATCCATCAAGCTCATAATTTCTTCTAGAACTTTCTTTTTTGTTTCGATATCTGTCATAGATCCCCCAATAATTTGATTGCTGTAATTAAAAATAAAATAGAAAAACCAACAAAGATCTTTAGATTGTAAGATTTTTCTTTTTCTAGCTGGAGCTGTAATAGTTCAATTTTTCCAAGTACAAACTGGATTCTGCTAAAAACAAAATCAAATTGATCCTTCTCGTTGTGATTGTGATTAGTCATTTCTTTAAAAATATCAGTCTTAAAATTTAAAAACTCGGCTTCGACTTTACCGAGCTCGTCTTGAACCATCTTTAGTTTTTCAGACTGAATCGCATCGATGTCAGCTTTTAAATTCTCAGCATCAATTTTAAATTGTGCTCGCTCTTTTGCATCCCACGTTCCCACTATAAACCTCTCAAGATTTTTTCAATCTTTTGAGCTGTTTCGATGCTTAATTCGGGCGTTGCTAATATTAAGCTATCTAAGATTCTTTCAAAGTAAGCGTCTTTAAATTCTGCTTTGTCTTCTGATTGTTTAATCTCGTTTAAAATATTTTCCATATTAGTAAGCCCTTAATGTAAGTAATGCGCGAGTCATCCAGTTTCGTGATTGTGGTAGCGAGTAAATAAATTCAAGCCCGCTTGGATTCATCATTAAGCCAAGCTTGTCACCGACAACGTTCGTCGTATGTGGGAAGTATGAAAAGGCTAAAGGATACATTTGCAGAGTAGCTGGATTGAACTCATAGAATCTGTTGTCACCGTTGCGTTGCAACACGATTGCAAAAGGTCTTGGGTCTGTTGTGCCGTTCTTAGCTCTGACAGCCGTACAAGTGCCCGTAGTCCACACCTCTGTGATCGGTTGATAAGAAAGCGTTGTCATTGCTGCATTGGTACTTATGTCGTATTGAAATATATTCGAAGAACCACCGCCGCGAAGAATATAAAGCTTAGTTGAGTCATGACCACACAACCAACGCATAGAGCAGCCTGCACCAACAGCTCCAGGGAGTGCGGGGAACGCAGCGTTACCCGCATTATGTGTAGTCGTGAACCAAGTGTTGCTTGCAATGTTGTATCTATAAAGCTGAGTCGATGCATTTGTCACACAATAAGCGTGATTAGAAAATTGAGCTGTCTCTGTACCTGTTAAGGCAACAAGTAAAGGCGACACAGTGATTGATGTCGCTGCGGCCGCTGCCGCTGCTGTTAGTACAGCATATTTTGGCGATGCAGCAGTTCCAAAATTTAAAACTGCGTTCACTGGCAATGCTTCTGCTAGGGCTGAAACAGTGATTGCCGTGGCGTTAATTGCTGCCGCCGCTGTAGCGGTCACAGTAAACATACAACTCGATGCTGATTGGAAGTTATTTAGTTTTGGCTGAATGAACTTAAGTGAAGAGTCTGTACCTATTGAGGCCGGTAAGTTTGTCACCGACAAAGCTGCGGACCAGGCATTGGTACCAACGTCGTATCTGTAGAAAACAGGTGTACCAGAGTTTGCAATTAGTGCATAAATAGAACCGTAAACAACACCATTCAACTGAGTTCCCATGTGCTGTACAAATCTAAAGTTCGTGCCTGTTCCAACCGTACCACCAGGGGCACTAGCTAACTGCTGGTAAGAGTTCGACCAGGTGTCGTATCGCCAAAACGATGAGGTTGAGAATAATAAATAAATATATCTAGACCCATCATCATCTATGCACATACCTGCACCGTTAGTTGCTGGCATATCTGCTAGTAACTCGAAAAATGGATAGTCTAAAATTTGCTCTGTCTTAAGTGAAACTGGCATAATCTAAGTCCTTGTTAAAATACCGTTGTAAAAAGTTCTTGCGTTCTTTTGAGACTCAAGTTGATTCGTGGTGCTCGTGTTCATCGATGCATAAGCAGGAACAATTGAAGAGTTTGTATCGATCATGGCATACAAAGCTTGCCCCGAACCTGTTGTCATAAAGCGCAATTTAAGAATTTGTCTCAACGCTTCACGAATAATAGGGTCAGTGATCTGAGCCGAAAGACTTCCGTCAGTGTTCGGTTCAATAGACTGTCCTGTGGTTGGTGACTTTATAGCTATTGAATCTTCGTTAGAATTTAACGCAATGTTGGTTACGTTCACGTCGAGCGAATCTTTTCCGCTAACATTCGTTGTCGTTACACCCGCAAGCGAAACTTTTAAGGCTTGAAGTATGAGGTCAAAGGCTTGAACTATTGCTAGTTCTTGTGAAACTTCGCTAATTCTTGCCATGATCAATCTTTCTGTTTTCGCAGTCTGTTTTAACTTTGGATTTTAGTTTTGCGTAATCTTCTTTAGTGACGCAAATCGCACCATGAAGCTGTTTACTCATAATCGGGAAAGGTTGTTGATCTTCGATCTCAAGCTGACAAGAGTCTTCGTTGTATTTTGTAATCTTAAATGGGTTAGCGACACCATGAACAGTATCGAGCTGGTTTAAAGTAACAAGTGGAAGTTTTCCACAAGCAACAAAGAGCATGAAGCTACTTAATAAAATCGCGGCCAGCATCGCGTATTTCCTCTTCTGTTGCATTTGGTTTATTAATTCTTTCATCATATTTTTTAAGTTCATCTTTGATTTCTTTTTTTGTTTCAAGAGTTTTCAAAGCCTTGTTCCATGCTTTTACAAAAGCTTTTGATAATTTATTGAAAACTAAATTAAGTAGCCAGGCCTTCCAACCGGAAAGCCCAGCAAAAAATTTGATTCCGAAGTTTTTTAATAGCTCGACGAAATCAATTTTCATAACTAGATACCGTCGATCAACTTCAACAATTGCTCTTCCAACGGACCTTGCAATGCTGCTAAAACAACATCATCAATTGGTGTTGCAGAATCTTTTACAACTTTTTGCAAAGCGGGAAAAACTGCTGTTTTAACGATTTCTACTGCTGCTTCTTTTACTTTTTTCTTTAGGATTTCTCCTGCGTCTTGTGCGAATGACATATTTGTCTCCTTGGCCTTTGGCCGGTTATTTTTTAAAAACAATTTCTTCGAGTTTATCGACTCGTTTTTCTAAGCTTTGGTTGTTGCTTAACAAAACTCCGACTTGGATATTTAATGCACCCACTGATTTGTTTAAATCCCACAACACAAAAACGGCTGCGCTTATTAGAGGAATGATCAAAACATCAATGATTAGCCTTAGATTTTCTGTTTTCATTCCCACCACCACAGTCCTTTGCATTGTGAATATTCTGTAAATTTGATGTCTGAAATTTCTAAAACTTTGTGATTTGAAGGGATATCAACGACAGGCTTGCAGTTTTTCATTGGTTTTGATCCACAACCCAAGAGAGAGCCAAAGATAAAAATACATAAAATGAGCCCCATTAGTTTTCCCCTAAAATTTAATTATCCAGTTAACGTTCGCATTTACAGGGCGCGTTTCATTTGCAGTTGGCTGAGCATGTGTTCCGGTCGCCGATGCGTTTTGATTCGTTGGAGTTTGGTAATCCGTAAAACTTGTATAAGTAGAGTTCGGTTGAAGACCTCTTGGATTGCCGGATGCAGAGTCGCTACCATTCCCAACAATAAAAGAGTGTCTGTGTTGGTCTTGAATATGCGTATGCGTCTGGAAAGCGTGACCTTGCAAAGAACCGACGTTATCTCCCGTGTTACCGCCAGTATTCATAGCGGTACGAGATGCGCGGTCTGGATCGCGGCCTTGGGCTCCGTCTACGCCACGCAAAAACCTGCCGCGATAATCTGGAAGATTGAATGTTGTTGTTCCATTGCCCTGGCCATGAAATATTCCAATGGCCGCAAATAAATCGGAATAGCTTGAGCGCGATACTGCAGAGCCATCACACATAAGATACCCACTAGGAGCAGAGACGCCAGCAAATGCTATAACGGAACCAGCAGGAACAAGTCCAGAACCAGATGAGCCAATTTGGGTTTCAACGCCCGCGCTATCGAGCTGGTAAAACTTGCCATCTGTTTTTGAGTATAATTTTCGCTTTCCCACTGCTGGATTTGAAGGGGTCGAGCTTTGATCCGTATACGTTTCAATATCCACGGTTGGAGTATTAATCGTCGGGCTCGTTAAAGTTTTATTCGTAAGCGTCTGTGTGCCAGTCAAAGTTGTAGCCGTTGAAGAATCCTGCTTTGCCGCAAGCTGAGTTTGAATGGATGAAGAAACACCTGACAAATAACCAAGTTCCGTATTTGTAACCGCTGAAACCTCAACAAGACCAGTAGATGCGTTTGATTGAAGCGCTCGTCCTAGTGTTAATACTGCAAGCTTTGAATAAGCAATTGCCGCACTTGTAGATACATCAGCATTTACGATTGAGTTTGAAAGTGAAAGTTTAGAATAGGCGATTGCTGCAGATGAATTGATGTCTGCATTTACAATTGATCCTAAACCTGAAAAAATAAAAGAATTTGCATTAAACTGTAATGCGTTCGAGGCGTTTACGGTTAAATCTAAGTCAGCGTTGTTAGCAGCGTTTCGCCACTTGATCGATTCGTTATTTCCTAGACGAATAATCCCAGAACTTGCCGGATTTAAAGCTTGTGATTTTGTATAAGCTAATTTAGCGCCGTATGTAGCGCCAAAATCTACTTCAGTTGTAAGTGAGAAATTGCCACCTGTTTTTTGAAGAGCGCCGCTGGCGATAGCGATTAAATAAGAACTTAGATCAGAACCCCATCCTGAATCGCCATCGATCGGGATTGAGTAAGTAGAGCCGTTGAAAGTTATTGTCGATGCCATGAAAGCCCTCTTTCGTTAAAATGCCCGAGGGGTTTTCCAGCCCCCCAGGCATAAGTTATTCTTAATAAATTATTAAGAGTTAACGATCGCTGTGAATTTCACGCACTTAGCAGGCGTCGTGCAGATGATGGCTTGCGCACCATACAAACGAAGCTCGTAAGCGTTTTTATCAGGAACATGTAAGAATAATTCGCCTTTACGTCCTGGAGTCTCGAAAGAAAATTCTTGTGAACCGATACGTTTGAAACGTTTAAACGGTAAACAGAATCCTTCGCCTTCTTTAACTTTAGGATGCACGACGATGTTTAACTTTCCGTTTGGACCCATCAATGTGATCGACTCGAAACCACCGATACCAGTTGTTTCTTTTTGACCACCATTTTGACGACGAAGATCTGTCATAGTACCAGCCAAATTCATGTAAGTTTTTGGCGAGATAACGACAGCAGCCTCTTCCATCAAGCCACCTTTTGAAACAGCTTGACCAACACCATTCAAGATCTTGGCTACAGTCGCAGCGCCTGATCCGAATGAGTAAGAAGAACCTGACCACAATGAATAAACAGAAGCGTCGATTCCGAATAATGAACCTGTGTTAGTGATGATTTTATCGATACCAACTGGTTCAACCCATGTAGTTGTTCCAGTCTTAGCGCCGTACCAAGTTAAGTAGCAGTCACCTGCCGCCAAAGCTGTATCTAGCTGACCGATACCAGTTGTTGCAATACCAGATACAACCATTTGTCTATTTGCAAAGTCCACAGAAACGATTGTGAAATCATTCGATGCGGCTGCCGCTGTATTGTCTGAAACTTTCCAAGCCTGAACGCGCGCATTTTCTGCACCTGCAAAAATCCCAGGAGCCCAACCAGCTGCAAGCATTGTCAAGCGAGTTGAAGTTGTATTGATATTTGCTGAAGTATCTACAGTGCCCAAACCAGTTGCAGATTGACCATAAAGGAAAGCGTCCTCTAAACGGCGAGCTGCTGTTTCCATTAAGTTTTCAACCAATAACTCAGAAGCATTTTTGAAGGCCTCTTTAGAGTTAACAGCTTTCGCAGCTGCTTCGTAGTCCATTTGACCACGGATAATGATTTGGTTCGCGTCTACTACTGCTTCTTTTAATTGTGCAGCGATTGAATCAACTAAAGTCGAAACACCTGCGCCTGCAGCTAGGTATGTAACGCCTGCTTCAGAAGAAAGAATGACTGGGAAGTTGTAAGACTTACCGATTTTTTCAGTTGATTGAAATTTAATTTCTTTTTGTAAGATTGCAATTTCAGGGATTGCGCGGATTGGTCCATCGCCGTAAACGACTTTAAAAAGACCGTCTAATGTTTGTGTTGTATTATATTGTGCCATTGAAAAAACTCCTAAAAGATTTAGATTTTGGTTTTAGTTTTTTCGTGTGGATTCGATAGGCGTTGTGATTTGAACGCAACAAAGCGCCACGATGAAAAAACATTGTTTATTTTGTTAACTTGTTTCTTCGCCGTTGGTGTTACGACAAATCTTGAAGACTCGCGCTTACAGCGGGGTTGGTGTTACCCCTCGGCACGAGCTATTAATTGAATGAGAATAAAAAAATGCTACGAACTCAACCTTTATTTTTGAGCTAGACGTTTATTTAACGACTCTTTCCACTCTTCTATACTCATAGGCTTAGAATCTTCCTTTGGTTGGCTAGGCTGAGCTTGGGGTTTTTGCCCACCCTGGAACACTTGGGACTGTTTTTCCTGTAGTTTCTTTATGTCCGACATACGAATCTTTTTAGCTACATCTTCGCCAAATAAAGAAATAAGGTGATCGCCGTCTGAGTCGCCAACAATTGATTTTACAATAGCGTTTACCTCGGACTTTAGCTCAATCGCAAGCTCCTCAGCCGTAAGGTCTAGGCCAAGCTGCAGGTTTTTATTCATGATCGAAGCCATGCGCTTAATCATTTCAGGGGTTTTTGGAAGGGATGTTTTGTTTAAAGCATCGATGATCGTCTTTTGATATGTTTCAGCGTATTTAGCCTCAAGCTTCTCTTGGGCTGACATCTTTTCTTTTTCTTCGCGCTCTTTGCGTTCTTTTCTAAGTTGTTCAAGCTCTGCCTTTTCGGCTCTTAGTGCTTTTTCTTCAGGCGAAAGCATTTCGTCTTGAATTTTAGCTAACAATATCTTTTCAGCTATCTCGCGGCCTTTCGGATGCTTTTGAACGAGCTCAGCAAACGAATCATCACTTTCAAAAGATTTAATGATTTCAAGAGCTTTGCGTTTCTCTGCAACAGCTTCAGCCATTCTTTTTTTAGCTGCGTGACCTAACTGTAAGCGTTTACGAAGCTCCTCTTTATTTGAAAGATCTAGCTCCTCTTCAACGTCTTCGCCATCAATCTTGTAAACAAACTTTTCCTTCATCGCCTTAACTTCGGCTTGCGTTGGCTGAGTTTGTGTCTTTTGCTCTGTTGGTTGAGCTGATGTTGATTCGGTTGATGCTGTAGGTGTCGGTGTTGCGACTGTTTCACTCATTTATTAAACTCCTTGAAAAGCGTTAGGGTTTGGTGGCTCAGCGGGGTTTGGTAGAGCTGTATTCTCAGCTATTTCACTCGCTGGCTCTGTCGGATTCATAACTTGAGCTGCTCCGCCTTGCGGTGGTGTTCCTGCAGGCGGGGGAGGTGGTTGAAACAATGAAGCTTGCTTCAAGGTCATGGCCATTGCTGGGTCCATAGTCTTAGCTAAGTTCATGTGCTCTTGAATGTGCGCAAGAGTTGATTGAACGACTTGCGGATTTTCTCTAGCCTCTGGGCTATCTAGCACGCAACTATGCTCTAAGATATGAGTCGGATGATTATCAGTCATCAAAGCTTGAACCGGAGCGCCTTCCATGAGTTTTTCATTCTCTGAAAGAATAAGCATTCGTTGTGAATTATCGCGCTGATAAAGTGGTTCAAGGTTTCCGGTTGTTAAAACACCTAAATATTGCTGAGGGTCTGAGATCATATTAGGAGCTGCAAGCAAGTTATTAGCAATCTCCATGCGCCCAGCGCCTGTTTTAGTTAACGGATTTGCTCGATCAACATAAACTCGACCGATACCTTTTAGATCTTTATTGCTGAAAGATTTAAGCATTGAACGCTTTGATTTTCCTGCGATCATCGCAACACGCGGAACGACTGCAAATGTTTGAAGCAATTCAACCAAAGCAGTTCCTACGTTTTCTTGTGCGAAAGTGTAGCTCATCGAAACGCCCGAAGTAGACTGAATGGCTTGTTGTTGTAGCAATGCCATTGCAGTACCAGACATATTCGTCGGAGCATTTCCTCGACCAATTTGCGAAACGTTTGAAATTAAATCACCTTGTTGGGTCAAGAATCCTGCGAAATTAAAAACCTCTGGAGATGTCTTTAACAAATCCATAGGCTCCATTTTCCCAGCCTTCGGGTCGTATTCCCAAATATTCATGCCGTCCATAATCTCGGTCACTTTAGGAGTTGCTCCCTTTGGCACTTGCAAGTTTTGAACAGCAAGAGCAGCTTGATTCGTTAAGATAGCGCTCACTGTAGCGTCAAAAGCATCTTGCAAAGGTAGTAAGTCCATTAGATATGAATGACCAAAAGCTGTATCGAAATGCTGGCCTGATGTGATCGGGAATAGATAAACGTCTTTATATGGCAAAGGCCCGTCAAATAAAGTTATTTCTTTATCACATACCTCAACCATTCGACCTTGTGGCATGGCTTCGGTCTTTTTGTGCAACAGGGTATAGGTCGCAATAAGATCAGAGTCTTCATTGATCTTGTGCGCTGAAGTCATTCCGCCTAACTCGTAAGCTATGTCAAAGCGGTTGTCTGGCTTAATTGCTTCGATCTTTTCTGCAAGCTCAGGATATTTCGAAGATAAATCGTATTTGTTTTTGAATTGGCGTAAGATGTACCAATCGTGATTCATATTTCTGCGGTTAACATCGCGAATAACATCTAAGATTGTGTGAACGTTACACTCGAAATCGCCCTCATAAATAGGTAGTCCCGTCTCGGGATTGGTTCCGTAGACTTCGCCACCTGTAGCGTTCCAACCTAAAGAAATCCAGCCCTCTTTTAGGAACAATGCTTTTAAACATGAATCAGTAAGCTTTGATTCAATATGTTTTTCACGCATATAAAAATCTAAAAGGCCACTTGCAAGCTGAGTGTCAGCTTGTGACTCAAGGTCTGTGTTAACTGCTCGTGCCTCCCATGCTGGACGAGAGCCTGTCACCATGTTGTGAATGTTTCGCACATAACTTGCGTAATGATTAATGTGAATGGCTTTTAAAGATTGGCCAACGTTTTCAATATTTACATTGCCATAGAATGAGTTGTACGACTTTCGAAGCTCTTGAAGTAGGCCAGATTGCTCAACGAACTCCTTGTATTTCTCAACCTTCGACATAATGTCGGACGCGATCTTATCGGGGCCACCTGCAGCCCAGTATTTGGTTTCCATTATCTTAGTCCTCTTAATTTTTTGAATTCATTTAACTGTTCGTTTTCTTCGAAATTAACTTGATTGAAACCAATCTTGACCGGAATAGGGTTTGTCACTTCGTCTATGTTTCTGACTAAATACATGAGGGCCGCCACAGCGTCATAGTGTCCTAGTGTTTTTGATCGTGAAAATTCGCTTCGTTTGTCATTCCAAAGCCCATATTTCAGCGAGTCAATCAGGACGCGACAAGATGAATCAATTTCGATGCGACCTCGAGCGATCCAAACCCTCACAGCGTTGACCATTGCGTGAAGATCGTCTTTAGATGTTGAGTGGAAAAACATGTTATGAATTGACCCAAGATCTAAAAGCAAAAGCGGGTTGTTGTTGTCTGCAATCCGCTTGTGTGGCTCTTTTCCTTGCCACAGCTCTTTTTCAATAGCTGATATCTCAGAGTGAAGCTTAGGCGTTGTCATTTCGGGCCCATTCATTATGTGCTCACGTTCAACAACAAGCTTTGATCTTAAGAAATCATAATAAGCAAAAAGTGTGACGTTCAGGTCTCTGACTCCCAAGTCCATCGCGACATATTTATGATAGAGCGGGTAGTGCTCACATACTGGACCACGATCGTGTTTATAGCCCGTCATTTCAGGAATGATCGCTAAAGTCTGATCGGTCGCAAACTGACAAAGATACTCGCGAAGCCAATCCGTTTCGGTAAGACATTCTTTACGATACTCTTCGATCATATCAGGAGTAACCATTGGATTCTTGTGAATATCGAGCTCAACGTAGGCGTTTTCGTACTTAGCTTTTAAACAAAAGTCTTTAAAGTCATGATCGGGTGATTTTGGCGGAGTTGAAATCATAATGACCCGTGCACCTTCGCGGTACATAGTCATAGGGATCACAACACTTGAATAAATATATGAAACATTCTTTATATATGCAGCTTCATCAAAGACGTACAAATCGCAATAGTTACCACGCCCTGCATTTGGCTTTCGATCAAGACCGATGAGCTGAATCTCTGAGCCGTTCTTAAAGATGAATTTCTTTTTAGATTCATGCCAGCGGGGTCTAATTGAATCAGGGCAGTCATCCAATACCGCTTCGAACGCCGGAACTATAAACTCTTCAAGGTCCGTTAGAAAAGCAGTCGCGACTTTAACCCTGGCTCTAGCCTTTGACCTAGCAACCCTTATACATTCGGTAACGACCCAATATGTTTTGCCAAAGCGGCGCGAGCAGTTAGCGACAAAAAGCTTAGCTGTTACATTCCTGTAAGCTTCATCGATGACCTTTTGTCCCTTGTGAAACTTCCAAGACAGCTCGTTACGATGCCATAGGATATTGTGCCAGACATCGTTTGTGATTTCCATTAACCAGCCTTGTTATCGTTGTCCTTTACGATCTTAAGAATCATTTCAGTTGAAATTGCGTTGATCTTTTCCATTACTTCGCTGGTTCGGCCATCATCTGAAGCTGTTGGGTCTTCGATCTTTTCTTTAAGGATGTTATGCACGAGATATTTTAAAGCTGTGCTGTTGCCGTTCCTACCTTGCTCAAACATCATCTTACGAACTGACACTTTGCCGTTTTCGCGTCCTTTAGTGAGGCTCGCCGCATAGTTCCTATTTATTGTATCGACCGAGCAATCAAAAAAAGCAGCAATCTCAACGACTGTACAGCCATAAGCCGCAAGCTTTTCTACTTGTGTCGGATCAAGCTTTATGGGCGCTGTTTTGCCAGACTTAGGCGTGGCCATTTAAGAACCTTTCTAAGTCTGGTTTTATTCTTTTTTCAGCAATCTTGAAATAGTCCTCGTTCATTTCACAGCCAACAAATGCAAAACCTAAACTTGTCGCTGCTACACCTGTCGAGCCTGAGCCCATGAAAGGGTCAAGCACTGTGCCGTTTGGTGGGGTGACGAGCTTGATAAGATATTGCATCAGCTTGATGGGCTTAACAGTTGGATGATTGTTACCAGTGCCACGGTCAGACTTGCTAGCTTTCGCGACATAGAAAAAGCGTGAAGCGCCGCCTTTGTCGCTATAATTATTTACGCCAACAATGCCCGTAGCTTTTCCCATGAATTTTAAATCTGTGTTTGAATTTGTCTGCTGTGTATTAGACTTAGCGCCCGCACTTCTAACCTCCCCACTCTGTTCATCCAACATCTCGGCAGCGTCTTCATCGAATAAAACATTGGCTGGCCAGCGGCCTTGGGCATTGTGTTCTGATGCGGTTAAATTCGTTCCTTTACCGCCACCTAAGATAGCGTTTGGCGTTCTTGGTGGCCTACTTCTGTCTTGGCCGTCGTTTGCCTCAATCCGACTCCCATCAATATTCAAAGCCCCAGTTCCCCACTTCAGCACGTTCTCAGCTACAGTGAGGCCTTTCTCGAGCGGCTTTCGAGCTACGCAGATTGGTTCATTTGCGGGCTTTAGAGCTGTGCCCCAGCCCTGCCATTGTTTAGCTGAATCGGAAGCGGGCATGGTGATATTGAGCTCAATAGTTTCTCGGTTGCCTGACGAATTGTGAAGCCTTGTTTCATTTCCGATTCCGCTTTTTATATTATGCTCTGTTTTTGTTCCAATAACTTCACGCTCGACCCCAGCCTCTTTATCAATTCTCTTGCTCACGTCAGTCGACTTAGGAAAACCAGACCCATAGATCCACTGAATGCAATCGCGGATTTCAAAGCCAGCGTCTTCAATGTTCACAACTAGTCTGTGATTAGTGCGAGTGCCACCGAATGATAATAAGTGACCACCTGGCTTAAGCACGCGCAAACACTCTTGCCAAATAGCTACTGAAGGCACATCGTAATCCCACTTTTTACCCATAAAGCTAAGGCCATAAGGTGGGTCTGTGATTATTGAGTCGATTGATTCTTTAGGTAGTTCTTTTAGTTTTTCTAAGCAGTCGCCTTTTAATAAATTTATTTTAATCAAGACAACATCCTTTTGATTTGTAGCTTCAACAAAACCCAAAAAGTAGGGCGCATAAACCAAGGCTTTTGTAATTCATGGCTAAGTTTATAAAGAACAATAATTGGAATATTTTCTTCGTCGGTTGTGAGCCTAACTGCTTTTCTTACTAAGTGCTGATACTCAGGTCTATGCTCTGGAAGCCTTACGATATCGTCCGCGATACCAATATGAATCCAATAGTCTAGGTCATCGAAAAGCTTTTTAACGGTTAGCATTTTACCTCTTTTGTGAAAGGCCAAATTTTAAACTAGTAACGTCGTGCTCTAAATCATCCGATTTTGATTTGATTTGCTTAAGTTCATCTTGAACGAGCGATAGCTCCTGAAACAGGTCAGGCCGCTTAGGGTAGACGTAGTCAATAATCCTTGCGACTTGTGTAAAGGCTAGGATTATTAGAGCTCCTAGACAGTCTGTAAGCGTAAGCCCTGTATAACAGAGCTTCACAAACAGAACCCAAAGAAGTATTGGGGTTTGGTATTTGTTTAATAAATCTTTAAAGTCCGAAAAGGTCACGAAACACCCTTTCAAGCCTTGAGTTAAAGATATTGAATTGATCGGGCTCGGTCTTGTCCAAGACTTTGCCATTCTTTTCAATAATAGCCTCGTCAATTTCAACGATCTTAACCCCGAAGGTTAGGCCATCGATGATGGGGACCACGATTTTAATTGTGGTCTTTTGCTCGTCTTTTTTAGCCATTATTCTTGGCCTTTAACGTGAGTTAGGTCCATAGAAAATGGTTTTGATGGGTCTTTTGGTTTCGGTGGTTCAATCTTTTCGATATCGTCTTGGATTTGTTGACGCATATTTTTAAGGAAAGAAATAGTTTGGTGCATTCCTTCGAACTCTTCAGCGTAGAATTGAACTCGGGTAGTGAGAACTTGAATAGCTGTTGCGATATAGTCATGTGCAGCTTTTTTTTGCTTTAAAACTTCAGCTTGATCGATCTTTTCGGTCGCTTTAGACATTTTATTTCCTTTTGTAGACTTTTTTAAAGGCTAAGGATTGTTTAATAAGCAAGTCAGTAGTTAATTCATCTTGTCACGAGCTGGATCGAAAGGTTGAAAGAGCTCCTGTCGATCGCTAAGCCAGATAAGGAAAGCCGCGATGTAGGCTTTTGACGGCTCTTGAATGGTTTTTGTTTTCACAAGATCTTTGACAATAGCTTTTATTGAAAGCCAGTCATGCTCGTCTAGGTTGCCTAGATCAACTAGCTCAGAGCCACACTCAATCATGAATTGATTCTTAGGCACACTCACATAAAAATGAGATGTTGATTTTGCTAGTAACTCAACCCTTGAGTAATCTGGTCTAGCGTTAAAAGATTTGATTTTGTGATCTTAACAATGACTTGCTCGTCTTTTTCGTTATCGCACGTGGCTTTTGAGAATATACCTGAAACAAAGCGACAGTCATCGATTCCGAGTAGGGTAGAAAGCCCGTCGTGAAGCTGCTTGATGCGGTTTGAAGCATCTAGCTTTTTGATTTGTCCTTTTTTACCAATGATTCGATTTTTGCTGAAAACGAATATTGTTTCGATATTTAGCAAGTCTTCGGGGCCAAATGAGCTTTGAATTTTATCAAGCTCTCTGAATTTCTTAAGTTTGTAAAGCTGGATAAGGTTGTCGTACTTTCGGCCCTCAATTGATTTAATCAGCCTACCTTTGACTGAAGAGTAGAGCTGATTTGATGAGGGTGGCAGAGGGAGCTTGGTTAATACGAACACCAAGCTAGATCAGTAAATTTTTGCAACTTAATCAACCTATTTTAAAATCAAAACAACAAGAAGAACAATAATGATCGTGGTTGGTGGCATTGAAAAGAAACTAATAATCGCGGCGACTGGGACTCCAATAATTAATAGCCACTTTACGGTCTTCCAAGAAAGCCTTAAAAATACTGCAAGCGGTTTTACCAATAGCTTAAGGGGCGAGAGCGCAGCGTTTTGCGCCTTTGTGGATCGAATCAATATCGAACGCTTTGACTTTGTGCTGATCAATCCTGAATCGTGAGCAAATATTACCAGATTGTAACAGAATCCAATGGAGCCGACTAATAAAGCCCCAAATCCATATAACGCCTGATTTTGGCGAGTTTCTTCCGCAATAATAAAAAAAAGACCGCCCAAAATCATTAAAGAGTAAAACAGCAAGTCTCCTGCCGATGTTCCATTTGAAACAAAAATAGTCTTTTGCTTCTCGGTCATATAAACCTCATTTCTCTTTTCTATTAAAACCCAAACCCAACTTTAATACTTATTGTCTCGTGTAGTATTCGTAACCGTTGCCTTCATAAAAGCCTTGATTTGTTGGCGGAGTTGACGTGTGATAGTTAGAAATATCAAATCTTAAATTCGACAAATCGTTTCTTTTAAAAAAGAGCTTCCCGCTTCCAACGAAGCATCCTAAAACTAGAGTCGCCGTCCCAGGAACCCCAATTCTGTTCTCTGTTATTGAATTTAGCTGAATATAAAAGCTTCCATAGTCCGGATTGTCGATCGCTACAACCGAAAAAGTGCTAGCTGAGACTTGACATGTATATGTTTTTTGAACATTTGCACCGCCGCTGACCTCGTCTGAAAGCGCTGTGAAAACAGCCTCAAACGAGCCGCTTGCATTGAATCTAAAATAGTTTCCGTTTGCGCCATTAAAGGTTTTCCCAATTAACTGATCATAAGCTTGCTGAGTGTTTTCAGGCTGCGACCAGGTTTCGGCATAGTTTCCTGAGTCACCGCTAGACGATCCACAAGAACTCATAAGTAGAGCAGAAACAACAAAAAATAGCGTTTTCATCAATCCCTCACTTTAGTTATCGACTTGTTAATAGTCTAACTTAAGCTATTTGATATGTAAACTATACAGTTAACTTATTTGAATTTCGTCTTATTTTGAAACAGAACATCTTGTTCAATATTAAATGCCTCTGCTAGTTTTTCGATTTTATCAACTGTGATCCATGACTTTTCATTCTCTATCGCCCAGATGGCTTGTCTAGATACACCTATTTGCTTACCCAGTTGATCAAGCGTTAAGCCGTGAGCTTCGCGCAGCGTTTTTAAGTTTCTGGCTAACACAGAGGTTATTTTCACTTTATTACATACCATTTCGATACTGTAAACCAGTCTATTGACTTTGTCAACGGTATAGCTTACACTGTTTTTAACTTAACTACTCCTCATCATGTACCACATCAAAGCATTTGAGTAGCCTAGACCTAGACGAAAGGCGGCTATTGTGGCGAGAACAATTGAAACAGACGACATCACTATAACATTCGACCTAGTTAATAATTCTTTCGATCACGAATTTGGTCATTTGAATCAAACTGGTTTCGAAATCAGAACAATCAAGGCCTACATTCCTGCGTTGAATGACTGGCTAGACGTTACACATATGACTGAGTTTTATGATTTAGCAGACAAATTAATCGAAAAAGAAATGGAGAAGGTAGCATGAATAACTTTTACAATAATGTTGTGAAGAGTTTTGAGATTTTCAAGGCTGACGGTATTCCAAAGAGCGAAGCTTTGGATTGCCTTGAATTTGACTCGGATGAATATCCCGACATGGATGTTTTGAAGCAGGTGTTGGATGAAGTTTATGGAAAGGGAGGGTAGCATGAAAGCAATTAAAATTCTTGAGGCTGGAGCGCATGGTAGAGAAATTCAATCAAAGATTGAGTCAATGCTGCCGTCGCAAAACCCAGTCGATCACTTAGCAAACATTATCAATCTAATAAATTCTGAGATTAAACAACTCAAAGCAAAAGAAGCTCTCTTGGCTCAAGAAAGAAAGCATCTTGAATTTTTGGTTGGCATGGCTGAGAAAAATGTTTTTGATGAAATGAAAAATGACGGCCTAGTTGAATTGGGTGGGTCTTTGATTAAATACATTATCAAACTCAATCCACCAAAGCTTGTCATTGAAAATGAGTCGCTGATTCCGCAAGATTACAAGCAGCAAGTCGTGACAACTGAAATCAGAAAAGACGCAATCAAAGATGAATTAAAAATGGGTGCTGAGATTCCAGGTTGTCGCTTAGTTCAAGAACAATCGTTACAATTAAAAACAAATTCTTAGGAGCAGGCATGTCTAATTTGGCACTAGCACACAATGAGTACATCGAGAAAAATCTAGAGCTTATCCAAAACCAAAACAAATTAAGCAACACAGACCTCCAAAATTTCGCCATTCAATGCAAACGAACGGGTCTTGATCCAATTACTCGTCAAATCTACGCAATCCCTTCGGGTGGAAAACTTAACATCATGGCCTCAATTGATGGTCTCCGATTGATTGCAGAGCGTTCGGGTGCGTATGAGGGCCAGACGGCGCCTCAGTGGTGCGGTGATGATGGGATATGGAAAGATGTATGGCTTTCGAAAGAAACGCCAAAGGCTTGTAAGATTGGCGTCTATAAAACGAAATTTCGTGAGCCATTAGTTGCAATTGCTCTTTTTGATGAATACGCAGGAAAGCAAAACGGTAAACTAATTTATATGTGGGCTAAAATGCCAGCGTTAATGATAGCTAAAGTAGCGGAAGCGTTGGCACTTAGAAAAGCATTCCCAAATGAAATGTCGGGCATTTACTCAACGGAAGAAATGGAACAAGCGACAACAAATCAAGAGCCATCGCAGGCATCTCAAAATGTAACAGCAATTAAAGAGGTTTTAATAGAAACTGGTTTTGATAAAAAACCAGACTACTATGCTTTCAATTTTGGAGTTCATGATACAAAGAAATTTTCAGACTTCGACTTTCATACATTGTCTAAGTATATAGAAAAACTTGAAAAAGGACTACGAGACGGGTTCACAAATGGCCCAGTAACTGGGAAATTGCGGGAAAACATGTCTAAGGCGATTCAAGAATATTATGTTTATAGATCACAGTTTACCAAGCGAAAAGAAGAGCCGATTTTTGATGTTGATGAAAAAATGCCTTTATAGGTAAATTTTGCCTGCTTTTCATATTGAAACAGTTAAGCAGGCAACTTGTTTCGTAAAGTATAAAACTTGTTAAATATCAGTTAAGCTTCAAGCTTGAATTGTTTATGAACGTCCATTGCATTGAGGCAGTATGTTAATACTGTTAGTAAAGGATGTCTTAAGATGCGCGAACCGGTCGAAGCACTCGAGCTGTTTGTAAAAATCAATGGAAAATACTTCCCCGTATCGGCGGTTCTTCCGTCGGGCGGGGTGGTAAAAAAAGTCAAGATACAGGATGCGATTCAAAATTACTTAAATATTTGTACATCACAAAAATGCGTTAAAAACCAAAAAGTTGAACTTCGTTTTTTTGAAAGATTTGCAGTTTTTTTAATAAAAAAAGGCCTCAAGAATATTAATGAAGTATCTTATCAAGATATTTTGGAGTTTCAAAATCAACTCAGTGCGAAAATGAAAAGCTCGTCTGTAAATCGAAGGATCTGCACAATAAAAAACTTTTTTGTTATGTGTGAACGCTGGAGATTCACAATAAAGAACGAAGCCAAAGAGATTAAGAAAAAACGGGTTGAGTCTAACCCTTACAAAAACTGGACTGAAAAAGAATTTAAAAAATTTATCTCGTTAACGAGCGGAGTTCGACGTGCATTATTTAAATTTCTGTGGCAAACTGGTTGCAGACCTGTTGAAGCTAAAAACCTAAAGTGGACAGATATTGATTATGATAATAACGAGATAATTTTCAACTGTGGAAAAAACTCTTCAATAAATCGTAAATTTCCAATGACAAATTCAATATCAAAAATATTGCACTCCTTAAAGGTCGACTCCTTGTATGTGTTTACGGAAGGCAAAAAACAAATCAATAACGACGCATTATATCACTACGCAAAATCGAGATTAAAAAGCTTAGGATTTAATCATATTTCGATCTATGGAATAAGGCACAGTTTTGCAGAAAGACTAGCAAAAGCCAATGTTAGCCCATTTTATATTCAAAAATTGATGGGCCATTCGGATATGAAGACGACCATGGGTTATTTGCACGACGATAAAAATAACTTGAAAGATGTTTTAAATTTAATTAAGTATTGAGTGTTCTTTTTCAACGGGAGAACACCCTTTCAGGGTTAGTTTCGCTCTAAGATTATGGTGCGCGAAGGGGGACTTGAACCCCCACGATTTTACTCACTGGCACCTCAAACCAGCGTGTCTACCATTCCACCATCCGCGCAATTCGATACATCTCTAACGTTGTCACAAGGCTTTTGGAGGGTCAAACCCTATTTCCTGGTCTTTAGCTGCATTGAGATTGAGCTTTGTCATAGGCAAACTAATCCAATTGGAGGAGCGATGATTTTAAAAACCTTAGTATTGGGCTTAGCCGTAATTCTTTTTACAAATTGCAGCACTTGGCCAACTTCGCATGGCGATCGCAATGTTAGTGAGGCGGGTCGGCGATGCGAAGTGAACGCGCAACTTCCTCCGATGTTTAGCGTTTTAGAAAACACACGCGAACGTATTGTGGTTGAATTGGGCGACATAGCTGAAAAATTTAATTTGGATTCGGGCTTCGAATACAAAGTCATACATCGAGGGTCGAAAGAAGATCGGGTAGGGGTGAACACAAAATACGAGGCTCAAGAAACTGAAATCGTACCGGCCACACACAGTGATCAGCGCAAAACCCGCATTGAGGTGCCGGTTGTAAAAACGGGAGTCTACATTTTCAAAGTTTACACAAAAGGTGGATTTTTTGGTCGAAGTGAAAATGTGGTTTGGCTTCAAAAGGTTTTTGCTTTGGCACCTGCAGATAGCAAATTGTCAGAAGAACAGAAAAAATCTTTAGCCGAACAGTATGCTCCGGTTGTAAGTATGCATAAAGATGAATTGTATTTTCCAGTTTCGCTTGATTATCTAACAAATCAAATTGAACCTGACGCGCAGTTGGCTCGAGAACCTTTTATATTAACGAATTCATACGGTTCGAAAGAAGAAAAATTTTCTTACAGCTTTAATTTTTCTGAAATTGATAGTGTTCTGCCTCATTACGGGCACGCGGGATCAGTTTTAAAATCGGGATTAAAATCTTCTTCTGATTCCCGTTTGGTTTCGCGTTACGGAAAGAATAATGTAACGGTTTATTATTCAGTGTTCGAAAATCCAAAATACAATGAAATCTACATCAACTATCATTTCTTTTATTCATATGATCCAAAAAATGGAACGCCGGCTAAGCCTGCATTGGCTGGGCATATTTTCGATCGTGAAAGCATGACTGTGGTTTTACGATCAACGACAAAAAATCCAATAAGCGTTTTTTACGGGGCGCACTTACCTTCGCAAGGAATGAATGAACTTGATACTAATGGGCGCGAAGTGCAAGAAAGGTGGTTTGGTGGTCGCGTATTTGTAAATTGGCCTAAAGTAATCAAGAACGCAGGTCGACCTGTGCCAGCCGTAGCATTAGGTTCGCATGGCATATATCCTCGTGAAGCAAATTACGGTGTTTATTTAAATAGTGGAACTGCAACGAAGGTTCTTGAAGAGCCTGCAGGTGGAGATCGGCTTCTTTATCCTGAGTTCGCTGAGGGCGTTGAGAAAACTGCAACAAGCTATCCTTATAAATTAAGAAACCTGTCTTTAGATAGCGTTACAAGTGATTGTAATAATCCTAACCACCTTTTAGCTTTTTCAGGAGCTACGGTGGATGTTTTAGGGTCAGGCAATGCGACATTTCCGCCGTTCACGGATCGCGAAGAAGATTATAATACATATGCCGATTCAAATTCTCCGATGTTTGATATGGACAAAAATTAGTTTAAAATTTTAAAAAGCACGACCTTGATCGAGGCTCTTTTTTAGAGCCCTTTTTATTTTGTTTTAAGCCGTGCTCGGGTTACATAAAAAACTCTTATAGGTCGAATTTCCTTAAAAATAGCACTTCGATTAACCAGTCAAGGTCGAGTAATGCGTCTTACTTACAAGAGCACGGAAGCTCTTCTGAAGCTAGACGACGAGGCAGTTATGGATGATTGTTTCGGGCTTCTCCCCCCTGACAGAAATTGCGAAGGGGGAAAATTTCGGCGAAGGCTGAAACCGAAGTTAAGGACGACTTCGAGTTGAAAAAAGGAGTTTTCAATGAGCGAGCTCTATCCCGTTTTTATGTTTTGTGCGTTTTACTCTGGTGTTGTCATCTTCTCCCTCTGGATGACGGTTACTGATTCAGGTGAAACGAATACTTAGGTTCCATATAGAAAGAAGGCTCAAGGGTTTGGTGGTTCCCCACGAGCACATTCTTCAGCGGATGCGATGAGCATCCGCTTTTTTTTGCTTTGATTTCCGGCTTTGGATGTTTGGATCGGCGCTTTATTTCAACAAGAGATTGTGTTACATAACTTTTCATGAAGCTGAGTGATCTAGATTATAAATTTCCAGAAGAATTGATAGCCACGGCGCCCTCTAGGCCTACGCGAGTAATGTGGGTTGAAAAAGATCAAACTCCAATTGAACTGGCATTGTCTGAAGTTCTTCATAAAATCCCTGCTGGTGATGTTTTGGTGATAAATAACACTAAGGTTTTAAAACGTCGTGTATTTGTTCAAGATGAAATCGAAGTGTTATTTTTAGATCAAATTGGAAAAACAGAAACATCGAATTTATGGAAAGTTTTATTTCCATCTAAAAAATTTGCCGTGGGTAGTGAATTGAAGCTTCCATTGGGTCACACGATGAAGTTAGTTGAAAAGGGGCGCCCTCAAGTTGTTGAAGTTATGCCTCCGTTAAACGAAATCGATTTTGAAAAATGTGCAGAACTTCCTTTGCCTCCTTATATTCAAAAGGCCCGGCAAGAGCGCCATAATGTGAAAAATGATGAAAGCTGGTATCAAACAGCCTGGGCTGAAAAGCCAGGAAGCATGGCGGCTCCTACGGCCAGTCTTCATTTTTCTGAAAAGGATATTTCTAGCTTAAAAGAAAAAGGTGTTCGGGTCGTTGAAGTTACTTTGCATGTTGGTTTGGGAACTTTTCTGCCGGTAACCGTTGAAGATTTAAATCACCATATTATGCATTCTGAAGTTTACGAAATTTCTGAGATGAACTGGAGCGTGATCAAAGCCGCGAAGGGCGAAGGGCGAAAAGTCTGGTCGCTGGGAACAACCACGACGCGCGTGTTAGAAAGTGTGGCTCGCACCGAAAAGCTCAAAGGTGAAACTGATATTTTGTTACAGGTTGGAAGTGAATTTAAAATTGTTGACCGGTTGATGACGAATTTTCACCAACCTCAGTCGACTTTATTGGCACTTGTTTCGGGTTTTGCTGGTTTGTCGCAGGTTAAAATGGCCTATGCTTGGGCGATCGAGCGCAAATTTAAACTTTTTAGTTATGGTGACTTTTCAATTTGGCTGAAGTAGTTTCGGCGTCTTATGAAACTTGGCGAATTTAAGCTCCACAAAAAATCAGGCCGTGCCCGAAGAGCAACATTTATGACCGCGCACGGTTCTTTCGAGACCCCGGTGTTTATGGCTGTCGGTACAAAAGCGACCGTGAAGGCGATGACACCTGAAGATTTAAAAAATGCAGGAACCCAGGTTGTATTAGGTAATACCTATCACCTTCATTTGCGCCCAGGCGAAAAGTTGATCAAAAAATTGGGCGGTCTTCATAAGTTCATGAATTGGCATGGTCCGATCTTGACAGACTCGGGTGGATTTCAAGTTTTTTCTTTATCGGGCCTTCGGAAAATGTCTGAGGAGGGCGTCGAATTCAGTTCGCATCTTGATGGAGCAAAACACTTTATCTCTCCCGAAAAAAGTATGGAAATTCAAATGGATCTAGGCTCTGACATCATCATGGCTTTCGATGAATGTCTTCAGTACCCTGCGACCGATGATCAGATTAAAAAATCCATGGATTTAACTTATCGTTGGTTACTTCGTTCTCATAAAGCCATGACTCGTTCAGAAAGTTTACTTTTCGGAATTGTGCAGGGCGGATTAAGTTTAGAACACAGAAAGTATTCACTTCAGCAAGTTACAAGTGTTGATTTACCCGGATACGCCTTGGGCGGATTTTCTGTAGGTGAACCGATTCATCTGATGCACGAATTGCTTCCGCACATCGCTCCGCTTATGCCCGAAAATAAGCCTCGCTATTTAATGGGAGTCGGAACTCCACTTGATTTAATTATTTCGATCGATTCTGGAATTGATATGTTTGACTGCGTACTTCCAACTCGAGTCGCTCGAAATGGCACGTTGTATACTTGGCAAGGTCGTATCAGCATTAAACGTGAGCAGTACAAAGAAGATGCGGGGCCATTAGACCCAGAATGTGACTGTTATACGTGCAATAATTATTCGCGTGCCTATCTAAGGCATCTGTTTATGAGTGGTGAGATTTTAGGCTCGCAGTTGAATACAATTCATAATCTTCACTTCTACATGAGTGTGATGGCGAAAGCTCGCAAAGCTCTCGAGGAAGATCGCTGGGACGAGTATCGTGATGACTGCCTAACGCGTTTTGTAAGAACGGATAAAGGTTCCACTTAAAAATCAGCAAACACTTGATCTTACAAAGGTTTAAGGGTTCAATTTTCTTTCATTATTTGAAAGAGGATTGAAATGTTTAATTTTTTGTATAACTCGGTTCTTAATCTGGGTCAGGTCGCTTTAGCACAAGCTGCTGAAAGTGCAACTTCTGCGGCTGGAGCTCAGCAAGCCCCGGGGTGGATGCAGTTTGTGCCATTTGCAGTGATCATCGGGGTGTTTTACTTTTTCTTGATTCGACCTCAAGCTAAAAAACAACGTGAAACTCAAAGCTTTTTATCAGCTTTGAAAGTAGGTGACCAGGTTGTAACCCAATCAGGTATTTTAGGTCGCATTGCTGGAATGAATGAGCAAGTGGTGACTTTAGAAGTAGCTAATAATGTTCAAATTAAAGTTTTGCGTTCGCTTGTGATGATGTCGCAAGCCGCTTTGCAAACTAAGAAAGAGGAAAAATAACATGGAAGGTTTACGCACGCGAACTTGGTTAGCCCTTGTTGGTATTGTGGCAGCGATTATTTTTGTCGTTCCTAATTTTATGGACGTATCAAAGATGACATGGTGGCCAGCAGCTAAGTTGAACTACGGTCTTGATATTCAAGGTGGATTGCACCTTGTTATGGGAGTCGATATCGACTCTGTCGTGGCTACGACAGTTACTCGTCAGGTTGCAAGCTTAAAAGCTGAATTTGCTAAAGAAAATATCACTATAAAAGATTTTTCTTTAGATAAAGCAAAGCAAGGACAGTTCGATATTTTAGTAAATAGCTCAGACGAAGCAAAGAAAGTAGAAGCTCTTCTTTCTAAAAACTATGCGGCCGTGTTGCAAGTTTTGAACTCAAGTTCAGAAAAACTTGAAGTTAAATATTACGATGCTTATTTGCTTCAACAAAAACAATACATCATAGGTCAAGCAATCGAAACTTTACGAAATCGTATCGATGAATTTGGTGTTGCTGAACCATCCATTACACAACAGGGTGCGGATCGTATCTTGATTCAACTTCCTGGTATGGCTGATGCAGAAAAAGCTAAGCAATTGATTAATACGACTGCCAAGTTAGATTTTATGGTTGTCTCATATGAAAAATCTGCGGAAGAGCTTTCGAAATTAATCGCTGATGCAGAAAAAGCAGGTGGTTATTCAATGGCTACTTTGAAATATTCTGAATACGTTGTGCGTTTAAATAAAGATCTTGAAGGTAAGTTGCCGGCAAAAACTGTCGTTTATTTTGAAAAATCTGAGAATGCAAAATCAATTGAAGCTGGCGCTATGCCGATGCTTCTGAAAACTGACACAGATCTTGGTGGTGAATTGCTAGATACGGCTTCTGTGAGCTTCGACCAGTATGGCGCTCCTGAAGTGGCATTGCGTTTTAACCCGATGGGAGCAACAAAGTTTGCTGACCTAACCGGAACCCACATTAATGAACAAATGGCTGTTGTTTTGGATAAAGTTATTAAAACGGCTCCAAAAATTAACGGAAAAATCCCTAACGGGCAGGCTGTTATTACTTTAGGAGGAGCTCGTAATCAAAAAGATACGATGGCTGAAGCACAATTGATTGCAACTGCATTGCGCGCGGGTGCTTTGCCTGCCACACTCGAGCAGCTTGAAGAGCGTCGTGTTGGTCCATCTTTAGGTAAAGATGCTTTAGATAAAGCTAAATTAGGATCTTTGGTTGGATGTATTTTGGTTATGTTGTTTATGCTGGTGTACTACCGCGGAATGGGTTTAATCACGACGATTACATTGTTCATTAACATTTTAGGTATTTTTGCTTTGTTAGGATCGCTTGGAGCGACATTGACATTGCCTGGTATCGCAGGGATGGCGTTGACCGTTGGTTTTGCTGTTGATGCGAACGTTCTGATTAATGAAAGGATTCGTGAAGAATACCATAAAGGAGCTTCTATCAAGGCAGCTCTTCAAGAGGGATATTCAAAAGCGATGTCTGCGATCATCGACTCGAATATTACAGTCGCTGCAACTGCGGTTGTGTTGTTGTACTTCGGAACGGGCCCGGTGCGTGGTTTCGCGGTAACATTGTTGGTTGGTCTAGTAACTACTTTATTTGCGAACGTTTTCGTTTCAAAAGTAATCGTAGATAATTTAGTACACCGTTTTGGTGTTCAGAAAATTTCGGTGTAGGAGTTAAATATGGCAAATAAAAATCCTCAAGCTCAAGAATCATTTGGTCGTTTTGACTTTGTAGGCTCGGTCGGAATTTTCGGCGGAATCTCGATTTTATTAGTTGTTCTTTCTTTGATCTATCTCGCGGTTCGTGGAATTAACTACGGGATCGATTTCAAAGGTGGAACTGAGATGGAAGTTAAATTTTCTCAAAGTATTCATATCGATGAAGTGCGAAAATCATTAGAAGGTATGAAGTTAGGTGAAGTTGGAGTGCAATCATTTGGAGACGGCAATGCCTATATTATTCGTTTTCAAGGTGAAGCTGGTGCGAATGATAAAGAAACCAATGAAAACCTTAATAAAGCAATTTCTGATGTTAAAGCAAAAGTAACTTCAACATTCACTGCTCAAAATCCAGATATTCAGCGTGTAGATACTGTTGGTCCACAAGTTGGGGCTGATTTAAAACGCAGTGGATTCTTAGCTGTATTTTACTGTCTGTTGGTTATTTTGATCTACGTTGCAGTTCGTTTTGATTACAAGTATTCGCCGGGTGCGGTAGCCTGCTTGTTTCATGATGCCGTGATCACACTTGCTATCTTTATTTTGGTAGGCAAAGAGGTCAACGTACCAATTTTGGCTGCGATTCTTAGTTTGATCGGCTTCTCTCTGAATGACACGATCGTCGTTTTTGACCGTATCCGCGAAACTGAACATGAATACAAAGCCAAGGGTAGCGGGTTTATTATTAATAAATCGATCAACGATATGTTGGGTCGTACAATCATCACTTCAGGAACAGTTTTCGTAACTTCATTGTGCTTGTATATATTTGCAGGCGGGGTCGTTTCTGATATCGCATTTGCGATTTGCGTGGGTATTTTCTTCGGAACTTATTCATCAATTTATGTAGCCGCACCAACGATTCTTTTAATGGAAAAGTTGAACTTAGCTCCGCGCCGAACGTAGGGGCGATTTTCGATGTCAGTCTGGAAAGATAGGTCTTTAACAGTTGGATCGGAAATCCGGCCCAAGTTATCTGGGCCGTTTCCAGATTTGATTTCTCGTGTTTTATCATCTCGCGGCCTCGAGCAAAATCAGCTTGAGGCTTTGCTTAATCCTAAATTAAGTGAACTTAAAGATCCATTTTTGTTAAAGGGTATGAAGATCGCCTGCGATCGGTTAGCCCGAGCTTACGTTAATCAAGAGAAAATTTGTATTTATGCTGACTTCGATTTAGATGGAACCAGTGGTTTAGCCATACTAAAAACTGGATTGGAAAAAATCGGTTTCAAAGATGTCGCTTATTACCAACCCCGTCGATTAAGCGAAGGTTATGGTTTTCATGCAGACGCAGTTGAAGAGCTTAAAAATCTAGGTATTAGTCTTATTGTAACAGTTGACGTAGGCATAACTTCCTTCAAGGCTTTCGAGAAAGCTCGTGAATTAAATGTTGATGTGATTTTGACGGACCATCATTTGCCGGCGGATACATTGCCGGCGGCTTATGTTGTCGTAAATCCAAATCAAAAAGAATGCACTTCAGGTCTTGGATATTTATGTGGTGCCGGAGTTGCATTTTATTTATTGCGAGCTCTTAAGCGAACTTTCTTTGAAGATCCGAGCCTACCGAAAAACGATTGGGATTTAAAAGAGGTGCTTGAGTTTTTTTGTATTGGAACACTCACAGATATGGTGCCTTTGATTGAAGATAACCGTGTTTTAGTGAAACATGGTTTAGTTACGCTGGCGCAAACCAAAAAGGCTGGACTTAAAGCATTACTTGAAGCTTTGAAGTTAAGTCAGCGAGAACTAACATCTCAAGATGTGGCCATTCGTTTTGCTCCAAAACTAAATGCATTGTCTCGAATGGAATCCGATATTTTGCCAGCGCAGATTTATTTAGAAACCGACGAACGAAAAGCTTATCAGATGGTTGATAAGGTTCTTGAAAATAATCAAACACGGCAAAACCTACAAAGTGATGCCGAAGAAAAGGCCCTTAAAGCTTTAGCGACTTGGACTGAATCTGATTTTGTTTTTGTCAGCTCTGAATACTTTCATCGCGGAGTAATTGGGTTAATTGCAACTAAGCTTTCGCAGGTTTTTAATCGGCCGGCTTTTGTTGGTTCTGAAAATTCTGAAGGAATGATTGTCGGAAGTTGTCGAGTGCCGCAAGGATCTGAAATCAGCCTAGTTGAAGCTCTTAAAAGTTGTGAAGAGTTTTTAAATCGTTTTGGGGGCCACGCGGCTGCCGCCGGCTTTGAGTTGCATTCTGTTCATCAAGCTAAAGTTATTCAACATTTAAAAAATCATTTCGAAAGATTGAAATCTGATCCTCGTCCGCTCGAAATTGATTTTGATACAACTGCGAATTTGTCTGAAGTAAATCCTCAAGTGATGAAATGGTACGATTTTATTGGACCTTTTGGAGTTGGATTTCAAGTTCCAATTATTCAGTTTTGTGATGTTGTTTTGTCTTCAATAAAAGATTTAAAAGG
>JACCDQ011911807.1_pt1 | contig 50645 bp, 82 predicted proteins | sample 7446031 | NCBI WGS metagenome assembly JACCDQ01 (sample SAMN15323442, study PRJNA562643) | freshwater metagenome | isolation source: river surface water | place: USA:Blue River Watershed | collected 2017-08-17
GCATCGATGAACATCAGGTAATCGTCCCGTGTCTCATCGAGGAAGTACCGCACGATCTCGTTGCGAGCGCGGGTGATCAGGGCTTCCTTGTTCATGAACTGCCAGCGGGTCTTGATTCCCTTGCTTTCCAAGAAGCTGACGTTACGCAGCATACTGTCCACGTACTCCATGAACATGGCTCCGCCGTAGGCAGGGGTGCCGATCATGATGGTAGGTTTGCCGTCAATCATATGTGTCTCCATATGCGATACCCGCAATAACATACCCATCCAACAATGTTTAGTAGATACAAGGCAACTGCCACAGACAGCCAGAAGTCACGCCTCATCGATTAGCCCTTCCATCTGGTCGATCAGGTGGTCCGCGATCCGCTTGTCATGGACTGCCACCGTGCCGGCCAGCTCATCCTTGTGGACGATATCCATGGCATCCCGCACGCCCTTACGGTAGCCGCTGGTGAACTGATCTGTGCCTTCCAAGATCATGGTGATGGCATCCCGCACGACCTTGCTGGCCTGCCGGGACTTTGCCTTCTCCTTCAGCGCGGTGTAGGTCTCTTGCGACAGGTACAGGCTGTACGGTACTAGTCGGTTCGAGCTTTCCATGACGCGAACTCCTGCTTTAGCCCCAGCATCTTCTCGACTGCTTGCTGACTTTTTGCGATGTCCGCCCGGCTGTCCACCTTTAGATACGTCTTTAACCATGTCGTTGCTTCCTTTTCTGTCTTATCAATAATCTCGCCCGACTCACCCAAGAACTCCCAGAACTTCGGATCCCGGCACAGCATCCCGCTTACCCGCACCATGTCCTTGGCCAGATCTGCTTCCCGGTTCATTGGCCGCTCTTCTTCGTTCAGCCGCACCATCACGGTCATGTATCGGCTGCCAACAAAGTCACGGGCAATCTCTTCCGGTATCTCGTCCGGGTGTATGCGCAAGGTCAGGATGTAGCCGGAGCTGTCTTGCTTTAGCCCTACCTTGACTGCTTCAAACTGGCTGGTTTCCATCAGCTAATGTCCTCTACTCTCAATACGTACCTGCCCTTACTGTTCTTTCTTATTCCGTAAACCGTAGAAAGAGGTATGTTTAGTTTTTCGGACAAATACTTTGCTGGTAGGTTTGTGTTGACAATCAAGCTTCTAACCTCTTCATCATGTTTGAACTTGCCAAATTGATGATTGTTCTCGCCATTTTGGTATGTCCCATGCTTTCGCCTGTCTTGGACATTGTTTCTTGGCGTGTCCCATCTAAGGTTTTCCAGCCTGTTGTCATCAGGTTTCCCGTTGTTATGGCAAGCCTGCATTCCGCTCGGTCTTGGTGAAACAAAAGATTCCAAAACCAAGACATGAACAAAACGAAACTTGCCTCCGATTTTTACTCTCCAATAACCATCACCATTTCTTTTTGGGTTGAGCATTCGTTCTGGAAGTTTTCTTTCTCCGTAACGAGAATGGTGTGCCACATGAGCCATTCGCCTAACCTTTCCAGCATCTGAAACTTCATAGTTTGGAAAGCCATACACAGGAACCCAGATTTCCATGATTGCTCCTAAGAGATGTCTTCAATACGCATCACGTATTTTCCCTTAGAATTCTTTCTATGTCCATGTACTTCTATACGGATTCCTGCATCCCTTACCAACGCCACCGTTTCTGATTCCTGAATTTTCTTGATCCGTGCGCTTACATTGGTTGCCGTAACTTGGACTGCCAATACTTCGCCCTTACGAATCGCCAAAATATCTGCCCATCCCCACAAGTCTTTCCTCTGCTTTGTCCAAGCATTCCACTTCTCCACAATTTCGCAGTGGTATCCCTGCTCCCGGAGATACTCAAGGCTGCGTTGGGTGGGTGACTTGCCAGCCATCAGAAGGGCAAATCTTCCGGATCATCTGTTGGCGTTGGCGCAGGAGCCGGGGTGGTAACGTTTCCATCTGGCTTCTTGTACGTGTTCACCTTGATGCTGAAGTACGTGCCGTATTGGCCATCGTTCTGCCAGCCGTCCAGCTTGATGGGAATATCGTCCTCGTCTGTCTGCTCCATCAGATCCTTCAGGAACTTGCGATCGAGCACCAGCTCACCGTACAGGTCGGGCGACTTCGGGTGAACCTTGCGCTGGCTATAGTTCAAGCGGCCAGAGTTGGGAAACTTAGTTGCCATCGAATGACTCCTTGTAAGTCTTGAACGTAGCAGTCAGCTCCTCGTAGGCCGTGGGGTCTTGCTGCTCGATGATCTTGTAGATGTTGGCGTTCGCCCGCCAGATGTTCATGACGTCTGTCTTGTTTGCTGCCGCGTCCAACGCCGTAACCGTGAGTTCAACCACAACCGTAAGCCAATCACCAAAATCGGTACCGGGTTGGGATGAGACTTTGAGCTGCCACTCCGCGTCTTTTCCCTCGACCTTCTTAGGTACAGCAACCGGAGGCTTGGGCGGCGTAGGGACGGCCGGCGCTGCTTTAGGAGCCGCTTGCGGCGGCGCAGTCTTTGTTGCCATGTTCCCATCGTCGTCCTCCGGTGCAATGCCGCAGGCTGCCATCAGGCTGTACCTGCGGGCGTACGACAGGGCAGAACCAAATCCCTGCGCGTCGTTCTTGCTGGCTGGCATGTACAGGCTGCCACCTGATAGCTGCTCGCCAGACTCGTGGATAAAAGTAGTAGACACCTTGACCCCGGCCTCATGCTCCTCTGTGAGCTGCATGAGGTAGATCCCGTTGTTGTTCAAGGCGTCGATCACTGCCTCCACGCAGGCTGACAGGTCAGCGTAGCGCGAGCGGAAGTGCGGGTTGGTGCTGGTCTTGAGCGCAGGACCGAACTCCTTCTGCGCTTTGACCAGTGCGGCGGCAATTGATTTCATAGGTATTCCTTGTTTTTCTTGGGACTAAATCCAAACGGACGGCCAGGCTTCTTGCGAGGTGTGCCGTCCTTCTTCTTGCCGTATGGCGCATCCTGTGTCTTGCCACCAAGGTTGCGCATCTTCACGCCCAGCGCCTTTGCAATAGTTATTAGCTGCTCAGGCTTGGCGTCAGAGATATGGATGTCAATCTTCATAGAAGCACCTTAGTAGCAGTTGGTATTGCAGTTGCCGGCGTAGTCACAGCAGGTGGTGCAGGTAACGTACCGACCATTCTGTGTGTAGGTATGGGTGGTGCAGGCTGCGTAGGATACAGAAGCTGCGGTGATTGCCCAGATTGCGATGAGGTATTTCATAGTTCACTCTCCTTACGGTAGTTTTTCCACTGATCACAGAACGGTGCTGCCTGACAGAAGCTCTCGCATCTTGTCCTGCCGCCCTCTCTGGTCTCAACGTAGTGCGCTCCTTTCTGTTCGGCCAGGAACGCTTCGGCCTCCTGCTTAACTTGGAATACTTTCTTCGCCCGCTTGCCGCCTTCCTTCATCACGGCGTAGGTCGTGGGCTTCTCCCACATCTCTGCTGGCGTACACTCCGGCATCTTCCCGCTGACTGCCGCGAAGTTCGCCTCGTTGTGCATGTTCAGCCGGTTAGCTACAAATTTCTCGCGGGTGTCCTGATCCCACAATGGGATGTCCAATGTCACGATAGGTGCCTGCGGGTAGCCATCGCGGGTGGCTGCTTCTCTGCGGCTCCAGTCCCGCACGATGCCGATAATCTTCAGGCCGGTGACAGGCACTGACTTCACGCGCTCGACCAACCATGCATAGAGATTTAACTGGTCTATCCACTCTGTTTTCTCCTGCTGTACTGCCCACGCGGAAGTTACTTTGTAATCGCTGATGATGACGCTGCCGTCGGACTGGTACTCCTGCAAGTCAATCGCGCCGGAGATGCGCCATCCCTCGAACGTGGTGAACAGCCGCTCCTCGACAACGTGATGGTCATCCTTGCCGTGCTGGAGAATGTTGTGGCAGGCAGACCCGAACAAAGACCACACTTGGTCGGCTGCATCTACCTCGATCTCCTCGGCATGACGGCGGCGCAATTGCACCAGCTGTGGCGGGGACAGGATCTCTGTGACACTGATCTCGCTATCACCACGGCTGTAGGTAGGACGCGTGATGACGTTGACGAAGGTGTCAGGTAGGTTGTGTTTATTTGTCAGCTTCATGTGTTCTTTCCCCGGAGCTTGGCTTCGATAGCGCGGGCAAATACTGCATACTTTTCAAAGCCGCGACCCATGTGCTCAAACGCCTGCGTAATTTCCTCATCCGTCAGATCTACCCACTCGCGCTGTGGTGGGGTAGCAAAAGTGATGGCATCGCGATTTTCAACAGAAACTTTTAGGTTCTTGTAAACAAATGGTAGCGGCTTTATTGCCATCTCAACATAAGCTCGAATGACTTCTGGATCAATGTCTTGGTGGTAACTTGCCGCTGCATCAAAAGTAATATTGACTTTGGCAATCTTGAATTCGGTTGTGTTTACATCATTACTCATGTGTTCCTCTCCCGTAGCATTTCATCTACCCGCATCAGCATGGCATCAACCTGCACCACGCCGTTCTTTGTGTAGCTAACCCGCAAAGAATCTGCATCTCCTCGTGTCAGCCCCTGCCATTCGCGCTGTGATGGAGCGGTGAAAGTTACGCTTGGCGGTATACGTCCTTCTTCCCATCGATACCCAATACACGCATGAATGCCTTTGGCTCCGCATTGCTTACACGCCACCGGCTCCGGTTCAGGCGCACTTAGTCTGGCGCGGAGGGTTTCGATTGTCTGTGTTGCCAAGTTCCAAGCTTGTTCGTCCAGTTCGCCTGTGGCTCTACAATTTTTCAACGCATCCAGCACCTGCTGCGCCTCCTCGCGGTTCAGTATGATCATCTCTCCTCCTATATCTAGATGCTATCCTAGCCCTACATTTAGGACAAGTCAACAGTTAATTTGAAACAGGAACCATGTGTTGCATCAGAAGAAATAAAGGTGGTAACGTTTCCACCTTTGCTGGAAAATGGTATTGTTGTGACGGGTCAGTCCGTCGGTGATCACTCTCCTTTGCTGTAGATCTCCTCTGCCGGCGTGGCTGACCCCCATATTCTCGCGCGCCAGTTGGCGGCAGCTGGCGTTTTGCCCCGGTCTCTCCGTGCCGGGGTCTTTTTTGCCATACAATGTTCCTGTATAATACTGATAGCAACGACGCCCAGCCGTAGGTGGCGAGTAACGACGGCAGCCGGGGCTACCTTTCCTATAGGGGTAGTGACCTGGCGATTGGAGGCGCGGCGAAGACAGCGAGTCGCGGCGGACTGTAAATCCGTTCCTTCGGGTGAGTTGGTGCAAATCCAGCCGCCTCCACCAAGACGCATGGGCATTTGCTGGATGGCCGACCGCACCACGGCCACGAGAAAGACGGTAAGTGCCCAGCCGTGTTGGTGGTAAGGAAAGCAAACGGAGCATGGGAGTCATGTTGTGACGGATACCGCACCGGCCACCAACAACCAACACGCATGAGGATATGAAAACGGGTTACACGGGCTCTACCGTCCCGGCCACTGCCCCGTCATATAAACGGTAGTCCTCAGCCGTGTTGGTGAATGCGCGGGCTGACGCGAAGTGAAAGTTGAAAGATACCGTAGCTGCCCATTCTGGAAGCCGGAGATCAGCGCCGGCCACCAACAACCTATGAGGATACAGACATGGACTACTCTGTCTCAACCGCGAAAGACAATAGCTACATTACTTTCAACAGCGGAGAAACTTTTGCCGAAAGGCTGAATGACTCCAGGCTACTGGCCAGCGGCTTGACTATCGGGCAGCAGATGGAACAAGAGTTGCACGAAAAGCTACAGTCTTTCATAGAAGCAAATCGCGCAAAATAACCCATGCGATACGACAAAGAATTAATTGACGAGCTGTGCGAGATAGCAGTTTTGTATCACGCCAGCCGCATGTTGCCGTACAAGTTGCTGGAAGTTTTGGATAAACACATCCCCCATCTTGGGGAAGCCTGCAAGGAACGTGGCTGCATAGATTACGATCCACTTGCATAGATTAAGTTCCTGCCCTACACTGTGCCCGTCACTGTGTGGGCAGCGACGATAAACCAGAACCCTTGAGGTTTGGTTCTCATCCCCCTAGGGGAACGTGCCCACACACGGAGAGCCAACGCCTCAAGGGTTTTTTCATTTCCGGCTAGTGACCGTACCCACCGCGATAGCAAAGAGCCTGCATGGGCTGCTGTGGAGGAAACACTGGCCGAGGTCTCACCCGCCTGCGCGCCACGCCACCTGTCAGTGAGGGATGGCACAAGAGGGGAAAGCCAGTGGTGATAGACATCTTTCCCATCGAGATAATCGCTGCCTTCTGGGCTTGCTAGGATCCAGTACCAAGGATCTGGGCAGGAGTGGTACCTCCCCATCGTGTGCTGCGCATTTGATGGTGGGCTATCACCCATGGGGAACCTAAAAGCGGGGATGTGTTGCATAGCTGTTGACGGGAACAATGTATTGACATATCCTAGATGTAGAGGTACAGTGGAATCTAGATATAGGAGGGGATCATGGACAAACAACCTAAAGCCTTGGAGCTGGCTGATTTTCTTGACCACTTGCAGGGGTGCGCTGAAGCTGCCGACGAGCTACGGCGCTTGCATCAATTAGAGCAGGAAGGCTGGCGGTGCGCTAAAGAACTTGACCAAGAGCGTAACCGCTTGGAAGGGATAAATGCTGAGTTGGTGGAGGCTGTAAAAGCTGCGTTGAGTGATGACCAGCCATATATCGAGAAGTGTAAGGCGGCCATCGCCAAAGCTACAGGAAAGCAGCCATGAACCAAGCGCAGCTATTTGAGCTGGCCAAGCGGGCTGGCGGTCAGGACTGGGGGATCTTCCGGGACTTCATGCCGGAGATAGAGCGGCTGGCAGAGTTTGTCAGCGAAGCCGAGCGCGAGCGGGCGGCCATGATTTGCCACGCTTGCAGGGATATGTCGGCTGATGAGATTGCGGAAAGAATTCTGGATCGTAAGTAATACCCGGTGGGGCATTGCGAGGTTTGGCGAGGCAAGGCCTGGCACTGCACGGCGAGGTTTGGCATGGAGCTGTCAGGTCGGGTTAGGCATGGCGCGGTGTGCTGCGGTGCGACGGGGCAAGGGCTGGCAACAGCGGATAGGGGATTCTCAAGAGTCCTCCTTCCCCTGGCAAGCCAGTGCTGGGTACGGCAGTGTCCGGCAGGGTTCGGTCAGGTGCGGTATGGGCTGCAATGCAGCGTACAGCGGCTTCTCTGAGGCTTCTGTGCGATGTAAGGCGGGATCCGGCAAGGCTGGGTCAGGTGAGGTAAGGCATGGCAAGGAGCTGGCGACAGCGTACAGAGTCTTCCACGAGGGTTCTGTGCGATGCGTGAGCATCATGGGTTCGGCGCGGCGTGGAATGCAATGGCGGTGCAGGGACTGGTATGGCAAGGTTCTTTTAACTTAGGAGAGTGATCATGGCAAAAGCAAAACAAGTAGCAGAAGTTTCTAACGGCGGCGCAGAGGCAATCGAGTACGGCATCCCGTACACCGCGCATGTCACCATCGAAGGCAGCGCAGACTTCCTGTTCCATCGCTGGAACTGCGAGGCGGTAGAAGCCAAGTCCAAAGCGGCCAAGAATTCAGCAGCCAAGAAGACGGATGACATTGAGTCCTACGTCTGGCGCAACGATGACGGCGAGCTGTGCTGCCCAGGCGAGTACCTGCGGCAGTCGATCATCATGGCAGCCAAGTTCAAGCAAGATCCCCGCAGCCCTCGCAAGTCGGCTATGGATCTGACCAAGGCGGGCGTAGTCAGCCTGACCAATCTGTCCAGCTTCGGCAAGACCGAGTGGGATTACGAAGACAAGAGGCGCGTTGTCATCCAACGAGCAGGCGTGAACCGTGTGCGCCCGGCGATGAAAGCAGGCTATCGGCTGGACTTTGACCTGATGGTTCTGACGCCGGAGTACATCGATCAGTTCTGGCTGCAAGACACGCTGTCCATGGCCGGCAGGCTAGTCGGCATCGGTGATTTCCGTCCGACGTTTGGCCGGTTCAACGTGGTGAAGTTTGATGTTTCTCAAGGCTGAGGAATGGCATGGTCAGGCTTGGCAAGGTAGAGCTAGGTTGAGTCTGGTCCGGCGAGGCGAGGCACGGTATGGGTTTTTTAGGAGAATTTCATGCTTCAATTTAATAGATATGTTCTAAGCGGCGAGACCGATGACTTTCACATCCGGTTCATCGCGCTGGTTAACAGCATCATCCATGAGATGCACGGCGACATGAAGGGCAGCATGGACAAGCTGCGCGAGCTGTCGCACAGATACCCGCTGAACGACCGGCTGCCAGCGGTGGCGGCCAGGCTATTCTTCTGGGGCAAGGTGGCATGGGATGACATCAAAGACATCCTGCCGGCAGAACTACCGGCCACGTTCTTCTACAAGCAGGAGATCGTCGGCTGCTTGGGATACGAGCGGGCATGGCGCAGGTACGGGATAGGCGAAGACCAGTGGAATCTTTACCAAGGCATGGATACCTACCTGCCCCATCGCCACGAGCCTAGCAGTGTGGTCTGTTACCAGCCGCGCAGCAGCGGGTTCTTCTCTGTCATCGAGAACATCATCGCCGCTGACATCGCCGCCAGCATCGAGGGCTACGAGATGATCATCGACCTGTCCGGCAACTGGTGGGGATATGACGAGCCATTTGAGGATATCTTCGGTGACACATTCCAGTACACCCGTGAAGGCGTGCTGCCCAAGATGAACTTCGATGCCATGCGCAAGATCTGGATGACGCCGACAGACACCACGGCAGCCCTGCTGTCCACAATGAAGGCCAAGTGGTACAACCATATCTATCAGTCCATTGGAGCCTACGCGCCCGAGGTCAAGAGCATGGATAACTGCGGCGTGATATTCGTGCGCGGTGGTGACAAGTTACAGACAGAAACCATCCTGCCACCCACCGGCATTATCCGGCGTGACCTGAAGATGATGGAGCGCCTATGCCAGACCCGCTATGTACTGTCCGATGACAAGGACGTAGGCGAGCGTATCGCAGGGTTGGACGGGTACCTGATCGACCGCAGCCATCAAGTAGAGGGCGGATATCATCACCACCCCGCCCGCAAGACCAGCTGCATGAATATCCTCGGCAACTATCTGGCCATGGTGGAAGCAAAGATGAACCTGTCTTGCCCGTCAGCCAATCTTGTCAATGCGGCACAGTGGACGCGCAACGATGACGAGAACTACAGCCAAGCCAACCCTGTCTATAGGTATCTGCTTATATGAGCTTCATTATCCATACCAAATCTTTCCTGCTGGGCATGGTGTTCGCGTGGGTTGCCAGCTATGCGTTAGCAGCTTTGTATGAACTGATAACGGGGAACGACAAATGATTAATCTAACACGCGAGAGAGCTACAGGAGAACAACAATGACTGCGCACTACGAACCAGAAGTACGCATGGCTTTTGAGTCTGCGCTTGAAGCAATATCTAATTCAATACCACCTACCGTTGATGAAAAATGCCCTCATTGCGGCCTTATCGCAAGGCATCCAATTATTGCAAGACAGCGCGACTTAGAACGATTTGAAAAAATAATGACTGTTGCACAGGCGGTTTTAGATAGACATGGCGTTACAGCAAAACTTTTATCGGAATTGCACACAGACATTGCCATAGCGAACGCAATGAAGGAAGCCAAATGACCATCACACTAACCCGCGAGGAAGCGCAGATGGTGCTGGATGCGATGTGTGAGTTAAAACACGACACATTTCATCCAGCAAAAGTATTTAAGCATGAGCCATCTATCAATTTACTCCTCGCCAGACTAAGAGCACCTGAACCGGAGCCGGTGGCGTGGAGAACTTTTGATGGCGAGGGCGGGTACGACTACCGAGATTACGAATTAAATGAAGACTATGGCTATTGGTGGGGGGAACGCCATCCTAACCATAAAGGTTGGGTACGGCCGCTTTATACAGACCCAACGCCATGTCAAACCTGCGAAGCATTAGCGCGAACAGTAATGATGGATCAAACGTCACACGACACCCCACCACAGCGCGAATGGCAGGGGCTGACGGATGAGGAAATGGCTGATGCTTGGGCGCAAAGCAAGGGAGATGTTTTACTTCGCTTAAAGCCTTTTGCCCACGCGATCGAAGACAAGTTGCGGGAGAAGAATGGAAACCTTTGAGCTACTTACATTTGTCGGTGGCCTACTCATCGGCATGGGTACGTTGTTATTTATCTTCGCGGCAGCAGTCGCATATTTCATAGGAGCAACAGATGAATCTGAGTCTTGACAAAATCCGCATAGACGGAGGCACGCAGAGCCGCGCAAAGATTGATCAGGATGTGGTGGTCGAGTACGCAACAGCCATGCAGGATGGAGCCAAGTTCCCGCCGGTGACTGTGTTCCACGACGGAGCCGAGTACTTCCTTGCTGATGGTTTCCACCGCTACTTCGCCGCCAAGAAAGCCGGCAGTCCTGGCATCAAGTGCGATGTCAAAGAAGGCACGCTGCGGGATGCCATCCTGTACAGCTTTGGAGCCAACCATGACCACGGCCTGCGTCGCACGACAGCAGACAAGCGCAAGGCAGTCATTGCCATGTTGTCAGACATCGAGTGGCAGGAATGGTCTGATCGTGAGATCGCTCGCCAGTGTCAGGTCAGCCACCCGTTCGTCGCAGCTATCCGCAAGGAACTCGGCGCAGAGAAGACAGAGACCAAGTTCATCAAGGATGGAAAAGTTACCAGCAGAAAAGAGAAGCAGAAGGAAGAGCAAGACCCAGTGGCTACCTACACAGAGGCCGAGGTCGAGCGCGAGACCATGCAAGCAGCGGTGTCTGAGTTGCAAAAGCAGAACGAAGAGTTGCAAGATCAGCTAACAGTTGCAATGGCTGCAAGCACGGATGATATCCAGAAAGAAAAAGCGGAGTCGGTAATCAAAGATCTTCGTGCACAAATCCGTATGCTTGAAATAGAATTGAAGGCCGTGACCATCAGCCGCGATCAGTTCCAAGCAGAGAATGCACAGCTCATGAAGCAAGTGCAACTCCTCCAAAAGAAGCTGAAGAAACTAGAAGGTTAAACCCAAGCCAGCGGGTGTGCTGGCAGTACAAGGAGAGACAATGCTGCAATTACGGCAGTATCAAGAAGAGGCGCTCGCCCTTCTTAGAGAAGGTTTTGCCAAGGGAAAGCGGGCGCAGGTTCTAGTCAGCCCGACAGGTAGTGGTAAAACAGAGATGGCCATAGCGTTGATGAAGGCCACAAAGGAAAAGGGTAACAGGGCAGCGATGCTGTTAGATCGCGTTGTTCTGTGTGACCAGACCAGCCGCAGGCTAGAGCGGTATCACATAGACCACGGTGTCATGCAGGCAGGGCACTGGCGGTATCGTCCGTACGAGAACATCCAAGTCTGTTCAGCGCAGACGTTGGAGCGACGCGGTTCATTCCCAGGATTGAACCTTCTCATTGTGGACGAGTGCCATCAAACCCGCGAGCAGACAGTTGAGTTCATTAAGAACAATCCTGACGTTCGCGTCATCGGCTTGACTGCCACGCCGTTCACCAAAGGTCTGGGAAAAATATACGACCATGTTGTCAGCCCTGTCACCACAAAGGAACTGGTAGACCAGAAGATGCTGGTTCCGCTGCGCGTGTTCATTGCCAAGGAAATTGACATGGCAGGCGCGAAGAAGGTAGCGGGCGAATGGTCGCAGCAGGAGGCATCTGATCGTGGCATGAAGATCACCGGCGACATCGTTACTGAGTGGATCAAGAAAACGCACCAGATATTCAACGAGCCGCGCAAGACCATCGTGTTTGCCAGCGGTGTCGATCATGGTTCCCATCTGGCAGCCAAGTTCCAAGAACAGGGATACAACTTCATCTGCATCAGCTATCGGGATGACGAGGAGTGGAAAAAGCAGGTCATCGAGGATTTCTCCAAGCCCGACACCAAGATCACCGGCCTGATCGCAACAGACATCCTGACCAAAGGGTTCGATGTGCCTGACGTAATGATCGGCGTGTCTGCCCGTCCGTTCTCCAAGTCTTTGTCATCACACATTCAGCAAATGGGGCGCGTCATGCGTGGCCACGAGGGTAAGGAGTTCGCCATCTGGCTAGACCATAGCGGCAATTACCTGCGCTTCCGCGAGGACTGGGAAGAGGTGTACGAGCAGGGCGTAGACAAGCTGGACGAGGGCAAGGAGAAGGCCAAGAAGGAACCCACGCAGAAGGAGAAGGAGGCAGCCAAGTGTCCGGTGTGTGCAGCCTTCTGGCCAAGCGGGGATACCTGTTTGAACTGCGGTCATGTACGCGAGCGCAAGAACAAGGTCATCGCGGTCGAAGGTGAGATGGTCGAGCTGTCCGGCACAGTCTCGCGGGAAAGCAAGCAGGACTTCTGGAACCAGATGGTCTGGCTCATGCGCTATCAAGGATGGTCGAAGGGCAGGGCAAGCCATACCTACAGGGAGAAGTTCGGCGTGTGGCCGAAAGGTCTGAGCGACACGAACCCGCAAGCGTTATCGGCTGACACCAAGAAGTTCATCGACAAAAAACTGCACGCATTTCTGAAAAAGATAGGGAGGAGATGATGACAAGAGATGACATTATCCGCATGGCGCGGGAGGCTGGGGACGATTGGGACAGCACACTACCCTCCGACAAGGAATTCCTTGAACGCTTCGCCGCCCTAGTCGCAGCAGCAGAACGCGAGGCGTGTGCAAAAGTATGTGAGGAACAGCGAAGCATTGAGTGGGTAAAGGCATCGATGCCTGCACTAATTAAGTACGAACCTGAAAATTTAATGGCAAATAAATGCACTGCCGTTATCCGCGCAAGGGGGAAATGATGGACTTCATATCGTTTGCCAGGTCGCATGGCATCCTGATCAACGAGTTGCCGCCGGTCGGTGTGTGGAAACGTTACCGGACAGAAGATCACCCGAAGAAGAAGAACGGCAGCGTCAAGTACATGGGAACCCACGGCTTTGTGCAGAACCATGCGGTATCAACTGTCGTGGCGTTGTGGAAGCCTGACCCTGACAACCGTCTGAACTCACCTGATATGAGAGCAATCATCATCAGCCAAGCCCGCGCCGAGCAGGAGCGCAAGAAGCTGGCAACGCAAGCGGTCAGCAAGGCTGTGGCAATGCTCAACGAAAGCGGCTACTCGACTCACCCGTACCTGGTGAACAAGGGTTTTGCCGACGAGCAGGGCAGCGTGCTGAACATCGAGGGCAAGCCTGTCCTTCTCATTCCTATGCGGTGCGGCAAGTCGCTGGTCGGGCTGCAACAGATATGGCCGGATGGTCAGAAGAAGTTTTTGTACGGCCAGAAAACAGCCGGCGCGACCTTCAGCTTTGACAATAAGGGCGTGAACATTGTCTGCGAAGGGTATGCGACTGCGCTGTCTGTGCGCGCGGCAATGAAGCAACTGAAACGGCGGTACACAATTCACGTTTGCTTTTCCGCTGGCAACATGGTCAAGGTAGCGGCAGGGCTGGAGCCAGGACTTGTCATTGCGGACAACGACAAGTCTGGTACAGGGCAGGCGGCTGCGGCTGAAATAGGCTGGCCGGTCTGGATGTCTGATCGGGAAGGCGAGGACGCGAACGATTATGCGCAGCGTGTCGGCCTGTTCGGGTTTACACAAAGCCTGACTCAATCAATGCTCGACATCGGTGCGAGCAGGCATTACGAGCGATAGGCCACCGTCTGAGAACGGCTGTACCGCTGACAGCATGGACATGATTTCCACGCCCATACTGAGGCAGCGGTCGCCAGCCCCGCTGTAATCAGAGACAACCCTGACCTGGCCGAGTTCATCTTCGATCAGGTACAGGGTGAACATGCGCGGGTGATTATTCATGCGCGCAGGATAGCAGGTCGTCCGGCACTTCCACTTCATCGCCTAGCTTGCTGGCAACGTAGCAGCGCATCGCTGCAATTAGGGGAGTTTGTGCAATGGCCTCAAAATCAGCTTGATCTAACCATTGAATCGATGCTCTCCAATGTGTTCGCCCATTAGAACTATCGACGCCATGAGGGTTCAAGTCCATGCCTTCCCGCTCAATGATCGGCCCGGCTTGTGACCAGTCTGTTGAAGGGTTGTATTTCCAGTCGTTGTCATCTCCCACTGTGACCATCAGGACATTGGTGTAATCGTCATGTCCGGTCAATTCAATACTCGCTACTGCCCAGTCAAGGGCTGCACCTGATAACTCTGCTGTTTTCATCGTCTGATCTCCTATTTGATGCGCTCGTAAACAGCAATGCAGCTAATCGTTTCGGCGTGGTCTAATGCTTGTTCTTCGGCGTGGTTTGCGTCCTCTGCATCGCAATGAAAATTCCAGCGGTGCATCTCGTCGTCGCCTTCTTGCACAATCACAATGTATTCGTTCATCGGTCTGATTTCCTATAAGTTATCAAAAGTTTAATGTGGTAACGTTTCCACATTGCGAATTTGGCAAGCCTGACTCATTCGCCTGTCGCGCGGTCGATAATGGCCAGCATTTCTAAACGCAACTGTCGGACGATGCCTGGCTTGTATGCGGTATCTGATTCGATATCCTCAATGAAGGGTAGCAGGCGGTAAAGCATGTCGAGCATGTCGGGCGCGGCTGCCATCATTCGGGCATTGCTTACACTTTCGCTCAGGTCTTTTTCAAGGTCGCAAACTTGGGCAATAATTTCTCCCTGTGCGTCTTTTATGTCGCGGATGTATTCGTGCGAGTAGGAATAGGCGGTTTTCCAAGGTGATATTGAAAATGGTTTCATTGGTCTGATCTCCTATCGGCTGGCGGGTATTCCTGCGCGGCGCGCGCGGGTAATTGCTATCTTGGCAGCGTGAACACTTTTAAAACGGCGGCCATAAAAATAATCGCTGTCGTCTGTGACGTAGCAGTCTGATCTGGAAAAGCTGCTGTTGATATAGCTGCCGTTGTATCGGATAGTAAACATAGCTTCTAATCTCCTATTAGTTGGCCATCGCAGCGATTACGCGCGGCGGCGGGCTGAATACCTCGATGGTGTAACCCAGGGCGGCGATATCGCGCAATGCGTGCGCGGTCAGGGTTTTCTTGCCAGCTATGCGGGCAAATATCTGTGCGGCTTCATCGTGCGGGTAGATAACTTCGATGCCGTAATTTTTTTCAGCGCGTACTATGATTTTCATTGTGATAACCCCTTAGACTGAGCGGATAAGGTATTCAACGCCATCAAAATCGACCGATATGTAATCCTGTTCGGCTTCATTTGCTGCGGCCTCATAGTCGATGGTGATGTGCCTGTAAGGCCAATTTCCCGAGGTCAATTCTTTCGGCAGTTCGTAGCAGTCGTCGATCATCTCGGCGATATAGTCAACAAAGTAAGACCGGCGGATAAGTTGCTCGCCATGTATCCAGTCGGGGGAATCCTCGGCCTCGTCCGACAGCGCGCGAAGTGCCGCAAGCTCGGCTTTTGCTTCGAGGTGTTCATCATGTAATGACAAAATGCCTTCTGGGTTTTCGTAATCTGCAACCATTTCTTCCAGTTCTTCAATGCGGGCGATTACGTCGCGGCTGTCGATAACATCTTCAGTATTGCAGATGGCGGTATTCATCATGGTGTCGGCTCCTATTAGTTAAGGTCTAGCGGTTGCTGGCCGAAATTGATCGGCCGATTGGCGGTTGTGGCTGCGGTGCGGGTTTGTTGCGGTTCCTGCTGCTGCAAATGGTCGGGAGCGATTTCCCACATATTCCAGCCACAGGTGATTACCTGGTGGCCGTTCTTTAGCATCTCATCAATGAATGCGCGGTCGTGTTTTCCCCATTGATCGGAGTCAAGCGGATAACTGCAAACCAGGTGCCATCCTTGGCGGTCGTTTTTGGCGTGATAGTTGATTAGCATGGTCGGCCTCAGTCGATTTCAGGTTGGGTGCGGGCAAGTGCGGCGCAAAATAAGCTTGTGCCGGTGGTAAAAATTCCGCTGGCGGTGTCAATGTGGCCGAGCGTCCAGGCGGCTAAACATATGCCGGTCAGAATCAAACAGGCGGCGGTCATTACAAGGTTAAACAGGCGCATGACATTGGCTCCAGTAATGGCCGGCACGATGGCCGGCCGGTGGTTTCAGGCAAAAATCATCTCGTTTACGGCTTGCTCGTCCCAGTTCTGCAATACACCGAGCGCGTCGTTTTCTACGTCGAAAGCCCAATTTGTAGCGGTTTCGTCCTCATCATCAAAAACGGCGCAGGCTTCGTAATAGCTGCCAAAGTCGTGCGGAAAGCGTTTGACGGTGATGTAACCGCCTTCCGGTTCGGGATAGTGGCGGCGGATTTGCTCTGCAAATAGCAGGGCTTCGCGTCGTTGTGCGGCAGCGTAATCGCCGGTCGGGTCATTCTGGGTGCAGTTCTCATTGCAGGGAACAGTGCCGATAGATAGATAGTCTTTCATGGTTGCGGCTCCGGTTAGGGTTGATAGCGGGGTAAGTTGCGGACAAAGGTGTTTTCCTGGTAAAGCTCGGAGTATTCGACCGGTTGACCGGCGGCGGCTTTAGCGGCTGCAAAGCGGGCAAAATCGCAGTCTTCCTCCAGGTAGACCATATCGGCGCGCTGGTAGGAATAATCGCTGATCGAGTGGCGGATTCCGAGCGCGTCAAGTTCAGCGCGGGGAACTTCTAGCCAACCATGGCCAGGGTCAGTGATAAAGCGGTATGTCATAAGTTCACCTATAAAGTAAGGGCGATACAGGGACGTATCGCTTGAACTGATACTAGCAGGATGCAATACATTGTCAAGGTACGTTTCAATACGTTTTCAATGGTATTTTTCTATCAGGTTTGCCAGGTTGATTGATTTTCCGGATTTGTTCCGGTATCGTGCGGGCAATTAGGGGCGCGGCTGGCAGGCTGCGCGGCGGCAGTGAGCGATAGCGAACAGCGGTGCAAAATGAACAGAAAAGCGATAAAGGCTCAGGTAAAGGATAAGGGAATAGAACAGGCAATGCGCTTACCAAAGGGCACATTAACCGCAAAGCAGAAGCGATTTGCTGAACAGGTTGCACTAGGTGCTACAGGTGCAGATGCGTACCGGATTGCCTATAACGCAAAGGGAAAGCCGAAAACAGTAGGAAACCATGCCAGCAACCTGAAGCAGCACCCGGGAATCCAGCTGGAGATAGAACGAATAGAACGGGCGAATGAGTTGGCTGCGCTGCATTCTGCCAGTGGCTTACGGTCTATCGTTATCTCAACGCTTGCCGAGATAGCAACAAACCCAGAGGAAAAAGCTGCTACGCGCGTGCAGGCTGTGCGATCGATCGGCCAGCTTGTCGGCGTTGATGCCTTCCGCGAGACAAAGCGTGTAGAACACGTTAAGGATTCTGGGGAACTGCGATCGCAGATACTTGACCAGCTTAAAACAATGATGCTCGGCTCCCAGGATGCGGTCGACGTTGACGCGGATTCGCTGCTGGCGGAATTGGCTAGCGATGATTCGGCCGACGCGGAACCCCACCGTACGGGGGAGACCCCAAATCAGGAATGGGACTCCGACTCGCATGAGCATACTATTCCACTCAAACCCTCTCCAGCAGAAACCACCCCCTTGTCCGAGCAATCGCCCACCCCCCGGGGGGATATTTTTGGCGAAAAAGATGAGGTTGCCAAATGAGCAATGTGGTAACGTTACCACGAGAAAGTGTTAAATCCGTGGCGAAAAAAGTTCACATAAATCGGGAGATGGTGGCGAGGAGGCGGGAGAAGACGTATGAGGAATGTGTGGGGATGGATATGACGCCGGCGCAAAAGGAAGTGTTTTTGGTGGTGGATGAGTGGTGGCGGGCGTATGGGTTTGGGCCTTCTATACGGGATATCTGTCGGATACGTGGTAAGGGTGGGATGGGGAATACGTCGGAGATTATTGAGCGGCTGGTGAAGTTGGGTGTGTTGAAGAAGGTGGCGGGGAGTGGTCGGTCTGTGCGGCCTGTGTATATCAACTTCAGGAATCTTGAGTGAAAAACGACGCGGCGTCGTTTTTGGAGGAAAGCAATGACTTGGATAATAAATTCGCCTCCGGGCTATACATGGCAACCGGGTTGGGTTCCGCCAAGCATCTGTTATCCAACACAGGGATGGCAGTGTCCGTGCTGCCGACGGGTTTACAGCCCAACTATTTCAATGTGTTTTACCTGTGGACAAAACAGCGGCCAAATAACAACTACGCCGGGGACGCCTAATGACAAGGGATGAGGAGTTGTTGCTGGAGGCGTTCACTATGCTCTACCAGGTGTACCGGGAGCAGAAGGCTGGGCGGAAGTATTACCGGCCGGTGTCTATATATCCTACGCTGGCAAAGATACAGCGGCGGCTGGACAAGCCTGTAGAACAGAAGCTGCGGGCGGACTGGCGGGATTACACGACAGAGGTATACGCCGAAGATGCAGCCCAACAGATGGCACTGAGCCAATAATGGATCTAAGCGAACTGATCAATAAGCTGCCGCCGGCCGAGCAGGAGAAACTGCTGGAGCAGGTGAGCCAGTACAAGGATGCGCTGGTACGGGAGAAGGCGCAGAAGAAGTTCATGGCTTTCGTACATGAAATGTGGCCGGGGTTTATACATGGTAGACACCACGCCATCATGGCCAAGAAGTTCGAGGAGATCGCTGAGGGCAAGTTGAAGCGCCTGATCATCAACATGCCGCCGCGACACACGAAGTCCGAGTTTGCTTCTTATATGTTGCCGGCGTGGTTCTTGGGCAATCACCCGGGCAAGAAGGTTATCCAGACATCTAACACGGCCGAACTAGCTGTCGGATTTGGTCGTAAGGTCAGGAACCTTGTAGATAGTGATCAGTATGGAAAAATCTTCCCCGGCGTCGGACTCCGGGCAGACTCTAAAGCCGCAGGGCGGTGGGCGACTAGCCACGGCGGTGACTATTTTGCTATTGGCGTCGGTGGTACTGTTACTGGTAAAGGCGCTGACCTACTTATTATTGACGACCCCCACTCAGAACAAGAAGCCAGGCTGGCGCAAGGAGATCCCACGGTATTTGACTCTGTATATGAGTGGTACACCTCCGGCCCACGGCAGCGTTTACAGCCGGGCGGGGCGATTGTCATCGTGATGACGCGCTGGTCGGACAAGGATCTGACCGGCAGAGTACTGAAATCAGACAATACAGAGTGGGAAGTCATCGAGTTCCCGGCAATTCTTCCATCTGGAAACAGCCTCTGGCCGGAGTTTTGGTCGATCGACGAGCTGACAGCCCTCAAGGAAGAGCTTCCACCGTACAAATGGAACGCCCAGTACCAGCAAAAACCCACGGGAGAAGAGGGTGCGCTGGTAAAAAGGGACTGGTGGCAAGTGTTTGAGGGGGATAGAGCGCCGCCATGCGAGTTCATCATCCAGTCTTGGGACACCGCGTACACAAAAAACCAGCGTTCTGACTACTCGGCCTGTACTACGTGGGGTGTTTTCCACAAAGATGAGGACGAAAACGACGTAAACATCATTTTGCTGGACGCTTGGAAGGGAAAAGTCGAGTTCCCGGACCTAAAAGCCAAGGCAAAAGAGCTGTATGACGAGTGGCAGCCCGATACTTGCATCATCGAGGCAAAGGCAGCGGGTGCTCCGCTGATATTTGAGCTGCGGAGGATGGGAGTCATGGTTCAGGACTTCACTCCGACGCGCGGCAACGACAAATTCGTGCGCTTGAACAGCGTTACAGACCTATTTTCTTCGGGTAAAGTGTGGGCACCCGACACCCGGTGGGCGCAGGATGTGATTGAAGAGTTCGCCCGGTTCCCGAACGCGGAACATGATGACCTTGTTGACTCAGGAGTGCAGGCATTGATGAGATTCCGGCAAGGTGGATTCTTGCGGCTGGGGTCAGACGAGGAAGATGAGCCTATGGGCTTACCGCGCAGGCGCGTTTACTACTAAGGATGAATGATGGCCACAAATATTGACAAGGCTTTGTACCAACTCCCGGTCGGCATGAGCGATGACGTACTGGAAGCAGAGCCGATCGAGATCGAAATCGACGATCCCGAAGAAGTAACCATAGGCATTGACGGTATCGAGATAAATCTTGAGCCGATGCGCGAAACAAGCGACGAGTTCAATGCAAACCTGGCCGAAGAGATGGATGCCAGCGAGCTAGAGAGCATAGCCGGCGACCTGTTGGGTGATTTTCAGGACGACATCGACTCCCGTAAGGACTGGATGAAGACCTATGTCGATGGCTTGGAGCTACTCGGCATGAAGATCGAGGAACGATCAGAACCATGGGAAGGTGCGTGCGGCGTTTACCACCCGCTGCTGTCGGAGGCGCTAGTCAAGTTCCAAGCAGAGACCATCATGGAAACATTTCCAGCACAGGGTCCTGTTAAGACAAAGATCATCGGCAAGGAAACGCCCGAAAAACGCGATGCGGCAGAGCGAGTTCGTGATGACATGAACTACGAGCTGACAGAAGTGATGACTGAGTACCGCCCGGAGCATGAGCGCATGTTGTGGGGCTTGGGTTTGTCAGGTAATGCGTTCAAGAAAGTCTACTTTGATCCATCGCTCGGCCGACAGGTATCTATATTTGTGCCGGCAGAGGATGTGGTGGTGCCGTACGGCGCGAGTAACTTGGAGTCATCGCCGCGCGTGACGCATGTGATGCGCAAGACGAAGAACGAGCTGCGCCGGCTGATGGTTGCAGGCTTCTATCGTGATATCGATCTGCCTGAGCCAGAGAACTCGCTGGACGATGTTGAGAAGAGTATTGCGGAGAAGATGGGATTCCGCGCTACGACGGACGATCGTTACAAGCTGCTGGAGATGCAGGTGTATTTGGATCTGCCGGGCTTCGAAGATAAGGATGAGGATGGCGAAAAGACAGAGATCGGCCTGCCATACATTGTAACTATCGAAAAAACTTCCCAACAGATTTTGGCTATCAGACGCAACTGGAGGCCAGAAGATGAGACATACCAGAAGAGGAATCACTTTGTTCACTACCCATACATTCCCGGCTTTGGCTTCTATGCCTTCGGCCTTATTCACCTTATCGGTGCTTTTGCTAAGTCTGGGACTTCTATTATTCGTCAGCTTGTTGATGCTGGCACTCTATCAAACCTGCCGGGCGGTCTTAAGACTAAGGGGATGCGAGTCAAAGGGGATGACACTCCAATTGCTCCCGGCGAGTTCCGAGATGTGGACGTTGCCGCCGGAACGATCAGAGACAATATTCTCCCGCTTCCGTACAAAGAGCCGAGCCAAGTCCTCCTTGGATTGATGAATCAGATCGTTGAGGAAGGCCGTCGCTTTGCAGCGGCAGCAGACCTCAAGATCGCAGACATGTCGGCCAACTCTCCTGTTGGTACGACGCTGGCTATTTTGGAGCGCACGCTCAAAGTCATGTCGGCAGTGCAAGCGCGTATCCACTACGCGATGAAGCAAGAGCTGAAGCTGCTGAAAGACATCATTCGTGACTACACGCCTGACGAGTACGACTATCAGCCTGTCGAGGGCACGCCGCGCGCGAAGAAGTCGGATTATGACCAGGTAGACGTAATACCAGTCAGTGATCCCAACTCGGCCACGATGGCACAGAAGGTTGTGCAGTATCAAGCTGTGATGCAGATGGCTGCTGCCAATCCGCAGATTTACGATCAGGTTGAGTTGAATCGTCAGATGCTAGAAGTGTTGGGCATCAAGAATATCGGCAAGCTCGTTCCCAGTGCGGAAGATCAAAAGCCGAAAGACCCCGTATCCGAGAACATGAACATCCTGAACGGCAAACCCGTGAAGGCATTCATCTATCAGGATCACGAGGCACACATCACGGTACATATGAGTGCAATGCAGGACCCGAAGATCGCGCAGCTTATCGGCCAAAACCCGAAGGCACAGATGATCCAAGCGGCCATGATGGCTCACATCAACGAGCACATCGCATTCCAGTATCGCGTGGAGATAGAGAAGCAGCTTGGCGTACCGCTGCCGGCGATGGACAAAGAATTGCCGGAAGAGATGGAGGTCGAGGTTTCTCGCATGATGGCTATGGCGGCCACGAAGTTGTTGCAGAAAGATCAGGCAGAGGCTGCTCAACAGCAGGCTCAACAAGCGGCACAAGACCCGCTGGTTCAGATGCAACAGCAAGAGCTGGCTCTCAAAGCTCAGGAAGTGGAGATCAAGAAGCAGAAGCTCGCGATGGACGCTGCGGCAGAAGCAGATCGCATCGAGATCGAGAAAGCTCGGATCGAAGCACAGGAACGTATTGCCGGCCTACAAGCAGGTGTCAAGGCAGCTTCCGAAAAGGCCCGCCTCGAAGGAGAGATGCAGGTGAAGGGCGTAGAGATTGGCAGCAGGATTGCCAAAGACAGGATGGAAATGCTTCGTCCACAACCGAAGCCAACCAAATCCAAAGGGTAATTTATGGACAAGACGCTTGAAGTACTCCTCAAACAGGTACGAGAAAAGCGGACACAAATAGTAGAGGCTGTGTCCAACAACGCGGCCAAAGACTATGCGCAGTATCAACACCTTTGTGGGGAGATACGAGGACTCTCCATGGCAGAAGGTTTTATCCTTGACCTCGCAAAACACATGGAGTCATCTGATGAGTGAAATAGCCATCGCCACAGAAAGCGGTGAAGTATCCACGCTGCCAGAATCAGCGGAGGAAAAAGCAAGACAACTGCCGGAGCCTACTGGGTATCACATTTTGGTTGCGCTGCCGGAGATCGAGGACAAGTTTGACAGCGGGCTAGTCAAGGCGGATTCAACCATCCACTTTGAGCAAGTGCTGGCAACAGTGTTCTTTGTAATCAAGATGGGACCCGACTGCTACAAGGATGAAAAGCGGTTCCCGAACGGCCCATGGTGCAAGGAAGGGGATTTCATTCTCGCCCGTCCTAACACTGGCACCCGCCTCAAGATTCATGGTCGTGAGTTCAGGCTCATCAACGACGATGTGGTTGAGGCCGTGGTCCAAGACCCACGCGGCATTAGCCGGGCTTAACAAAGGAGAAACAAATGGCAGAGATGGAAATGGAAGAATTTCAGTTCCCGGATGAGAAAGAAGAGGCGCAGGCTTCTGCCAACCAGTCCGAGGAGTTCGAGTTTGAGATTGAGGACGATACGCCGCCGGAGGATCGCGGCCGTGAGCCGATGCCCAAAGAGCTGGTCGAAGAGCTGGAAAACGACGAGCTTGAGGATTATTCGGAGAACGTCAAGACCCGGCTGAAGCAGATGAAGAAGGTCTGGCACGACGAGCGCCGGGAGAAAGAGCGCGTTCTTCGTGAACAGCAAGAGGCGATCGCCTATGCCCAGCGGCTGATGGCTGAAAATCAAGCGTTGAAAGGCCGGCTAAGTCAGGGTGAGCAGGTATATGCCGAGACAGCCAAGACGGCGGCAGAGCTAGAACTTGAAGCGGCCAAGAAGGACTACAAGGATGCTTACGATCTGGGCGACTCTGACCTTCTGCTGGCGGCGCAGGAGAAGCTCAACAAGGCTCAGTTCAAGCTCCAGAAGGCGAACGATTTTGTTCCGTCTAGACAGGAGCAAGAAGTTGAGGTACAACCCCAGCAAACTCCAGTGTCTCGTCCTGACCAGAGGGCAGTTGCGTGGCAAGAGCGCAACGAATGGTTCGGTAAGGACGAGGAAATGACTAGCCTCGCTCTGGGCTTGCATCAGAAGCTAGTCAGTCAGTACGGGACTTCATACCCCTCGACTGATGAATACTGGAAAAAGGTCGATGACACCATGCGTCGTCGATTCCCAGAGTATTTTGAAGAACGGGAGCCGGCCACCACGCGGGAGACAAAACCCCAGCGTGAGAAAGCACCCCCTGTCGTAGCTCCGGCGACACGAAGCACTGGTTCCAAAAAGATCAAGGTTTCGCAGTCAATGGCAAACGCGGCCAAAAAATTGGGCGTTCCACTGGAGATGTACGTCAAGGAAATGATGAAATTGGAGGGTAGATAAATGGCTGAGAACCGTACACCACGTAATATCGAGACTCGTACCCAAGCGGAGCGCCCCAAGCAGTGGGCACCACCGGAGCTTCTGCCAGAACCAGATAAGCAACCGGGTTACAAGTATCGTTGGATGCGCGTCACGCTTCAGGGCGATACCGACGCACGAAACATATCAATGAAGTTTCGTGAGGGTTGGGAGCCGGTGAAGATTGAAGAGCAGCCTCAGTATCAACTGCTAGTCAATGGTGAGGGCAGGTGGAAAGACTGCGTTCAAATTGGCGATGTGTTGTTGGTCAAGACGCCAGAAGAGCTGGCCGAGCAGCGTAATGACTATTACCTGAAACAATCGGAGCAGCAAATCAAGGCGGTTGACAACAACCTTATGCGGCAAAATGACCCTCGTATGCCCATCTTCAAGGAGTCAAGTTCTTCGACTTCGAGAGGAAGTGGCAAATAACTTTTTGGAGTAAACAATGGCATATCCGACTATTGACAAGCCTTATGGCTTGAAGCCGATCAATTTGATCGGCGGTCAGGTGTACGCCGGTTCCACTCGCCTAATGTCGATTGCTTCTGGTTACAACACCAGCATCTACTACGGCGATGTGGTCAAGCGCGTGGCAAATGGCACCGTCGAAAAAGACGTTGGCACCACCACCGCAACACCGGTTGGCATCTTTGTAGGCTGCACCTACACCAACCCCACGACCAAGCAGAAGCAGTTTGCGCAGTACTGGCCTGCTGGCACCGTGGCTTCTGACGCTCAGGCTTATGTGGTTGATGATCCTGACGTTCTGTTCAAAGTGGCTACCGTTTCGTCTGGCACCACCGTCGCCTTCTATGGCCCGGATGCTGTTGGCGCAAACGCGGCTCTGGTGCAGAACTCCGGCTCGAACACCACCGGTGACTCGGCAATCGCTATCGATGGTACTTCCATCGCTACGACTGCTTCGCTGCCGATCCGTATCGTTGACATTGTTCCCGACACTTCCAATACCTCTAACGGTTATTGCGAGTTCGTGTGCAAATTCAACGCACCTTACATGGTTTCTACTTTCACTAGCCCCGGTAATACCGTGGCAACTGTTGTGACAGGCGGCCATGCGTATTTGAACCCGACTGGTGTTTAAGGAGTAAGACATGGCTATTTCACGTGCACAACTACTGAAAGAGCTGCTGCCTGGCCTGAACGCTTTGTTCGGCATGGAGTATGCTCGTTATGGCGAAGAACACAAAGAGATCTACGAAACCGAGACCTCCGAGCGTTCGTTCGAAGAAGAGACCAAGCTGTCTGGCTTCAGTGCCGCACCGGTGAAGAACGAAGGTTCTGCAATCGCGTACGACAACGGCCAAGAGGCATGGACTGCTCGCTACAACCACGAAACCATCGCACTGGGTTTCTCGCTGACCGAAGAGGCCATCGAGGACAACCTGTATGACAGCCTGTCTGGCCGTTATACCAAGGCGCTGGCTCGTGCTATGGCATACACCAAGCAGGTTAAAGCTGCTGCTGTTCTGAACAATGGCTTCTCGTCGAACTATCCCGGCGGTGATGGCGTTGCTCTGTTCAGCACTGCTCACCCTCTGGTGTCTGGTGGCACCAACAGCAACACGCCCACAACCCAAGTTGACCTGTCTGAAACCGCGTTGGAAAACGCAGTCATTCAGATCGCTGCTTGGACCGACGAACGTGGCTTGCTGATCGCTGCCAAGCCCCGCAAGCTGATCGTCCCGCCGGCACTGCAATTCGTTGCAACCCGCCTGCTGGAAACTCAGCTGCGTCCAGGAACCAATGACAACGACGTTAACGCGATCGTGAACAACGGTTCGATTCCGGAAGGCTATACGATCAACCACTTCCTGACCGACAACAACGGCTGGTATCTCACCACCGATGTACCGAACGGCATGAAGCACTTTGTTCGTATCCCGCTCCAGAATTCAATGGACGGAGATTTCGACACTGGAAACGTTCGCTACAAAGCTCGTGAGAGATATTCCTTCGGGTGGAGTGACCCGCTCGGGATGTTCGCATCGCAGGGCGCTTAACAGAAAACCTACCTATCCCAACGGTTTTCAGGGGACTTCGGTCCCCTTTTATTTTTCCTCTTGCGTTACTGATTAAGATGAGGTACACTGATTGCAGAAATCACAGGAGGGTATATGACACGAGGAATTTACAAAATCATCAACGTGGTGAACAACAAGTTCTACGTCGGAAGTGCGGTGGACTTAAAGCGCCGCAAAACGCGGCATTTCTCTGAGCTGCGCAACGGTAGGCATAACAACCGGCATTTGCAGGCTGCGTGGGTCAAGTACGGTGAGCAGGCGTTTGTTTTTGTTGTTGTGGAAGAATTACCAGATGAAGCAGACTTGCTGGCCGCAGAGAATGTCTGGCTGAAGGAGCATGTAGGCAAAGACTACTGTTACAACTTGGGAGTAGATGCAACAGCCCCGATGATTGGAATGGGTGGAGAGTTAAGTCCTACCTATGGAAGAAAGCGCACCGCAGAAGAGTTGGCCGCTCAAAATTGGACTGGAAAAAAACATACCGAGGAATCCAAAGAAAAGATACGCGCCCACTTGATCGGAAAACCAAAGTCAGCTGAAGTCCGCGCCAAGATCTCCGCCACCCTGTCCGGCGAGGGCAACTACTGGTACGGCAAGAAACGCCCCGATCACGGCGAGAAGGTGAGCCGCCCTGTGCTGGCCATCGGGCCTGACGGCGAGACATTGTTCCCAAGCATTGCGGCCTTGCGGGAAAAACTTGGCATGAAACCGCCCACCATAAACCGTGCGCTGAAGAGCGGAGTGGCACTGAAAAGGGGGCCGTATACAGGCTGGATTTTTAAGTACGCGCAACCATAGCCATCCCCTTGCATTTTGGTTGGCGGCATAGTATAAGGCTATGAATCCGGGAATACCCGGTGCGTCGAACAGTCCCGGCTGACTTCATGCAGATCGACGTACCTAACCGCATGAGGGAAAATTTATCATGGCAGTTTCTACCACCCAAAGTATCTGGCGTTCGGGCGGCGGCGATAACACTCGTCAAGCCTATTGCGGCTCCGGCGTCATGGCAGCAGGTTTCTATGTTGCTAACGCGGCAGTTGCCGGCAACGTTGTAGTTGCTTCCGGCTCCAGCACCCCACTTATTCTCCCTGCAAACGCTGTTGTGACCTCGGTTGTTATCACCAATGGTCTGACCAGCGGCACGATGAATGTTGGTTACACCCTGATCGACGGCTCTGCTTCGAACGCTGCGTTCTATGTGTCCGCTCTGGCTGCTACTTCGGCCAAGACTGTGACTCCGGGCGCAACTGGCGCAGGCGCTGGTATCGGCACTGTTGCTGATGCGGATCAAAACTTCACCGTCACCACTGAGAGCGCAAGCTCGGCTGTCGGCGATGTTTCTGGCTACATCACCTACTACGTCACTGATCCTCTGTTCGGTCAGCAGAACTCCTAATAGGGGGCCAGCATGGCTATGCAATCAGACGTTAGGCCGGGAACGTGCCCGCAGAACGCCACGACAGTTGTGTACGAAGGCCGCACTCGTTTGAAGGGTGGCCTGATTGAGTTTGGATCTGTGGCTACCGTCACTATCAAAGACGGCGCATCCAACTTAATTACGTTCACGGCTCCGGGCGTGGCGGGCGTAACACCCCTTAACATCCCTGATCAGGGGATTATCTGCCAGTCGAACCTGACGGTTGTGACTAGCGCAGGTGCAAACGTGACAGTGTTCTATGGCTAAGAAGACTCCCTCCCTTGCTATCGGTCGCGGCGAAAAGCTGCCTGTTTCCAAGGGGGCGGGTCTGACGGCAAAAGGCAGGGCGAAGTACAACAAGGCTACTGGTAGCAATCTCAAAGCTCCACAGCCTGAAGGCGGCCCACGGAAGCGTTCATTCTGTGCTCGGATGTCTGGAATGCCGGGGCCTATGAAAGACGAAAAGGGTCGGCCTACAAGGAAGGCTGCGGCCTTAAAAAGGTGGAAGTGTTGATCGTGGATATCAATTTTGTCTGGAATGGCGCTTTGTCGCTGTTTGTGGGCTTGTTTGCGTACATCGCCCATGAAAAATTTTCGGAACTTGCCCGCATCACTATCCTGATAAACAGGACTCGTGAGGAAATTGCACGGGATAACGTTACCAAGGCTGAGGTTGACCGTATTACTGACCACATTGATCAGCGGTTCAATAGGCTGGAGTCTAAGCTTGACCAGTTGATCGAATCGAACAGGAAGATCATATGAAGCGCAAAGTAAAACGTTTTGCTGCTGGCAAAGAAGTTGAGATCGAAGAGCGTTCTACCAAGAGCGATCGACTGAAGGCTGAAGAGCTTGGTAAAGGTCCAGACGACTATGCCACGATGGGCGCTCGCGCGCGGGCAACTTCTCCTTTCTCCGGCCCCAAGGAATACATCAGTGAATCCAAGGAAGTCGAAACCGAGACCGAGATGCCAAAAGGAATCGCTGCTGGCTTTAGTGCCAAGCGTTACCTTGAAGAGTCAGAGCCAAAAGGCGGCGGACCAACCAGCGAAACCAAGCCTGCTATGGCGAAAAAGACAGCGAAGAAGCCTGTCTCCAAGCGAGTAAGTCAGTCGTTTGGTGTAGATGAGGCTGGCATGGAAGAGCGCCGCAAGACACCGATGTCTACGGCAAAAGAGCCTCCGCTGGCACGTATTGGCAAAGCAATCGCCGGCACGGTTGAGCGGGCATCTACTCCATACAAGTCGCAGTTCATGAAGAAGCATGGCGGCTCAGTGAAGATGGCATCTGGTGGTAAAACTTCCAGTGCATCGAGCCGTGCTGATGGTTGCGCACAACGCGGCAAAACCAGAGGGAAGATGGTATGAGAAAGCGCAAAAAGTTTGCTGACGGTGGCGTGACTGGAGTCCAGCAGCCAACCTACCCTTTCTACGGCAACCAGCCTCAAGCCGGTGGCCAGAACGGCGGCGTGAACCAGACGTTCAATATGCAACCACAGGCACAGGCAGGCCCGAACGATCAGATGGGTCAGCAACAGCGCTTTAAGAAGGGCGGCCAGGTTAAGGTCAAGAAGGTGATGGAAGAGTTTAAGGCTGGCAAGTTGAAGTCCTCATCTGGCCAGAAGGTGACTAACCCCAAGCAGGCGATCGCCATCGGGCTGTCGGAGGCTGGGCTTTCGAAGAAGAAGGGTGGCGGTATGGCTGAGTCCAAGGCAATGATGAAGAAAGAGGTGTCCTTCATGAAGAAGAAGGGCGCTCCCAAGTCGATGGTTAAACACGAGGAGGCTGAGATGAAAGGTATGAAGTACGGCGGCAAGACCAAGAAGATGGCTTCTGGCGGCATGACCAAGATGGGCGCTGTGAAGACCGCTGCCCCCAGCCGTGATGGTGTAGCCGTAAAAGGCAAGACCAAGGGCACGATGGTCAAGATGGCCGGCAACAAGGGCATGAAAAAAGGCGGGTACTGCTGATATGCGCCCGTCACGCGGCATGGGGGATATTGCCTCCAGCAAGATGCCGAAAGCCAAGACGAAACCACGCCGGGACGATACCGACTTCACTGAGTACAAGAAGGGCGGTAAGGTAAAACCGGTGTGGGAGAAGCCGCGTCCGGCGAAGCTTGGCAAACCATCTGTGCTGACGGCTGTGAAGAAGGCTGCGGCAAAGGCTATGGCTAAGAAAGCTGGCCGGCCCTACCCAAATTTAGTGGATAACATGCGTGCAGCTAGGAAGAAATAATGCCCTACACTACGTCCACAACGGCGTTCAATCCAACTCTCAACGAAATTATCGAAGAAGCGTTTGAGAGATGCGGCCTTGAGCTGCGGACGGGCTATGACTTCCGCACGGCTCGGCGCAGCCTGAACTTGCTTATTACCGAGTGGGCAAACCGTGGCATCAATCTGTGGACGATCGAGCAGGGCACGATTCCTCTGGTACAAGGGACGATTACCTATGATCTACCTAGTGACACCGTGGATCTTTTGGAACATGTTATTAGAACTTTTCCAAACTCCCAGGCTAATCAGACCGACATCAACATCAACCGTATATCCGTCAGCACGTACGCGACGATCCCGAACAAGCTCACGCAAGGCCGGCCGATCCAAGTCTGGATAAACCGCCGTAGCGGGCAGACATCAAACGCTCCTGGTGCGACTGAGCAGTATCCGCAGATCAACGTATGGCCAGCGCCGGATCAGGGCACGGCATCAACTCCTTACTACTACTTTGTGTACTGGCGCTTGCGCCGGATGGTAGATGCTGGCAACGGTGTGAACGTGGAAGATATTCCGTTCCGCTTTATCGAGCCGATGATTGCCGGGCTGGCATACCGTCTGGCGATGAAGGTGCCGGGCGGTCTTGAGCGGTTGCAGTTCTTGAAGCAGCAGTACGACGAGGCATGGGAAATGGCGTCTGGCGAGGACAGGGAGAAAGCTCCTGACCGGTTAGTGCCACGCATGATTACGTACAGGTGATCCATGCCACTCAAAGACCCAGAAGCTAGGAAAGCGTATCAAAAGGCTTATGCGCAGCGTAACCGGGAGAAAGCTTACCAACGGGTAAAAGAGTGGCGTGAAGCTAACCCAGAGAAGTGGGCAGAACAAAGCAAGCGGTATGCAAAGAGGTACCCAGAGAAAAGCGTGGCAAGAACCCAAGCCTGGAAAGCAAGGCATCCAGAACGGGCGGCAGATGTAGATAAGCGCACACGGCAGAAAAACTCTGCAAGAATTGCTGCGAATAGGGCTAGGTATCGGGCGGTAAAGTTACAGGCAACACCGGCATGGTTGAACAAAGGGCACTGGTTTGAGATTGGATGTGTGTACATGTATCGTGATGCGTTGAAGCGCGTTGGCTTGAATTATCACGTTGACCATGTTGTGCCGCTGAGAGGGAAAAACGTATCAGGGTTGCATGTGCCAGAAAACTTGCAGGTAATACCGGCGGTACAGAACAGACTGAAGAACAACCACTATGGCGAGTAAATACGCATCTGGCAAGAATTCGATCTCGGAGTGTGATCGCTGCGGGTTTAGGTATATGTTGAAAGTCTTGAAAACGCTCACTATCAAGACTAAAAATGTGAAAATTAAGGTATGCCCTACGTGTTTTGAGCCGGATCAGCCACAGCTCAGTTTAGGTCTTTATCCCGTTTCGGACCCGCAGGCGGTGCGGGAACCAAGGCCGGACAAGTCGTACTGGCAGTCAGGCTTTACCGGGATCCAGACGCAGTTCAACTCTGGACCTGCCATCACTCAGGATGGTTATCCTGGTGGCGGCAGCAGGATTGTGCAGTGGGGCTGGGCACCGATAGGCGGGGCTAGGTCAGATGATTCTGGTCTGACTCCGAACAACTTGGTGGCGCAGACTACGGTTGCAAACGTAACCATTAACTAGGAGTAGCAAATGGATATGATGAAGAAGGTAGCAAAAGCCGAGGTGAAAGCTCACGAGAAGCGTATGCACAAAGGCATGAAAAAGGGTGGCGTAACTACGGCCGATCTGAAAAAATACGGTCGGAACCAAGCTCGCATTCAAAACCAACGCACGAAGTGAGGCCGACATGGCAAAGTACTCTATGAAAAAAGGTGGGAAAGAGGTCGGTCCTGCTTCAGTCTACGCCCCGCCCCACACCATGAAGGGTGAAGCGGTGAAGGCCAAGCTGAAGAAAATGGAAGATCCGAACAACATCGCTGTGGACAAGCTTGGTCCGAAGACGGCGGTGCAACGGGTTTCTGCCGGCGATCCTGGTCGTGAGGACACAAAGACCACGGGCATCAAGATTCGCGGTACTGGAGCTGCCACCAAAGGCGTCATGGCTAGGGGTCCGATGGCATGACGTACACCGAGCTTGTTGCGGCGATTCAGGAATACACGGAGAACTACGAGCAAACGTTCGTAGACAACATCCCTGTATTCGTGCAGCAGACTGAGAAGCGTGTGTACAACACGGTTCAGATCCCTGCGCTTCGCTCAAACAAGACTGGTGTGTTGTCAGCAAATAACAAGTACCTGCCAGCCCCGATAGATTTTCTGTCCGTGTATTCGCTGGCGGTCATTGAGAACTACGGCACGACAAGCGAGGTGTACCACTACCTGCTGAACAAGGATGTGAACTATATCCGTGAGGCGTATCCAACGCCGGCAGATACTGGGTTGCCTCTGTACTACGCGATATTTGGACCGGCTGTGGCCAATAGCGTTGTGACTGATGAGTTATCTTTTATACTTGGTCCAACGCCTGATGCTGCTTATTACGTTGAGCTTCACTATTACTATTACCCGGAGTCGATTACGACTGCGGCAGACGGCAGAACATGGCTGGGCGACAACTACGATCCTGTGCTTTTGTACGGCGCATTGCGCGAGGCATATCTGTTCATGAAGGGTGAGCAGGATGTGATTGCGAATGTTGAGGCCAAGTACAACGAGGCTATGGGACAGCTGAAGCGTCTGGGCGATGGAATGGAGCGTCAGGACGCATACCGTAGCGGTCAGACTAGGGTGAGGGTCACATGACGATCTACCAAGGTCTGACTACGAGTTTCAAGGTGGACATCCTGAATGGCCGCCAGAACATTGCGTCTGACACGCTGAAAATGGCTTTGTATACCGGGTACGCCGAGCTGGACGAGAACACAACGGCGTACACCACGACGAACGAGATTAGCGGTACTGGTTATACGGCTGGTGGAAACAACTTGTCGAACGTGACAATACAGTCCACCAGCAATGGCATTGTCTATGTTAGTTTTGACAATGTGGTCTGGAATCCTGCGCAGTTTACGGCGCGCGGCGCGTTGATCTACAACACAACGAGAAGCAACGCATCGATAGCTACGCTGGATTTTGGTGGTGATAAGACGCAGGCTGGGAACAACACGTTTACTGTGACGCTGCCCCCTGATACGGCGTCAAGTGCGTTAATTCGTATTAACTAAGGAGTCATCATGACTATTGAAAAATCCAAGACTACTGAGACCGTCAGCGGCGCTGTTGCCCGTAAGACTGGTTTTGTTGAGGGTATGTCCGCAGGCGGCGTATTTACCATTACCTGCTACAGCAGCGACGGCCAGGAAAAGTGGGTAGACATTGCCCAGAACTTGGTGGTCAATACTGGCCTGCAAGACATGAACAACAAGTACTTCTCTGGCAGCGGTTATACCGCAGCTTGGTACATCGGCTTAGTCAACAACACCTCGGCCAGCACCACCTTCTCTGGCGGCGATACTCTGGCTTCGCACGCTGGCTGGGATGAGAACAGCAGCTACTCTGGCAACCGCAAGGCAGCCACGTTTGGCGCTGCTACGCTGGCAGATCCGTCGAACATCAACAACGCATCGTCAACGGCATCGTTCACCATGACGGCCAACGCAACGATCTCTGGCGCGTTCCTGACGAATGTAGCTACAGGCACATCCGGCCTGCTGTTCTCCGTGTCTGACTTCCAGACTCCGGGCGACCGTACGGTTGTGAGCGGCGACGTTCTAAATGTGACCTACTCGTTCAATCTGGACGCATCCTAATAGGAGATGGCTATGTTTAAGAAGGGCGATAAGGTCAGGCTGAAGGTTGCTGTGCCGGAGGGCGAAATCGCCCACATGCGCATGGACGAAGACGGTACGATCTGGTATCTGATGTCATGGACTAACGGCGAGGTTGAGCAGCAGCGTTGGTTTACTCTTGAAGAGCTGGAATCTGTGGAGTAATGTGTGGCCATCGTTGATGGGGGCTATAGCAGCGGTACATGGGGCGAAGCTGGGTGGGGCTGTTCGGTCTACTACCCGCTCGTCTCTAACGCTGGCTGGGGGCTAGGCGCATGGGGATCTGACGGCTGGGGTCTTGGTGATGGCGGTCTAGTTACCGCGTCCGAGCAGACCAACGTTGCAGGCACGGCTCCGGTCACAGTCTTCATTGATGAGAGTGCAGTAGCAGCAGACTTTGTGTTTGGCCAGCCGATTAAGGTTGCAGCGGTAAGTGAAACGGTAATAGCGGCAGATACAGTACGTGCAGTATTTGCGCTTGGTGCCAGTGTTGCAGAATCGGTTGTAGCGAGTGAGTCGGTATTAAGCAGGTTTACGGCAGCTGGTCGTGTGAATGAAACGGCCACAGCAGCAGATCTGGTAAGCAGCCTTGCAAACGTAAATTCTCTGGTGGCTGAGAGTGTTGTAGCTACAGATGCAGTAACACCGCTACGCACGACGTTTGGCTCGATATCAGAGACTGCGACTGGCGCTGATACCATGGCATCAACACCTGCTTACAGAGTGCTGATTGATGAGACCGCAAGTGGCAACGTTGAAGTAACAAGCGTATTTGCAATACCAAACAATATTGGCGAAGGTGTAAGCGCGCAAGACAGCGCGAACGTGTTCAACACCATGATCACCAGTATTGTTGAAGCAGCGAACGCATCGATTGCAGTATCGTCGCTAGGAAACTTTGCGGCACAGATTGCAGAGACAACTACCGCAGAAGATGTGGATAGTGCGACAGGCAGGATCACAGTATTTGTATCTGACTCGGCAACAGCGTCAGATGGAGTAAGCAGAAGGTTGTTGTGGGAGCCGATAGATACCGGTGTAGACGAGGACTGGACGCTCATAAACACTAATACGTAAGGGAACATCATGGCAAGTACATATTCCGCGCTAAAGATAGAGCTTATTGGTACTGGCGATCAGGCGGGTACTTGGGGCGCTACCACCAACACAAACCTCGGCACGGCACTTGAAGAGGCAATTACTGGCTCAGCCAACGTTACGTTTGCAAGCTCAAACGTAGCGATTGCATTAACGGACACGAATGCTACGCAAACAGCGCGTAATCTTCGACTGAACCTTGTTGGCACTATCACTAATGCACAGACGCTTTTTATCCCAGCGATAGAAAAGCAGTACCTGATTGTCAATGGCTTATCCAACTCAGTTGTTATCTCTAACGGTACAAACGCTGCGCCTACAGGAACTACGGTAACGATTCCTGCTGGCAAGTCGGCGGTGGTGTTTAACGATTCTGCAAATGTGGCAGAGACAACAAATTTCTTTAGTGTGTTGTCGCTGGGTTCGCCTCTGGCTATTGGTAGTGGTGGTACTGGGTTGGGGACTATTGGTTCTAACGGGCAAGTTTTAACATCAAACGGCACAGTGGCCTCATGGCAAACGCCATCGGCAGGCGGTATTACTACAGGTAAGGCCGTGGCTATCTCAATGATCTTCGGCTTCTAAGGAGTTATCAACATGGCAAATCCAAATATTGTCAATGTGACACAAATCTACGGTCAGACTACCTATCTGACTCCTGCTAACACTTCGAACTTCGTACTAGTGGCGAATAGCTCTGGTTCTGGCAACGTATTCAAGCTGGATCAGATTGTTGCTGCTAACCAGACCAACACGGCTGCGAACGTGACTGTTTCGATCTTCACTAGCGGCAACACTGCTGCTGGCGGTGTGGTGACTATCGGTTCTGGAAATACGTTCCCGATTGCATCCAACATCTCTGTTCCTGCGTATGCTTCGCTGATCGTTATGGACAAGACCACGGCCACTTACCTGCTGGAAGATAAGGCGATTGTGGTTTCCAGCGGCACGAATAGCGCAATATCATTCTCGGTAAGCTACGAACAGATCAGCTCGTAAGGGGTAGCAATGGCACTTCACGGGTATCCCGGCAACATTATCAGCGCGTCTTCTCCGCTGTATACGCCCGGCTTTGCTTCGGGTATCTGGAATCTTGGTTCATGGCCTAGAGGGGTAACTGTTGTCCAGACATTTCTTGCGTCCGGCTACTGGACTGCGCCTGCGGGTGTGACTGCTGTTGATTATCTTGTGGTAGCGGGTGGCGGTGCTGGTGGGAGCGCATGTGGCGGTGGTGGTGGCGCTGGAGGATTTAGAACCGGTTCTGCATTAGCTGTTACTCCCGGCGCCACTTATGCAATTACAGTTGGCGCTGGCGGTTCTTTTATCGCATCTTCTAGGGGTGGCTCAGGCGCAAATTCTGCTTTCAGCACGATAACGTCAAACGGCGGCGGTGGCGGCGGCGGGTATGTAAGTGCAAATAATGGGAATGCTGGTGGAAATGGAGGCTCTGGCGGCGGTAGTGCTGGAGATACAAATGGAGGCGGCCCATTTATTGGTGGAGCTGGCAACACACCAGCTGTAACACCATCACAGGGGAATAACGGAGGTAATGGCGCTGGCGCACCAAGCTATTTAACCGGTGGCGGTGGCGGGTCTTCGCAAATTGGTATTACAGGAGCCACTCCAAATGGTGGAAATGGTGGTAACGGAACAGCTTCATCTATTTCTGGCGCTTCTGTCACTTACGCTGGCGGCGGTGGCGGCGGTGGCAACCCATCAGGCCCCGGAATCCCTGCAACAAATTTAGGTCTAGGAAGAGCTGGTGGTGGTAATGGAGGTTTTGGTGCAAATGGTTCACCTGCGACAATAAACAGCGGCTCTGGTGGTGGCGGTGGATCAGGTCAGGCTCCATACGACGGCGGCGCTGGCGGCTCTGGCATTGTCATTATCCGTTACATAGCAGCTCCAGCATCAGGACAAGTATTTACATTTACCGCAACAGGAACTTTTTCTCCCCCTGCCGGAGTGCAGACGGTTGACTATTTGCTAGTTGGTGGCGGTGCAGGCGGTGGCTCTGGTGGCGCAGCAGGTGGTGGTGGAGCAGGCGGCTTTGTTACTGGAACTGCATTTCCAGTAGCCCCCGGACAAGTTTATACAGTGACTGTAGGTGGAGGTGGAACTGCACCCTCAGCCTCTCCGGGAGGCGCTGGCTCTAATGGCGGCAATTCTACGTTCAGCACCATTACTGCTTATGGCGGTGGAGGTGGTGGAACGGGCGAAACCACTGGCGGTGGCGGCAGAAATGGAGCATCAGGTGGCGGCGGCGGTCGTTCTTTCCCTAATGGATTTTCTGGTGGCGTAAACCTTTATGCTGGTCAGGGAACTATAGGTGGCAACGCTTTGCAAGGCGGCGGAACCAACTGGGGTGGTGGCGGTGGCGGTGGCGCTGGTGAGCGCGGCTCTGATGGCGGCGTTTCTACCAAAGGCGGTAAAGGCGGAAACGGCTTGTCATCTTCTATCTCTGGGTCAGCCGCATTTTATTCTGGTGGTGGCGGTGGTGGCTCTGAGGGCGGAACCGCAGGATCGAACGGAATCGGCGGCGGCTCAAGCGGCACTAGTGGAAGTGGCACTGCTCCGAATGCAACTGCTAATACTGGCGGTGGTGGCGGTGGTGGCGGATATTCTGGTGGTGGCGGTACAGGTGGTTCTGGCGGCAGCGGTATCGTTATCATCAAGTGCAACTAAAGGTAAGACATGAGTGATTATCCCGGCAGAATAATGACGAAAAGTCCTCGCTTGCCGAGCACGACGCAGGCATCGGGGATATGGACGCTACAGCAGGCATTGCAGGCTATCAAGGCAGGCGTATGGCCCGGCATACCTACGAACACTGTCGTTCTATCTTTCACTTCCTCTGGCTCGTGGACATGCCCGGATGGTGTGTCGCAGGTGGATTACCTTGTAGTGGCGGGTGGTGGCGGTGGAGGAGCTTCTAATGCTGCTGCTGGGGGTGGTGCGGGCGGTTTTAGAGCCGGCACTGGTTTTCCTGTTATTCCCGGAACTACGTACTCTATTACTGTTGGTGCTGGAGGTGCAGGGTCAACTAGTGGTTCAACTAATGCACCAAATGGAGCTAATTCTATATTTAGCACTATTACATCAGCTGGCGGCGGTGGTGGTGCATCTGATACTTCTGGCAATGGAAGTGCTGGCGGTTCTGGTGGGGGAGGTACTGCCGATGCCCCTGCGTTAGGAGGAAATGGAAATACTCCTGCTGTAACTCCAAGTCAAGGTAATAAAGGGGGAGATTTCCCAAATATTGCCCCTAACTACGGTGGCGGCGGTGGCGGAGGCGCTGGGGCGGCAGGTCAAAATGGTTCGGCAACCGTAGGTGGAAGCGGTGGAAATGGAAGTTTGTCTACTATTAGCGGTTCTAGCGTAATTTATGCTGGCGGTGGCGGTGCTGGAACATTTAATGGAGGTACGTCTGGCGTAGGCGGGTCTGGAGGAGGAGGAAACGCTGGAACTTGGGTAGGGCAAGAAAATGGATCAAATGGAACCACAAATTTAGGCGGCGGTGGTGGTGGATCTTCTTATACCGGAAAAATTGGCGGCAGCGGCGGCAGCGGCATTGTCATTATCAAATACCTAGCCCCACAGACAGGCGTACTGACGTTCCAAGCATCTGGCTCGTGGACTGTTCCTCCGGGCGTGACAAGTGTGGACTACCTTGTTGTTGGTGGCGGAGGAGGTGCAACTGCCGATGGAACAGGCGGGGCCGGTGGTGCAGGTGGCTTTAGAACGGGCACTGCTTTCCCGGTAATTGGTGGACAGTCTTACGCAATTACTGTTGGGGCTGGCGGAACAGGTAGTGCAAGTGCTGCCTCAAATGGGTCAAATGGTGGTAATTCTACGTTTAGTACTGTTACTTCTGCCGGTGGAGGTTATGGCGCATTATCAAATTCTGCCACTCAAGGCGGAGCTGGTGGTTCCGGTGGTGGTGGAGGAAGGGGTGGTAGTGGAGGAATAGGAAATACGCCAGTTACTACCCCAAGTCAAGGAAATAACGGTGGTGGTAGTAGTGGTTCATCTCCAAATTTTGGTGCTGGCGGTGGCGGTGGCGCTTCTGCAATAGGTGAGACAGGAACATCAACAAAAGGAGGTAATGGAGGGGCTGGTACTGCTTCTACTATTTCTGGAACTTCTGTAACTTATGCAGGAGGCGGTGGTGGTGGCACATATCAAGGAGGTACTTCTGGAATAGGCGGTGCTGGTGGCGGTGGAAATGGGGGTAATTATCCTTCCCCGAACGGAATTGCTGGCGCAGCTAATACTGGAGGTGGAGCTGGTGGAGGAGGAACTGGTCAAGCAGCATCAGGCGGCTCCGGTGTAGTTATCCTAAAACTAAACTCATAAAGGGAGAGTGAGAGTGGAAATCACACAAGAACGCCTGAAAGAACTGTTTGATTACAGGGAAGATGGCGTTTTTGTGCGCAAGATTGGAACATCCAATAGGGTCAAAGCCGGTGACTCTGCGGGCTGGGTAACAAAAGGCGGGAATTATGTTGGGATATGTGTAAACGGCAAAAAATATCTGATGCATAGGATGATCTTTTTATATCATCACGGGTACTTGCCAAAATACATAGATCACATCGATGGAAACGGATTAAACAATCGTATAGAGAATCTAAGAGAAGCAACACATTCTCAAAACTTGATGAATGTTCCGGGGAGAGCTGGAACAAAGTCAGGAATTAAGAATGTTTACTGGCATTCCAAGCTTCACAAATGGACTGTGCATGTAAAGATTGGCGACAAAGTAAAGTACTTTGGGTTGTATGAGGACATTGAGCTTGCAGAGCTTGTGGCTACGGAAGTGAGAAATAAATATCATAAACAATTCGCAAACCACAATGTGAGGACAATATGACAAATAAACCATATATGCTCTACGGTATTGATACAGCGATGCACCTGCTACGTCCGGGCGCACGATGGGAGATCACCAACAACTTCTTCAGCGTCTGGGAAGATGAGCGTCCATGCCCGACAATGGAAGAAGTGCATGACACGATGGAGAAGATTAAAGCCTTTGAGGACAGCATCAAAACAGTGTGGACAAAGAAGCAACTGGAAGAACTGCTGGGGCGTCAGGCTGAGTTTGACAAGGCGGTGGCATGAACATCCACAACCTTTTTCCTCTGCCTATCGGCTTCTTCCGTCTTGGTCGTGACTTAACTCCGGCTGAACTTGCGTTTGTTATGGGGCAAGACAAGTATCCAAACCAAGGAAACATTACCAGTTCAAACCGCACGATCCTGAAGGACAAAGAACTGACAGACATCCGCGACTTTATTGAAGACGCGATGCTGGAATACTTCAAGACCGTGCATGACCCCAAGGGCGACGTTGCGCTGTATGTCACGCAGTCATGGGCGAACTACACTGATCCGGGGCAGTACCACCACAAGCATGCCCACCCAAACAGCTTTATTAGCGGTGTGTTTTACCCGCAGGCTGACAGATCAGTGGACAAGATTTACTTTTACAAGAGCGGCTATGAGCGTATCAAGGTTGCACCGGAAACATGGAATCACTGGAACTCTGAGAGCTGGTGGTTTGAGGTAGGTGCAGGCGACTTGATTTTGTTCCCGTCGCATCTTGAGCACATGGTTGAAACGAAGGTTGGCACGGAAACCCGTGTCAGCATTGCATTTAATACCTTTCTCAAGGGGCACATTGGTGTCGATGAGAGCTTAACTGGACTGCAATTAGGAGAAGAGTAATGGCCCATTTTGCTGAGCTTGGCCCGAACAACGAGGTTCTTCGAGTCATCGTCGTGGACAACCGCGACACTGCTGACGCTAACGGCATTGAGAAGGAGCACATCGGTGCTGCTTTCTGTGAGCGCCTGCTCGGTGGACGCTGGGTACAAACCAGCTACAACGGCAACAAGCGCAAGAACTACGCTGGTCAGGGTTACACCTATGATGAGCAGCGCGATGCATTTATCCCGCCCAAACCTTTTGCCTCGTGGGTTTTAAACGAGACTACTTGTCAGTGGCAAGCCCCAACCCCGATGCCGACAGATGGTGGCATGTATTCATGGGATGAGGCTACGACCTCGTGGAAAGCTTCTGAGGCTGTTTGATTATGAGCTGGGCAGACGCACTTAAAGCAATCATTCCTATCGTGGTAGCTAGTCTGGCGTGGCTGCTGGGCGAGGTAGGGTCGTTTAATACACGGCTGACCAAGATAGAAGGGTCGATGCCTGCCCTCATCACACCTCAAGGTGTGCCTACAGATAGCCCCATCTCTGCCGAGCGTCGTCACGCGCTGAAGGAAGAAATCTACAAAGATCTGCATGACCTGCAAGTGCGAATCAAGCTTATGGAAGAAAGGGCAAAGAAATAATGGTGCCGATGCTGCTTGCTCCTATCCTGTCGCAGCTTGCTGGCGCTGGACTTCAAAAGGTTGCCGACGCTGTTCTTGACAAGGGCGTCGAGCACGTAGAAGAGAAGCTGGGCATCAAGCTGACCCCAAACGAAGACGGCGTACTGGACGATAGCAAGCTGGCAGACCTGCAAATGGCGGCAATGAAGCATGCTGAGTTCATGGCAGAGATTGACCTGAAGAACACTCAGGATGCCCGTGACATGCAGGAAAAGGCTATGGAAAATGCTGACCCGTGGGTGCGCAGGTTTGTGTACATCCTTGCCGGGTTCTGGTCTGCCTTCGCCGTCGGGTACATCGTCTTGATTACCGTAGTTGACATTCCAGAAAAGAACATCAGATTCGTCGATACCGTGCTTGGCTTTATTCTTGGCACTGTGGTGGCTACCATCCTGAACTTCTTCTTCGGTTCCAGCCAAAGCTCAAAGGATAAGACGAAGGAGCTGATGAAGAAATGAAGCTATCGCCCAACTTTTCCTTGGAGGAGCTGACCGTCAGTGACTACGCCGCAAGGAACGGTCTGGACAATACGCCTCAGAATGATCATCTGCTGAATCTTCGTCGGCTGGCGGCGTTCTTGGAGTCTCTGCGGGCGCTGCTGGGTAAGCCTATCAGCATCAACTCAGCCTATCGCAGCCCGGAAGTCAACGCGGCCATCAAGGGATCAAAAACCAGCCAGCACTGCCATGGTACAGCGGCAGATATTCGTGTGTTTGGAATGGTGCCAGATCAGGTGGTAAAGCGTATCATTGCTTCCACGTTGCCATACGATCAGGTAATTCGGGAGTTCTCCGACCCGGTGCGCGGCGGTGGTTGGACGCATGTAAGTATCCCCAACACCAGAGATGCCAAGCCTAGAAAGATGGCGCTCATCATCGACAAGAAGGGCACACGCCCGTACAAGTCAGGTGGATGACATGGCCTTCCTTTCAGCCCATCGCAGCTTTTGTGATTCTGATATTTTTTGTTTCTGTTCGGCAGTTTTTGGCCGGCGTAACTTAGCTTGAACTTCGGGGGTTTTCATTGTGGCAGCCCGTACCTCAGCAGATTGCTTCACCCCCTCACTGATCTTCAGTGATGCCTGCTTGAGCGCGGCAACTCGTTTTGTATTGTATTCCGGGTCTTTGTTGCGCTCGGTCAGCAACTTGCGGCGGTATTCTCTCAGCTCTTCCGGCGTGCGCTTGACTGGTTTGGGATTGCGGCGCAAGGCAAGTTTGTCTTGGTATTCAGGCGAAGCGATGGTTGCCCGCAGCTTGGCTAGTCTGGCAGCCTTCTTTTCTGGATCGTTCAGAGCGGCAGAGATCTTGGCTTGTACTTCCGGGGAACGTATAGCGGAAACACGTTTTGCGTGGATTTCTGGAGTGGTGTTTAGCTTTTTGTGTTGTTGCCGTAAAGGATTATTTGGGTCAAGTAAACGCAATCTCTTGGCTTCACGCTCTGCCGCTGGTGGATTGATATTGCCCTCTCCGCCGTCAGTAAAGTTGTACAGAACGCCGCCGCTATCATGTCGGCCAAAGCAGGCAATCAGCGATCGTTCAGCAGTACAAGCGTCTTCCCATGTGTCAAAGAACATACGTTGCACTTTGATGTTTTCTGCGCCATATTTGGCTATGGTGCGCATGCAAGCTTCATTGCGGTCTTTGGCTTTAGCGCGCACAGGATTCCAACGATTCCGTGTCTTGCCGATGCCAACATAAAACGGAGACCAGTCAGGTTTGAACCAAATGTATACGTATGCTTTCATACTATCCTCCTTCATAGGAGTATAATGTGCCTCTACAGAAATTACAACTACGTCCAGGTTTGAATAGGGAAGGAACTACGCTTGCCAACGAAGGCGGCTGGTTTGAGTGCGACAAGATCCGGTTCCGTTCTGGCTATCCTCAGAAGCTTGGTGGCTGGAAGCCAATCTCAAGCAACACGTATCTTGGCGTAGCTCGCACCCTGTGGAACTGGGTGACGCTGCGCGGGTATAACCTGCTGGGTGTCGGCACGAACGTCAAGTACTACATCGAGAGCGGCGGTGTTTACAACGACATCACGCCTGTACGCGCGACGGCAACGCTGACCAATCCTTTCACCACGACCAACGGTTCTACAATTGTCACTGTGACTGATGCTGATCACGGCGCGGTGGACGGTGACTATGTGACTTTCTCTGGCGCAAGTGCTGTGGCTGGACTGACGCTGAACGGTGAGTTCCGTATCACCTATGTCAGCACGAACACTTACACCATCATTGCTCCGTCTGCGGCTAATGCTGATGCTACGGGCGGCGGCACTGTAACAGCCACGTATCAGATCAACGTAGGTCAGGCTGTGTTTGGTTATGCCACTGGCTGGGGCGCTGGTCTGTGGGGCGGCTTTGTCCTTGGTTCTCAACAGACTACGCTGACCGCTGCGCTGGATGCTTCCAACACCACGGTTACTGTGGCATCAACGACCGGGTTCTCGAATGCTACCGGCACCATCCTGATGGATTCGGAGCTTGGAACTTACACTGGTAATACTTCCACGACGTTCACGGGTGTGACACGTGGTGCCAACGGCACGATTGCAGCAACGCACTCGAACGGCACTATCGTTTACCGTGCCAACTCATTTACCGGCTGGGGTCAGTCAGCGGCGTTTGGCATCCCGCAGCAGCTGCGTCTGTGGTCAGAGGCCAACTATGGCGACTATCTGATCATCAACCCTCGCGGCGGTGCGCTGTACATGTGGGTGCCCTCGTACAGCGGCGGCGGCAATCTGCTGTTCAATACTCCGGCAACCCTGCTATCCAGCACAAGCAGTGGCGTGTACCAGACGGATGCCAACTGCCCAAGCGTGTGCAACTTTGTGATGGTGTCTGACTCTTCGCGCTTCGTTATTACGTTTGGCGTGAATGACTACGGCAGCACGACGCAAGAGCCAATGCTGATCCGTTGGTCAGACCAAGAGGATTACACCGTCTGGACGCCGGCAATCACCAATCAAGCTGGCAGCTTCCGCCTTTCATCTGGTTCTGCAATCGTTACTGCCCAGCAGACCCGTCAAGAGATCTTGGTATTTACCGACAGCGCAGTATTCTCCATGCAGTATCTAGGCCCACCTTTGGTCTGGGGCTTCAACATTCTGTCGGACAACATCTCAATTGTTGGCCCGAACGCTGTGGCCACGGCAAACAACATTACGTACTGGATGGGTGTGGACAAGTTCTACGCCTACACCGGCCGCGTGGAAACATTGCCATGTAGCTTGCGTCAGTATGTTTATGGCAACATCAACCTTGAGCAGAAGGATCAGTTCTTCGCCGGCACGAATGAAGGCTACAGCGAGATCTGGTGGTTCTACTGCTCGGCCAACTCGACGGTAATTGACCGGTACGTGATCTACAACTATCTGGATCAGGTCTGGTACTACGGCACGCTTGGCCGTACGGCATGGCTGGACAGCCCGCTGCGCGAGAACCCGATGGCAGCCACGTACAGCAACACTGTGGTGTACCACGAGAGCGGTAACGATGACATCGAGCTGAACGGCACAGTCAATCCTATCAACGCCTACATCCAGTCCTCTGACTTTGATATTGGGGACGGCCACAACTATGGCTTTGTGTGGAGGATGATCCCGGATATTACGTTTGACGGATCAAGCACGCCAACTCCTGACAAGCCGCAGGTGACGTTTAGCCTGCGTCCTCGGCAGAATCCTGGTTCGCCGTACGGAACCGCAGCAAGCCCAACGGTGCAATCGGCTCAGAGCTACAACTCTGTGCGTAACTACACGGTGCAGGAGTTCACGGAGATTGTGTACACAAGACTGCGTGGTAGGCAGATGGCGTTCAAGATTGAGTCGAACCAGATCGGATGCCAGTGGCAGCTAGGTGCTCCCAGAATTGATGTACGTCCTGACGGTCGCCGATGAGTACACAGATTGTTACTACAGAGGTAATAACACTCAGCCAGACAAAAGCACCGGCTTTACCTGTTGCGCCGACGGATTACAGTCGTACGTATCAGGATCAGCTCAACAACGTCTTGCGTCTGTACTTTGCGCAGCTAGACAACTTTATCGCACAGCTTATGGCTAACTCATCGACACTACCCATTTCAATCGGGGGCACCAATGTGGATGCCTTTGGTCGGCTGCGAGTAAGTCAGCCATACACGCTGTTCGACAGTCAGAATAGATACGCCCCGGACAACCAGTTTGATGTAGCTACGACGGGAACCGGCACAACGTCTTTCTTGCCTAACGAAGCTGCGGTAAAAATGGAGGTGACTGGCGCAGGCGTAGGTTCCGTAATACGTCAATCTTACAGGTCGTTCCCATATCAGCCCGGCAAAGGCTTGCTAGTTCTTGCAACTTTTGTGATGGACAGCAGCCAGAACTTGGATCTCACGCAGCGTGTGGGCTATTTCAATACCCAGAACGGTGTGTTCTTCCAGCGTGTGGATGGTGTGTATTCGTTTGTCCTGCGCTCAAGTTCTATCCCGACTCCGGGTACGCCTAGCGATGCACGTACTGTCAATCAGTCCAGTTGGAATGGTGACAAGCTGGATGGCACGGGCGCAAGCGGTTATACGCTTGATCCGTCAAAGGCACAGATTTTGTGGATGGACTTTGAGTGGTTGGGCGTTGGTTCCGTGCGCTGTGGCTTCATCATCAATGGTGAGTACATCGTCTGCCATACATTCAACAATGCCAATGACATAACTTCTGTGTACATGACCACGGCCATCCTGCCGGTGCGGTACGAAATTACGACTACATCGGCCATAGCTGCGTCGATGAAAGCTATCTGTGTTTCTGTCGTGTCGGAGGGTGGATTTGAGCAGACGTCGGTAGATCATGTAGCGCGACGCACCACAGTGCTTGGCACCATCGGCAGCACGTTCTTGCCGTTGGTATCGATCCGGCTTGGGAATACCACTTTGGGATCTGTGGTGTTGCCAAACAGAGTACAAGTTCTGCCAACCACAAACCAGAACTATGAAGTAGCCCTGATCAAAAATGCAGAGTTGACTGGTGCTTCGTGGTCAAATGTAGCAACCGACTCAAACGTGCAGTTCGATGTATCTGCATCAGCAACAGCTAACGGGTCAATCGTGCAGACAGACTATGTAACCACCAGCGGAGCGGGCGGCACTGGCATTATTTCTGCACCCACGGGTTATAACTTTGACTTGCAGCTTGGCGTGTCTCTGGCCAACGTCAGCGATACATACACTGTTGCCATAAGAACAGTATCTGGAGCAACGACAGGTGATGCAGTTGGCTCCCTGTCTTTTTATGATTTGACGCAATAGAGTGCTAAACTTGACAAAATTTCTTGAAGGTGCGTTATGAGCCTGCACACCCTAGCCCAACACCTCCAAAGCGCCGGTAGAGGCGAGGACAAAGTTCTCGTTCATATGACCCCAGGCGAGGTCAGCGGCTTGCAGTCTCTGGCCATGGCGCACGGTGGAAGTCTTACCATTAACCCTGAGACCGGCCTGCCGGAAGCGGGCTTTCTGTCGTCCATCCTTCCGATGGTGGCTGGTGCTGCGCTGACGGCTACGGGCGTAGGCGCTCCTATGGCGGCACTGATGGTTGGCGCTGCTGGAACTGTTGCCACTGGCAGCCTGAACAAAGGCTTGATGATGGGTCTGGGCGCTTATGGTGGCGCTAGTCTCGGTGCTGGGCTGGGCTTGGCTCCTGCCGCCGCTGCTAGTTCTGCTGCTCCGGCTGCTGCTTCTGCTGCCGCAGCTCCTACTACGTTTGCTGGCGGAACTCCTTTCACAATGCCAACGGTTGTGCCACCGGTAACTGCCGCTGCTCCCGCTGCCGGTATTACTGCTGCTGGTGCACCGGTTGCAGGAACCGCATTTACCCCGCCAGTCCCAGCTCAACCGGTTGTGTCCACTGCTCCTGCTGGCGCGCCTGCAACTACAGCTCCGGCAACCGTGGAGTCCAGCATTGGCCAGAGATTGAAGAGTGCCGGCCAAAACGTTGGCAGATTGTTTGGTTCATCGGAAGAAGACAAGGCATATCGTGACGCATTCTTAAAGGAACAGAAGTTCCCGCTGATGGGTGCTGGTCTGGCTGCGCTGTCACTATCCCGCGAAGAGCAGAAGATGCCGCAGGAACAGGGTGGCTACACAACATTCAACCCTACCTATAACCGCATCGCTCAGTCTGGCGGCAACTATCAGGCGGGCGCATATCCCAGCGCAACAGGTGAGCGTCGTTATTTTGCTGATGGTGGTCTGGCAGATCTTCCTGTCGCCCGCATGTCGCAAGAGAACATGACTGGCGGCAATCAGAATTACCCCATGGCTCGTATCAAGCCATACGGCTACGCTGTGCCACGCAATAATCCGATATCGCAGAACGTCATTAAGCCGATGGACTACGAGCAGGTTGACCCTTACACCGGTGAGCAAAAGTTTGCAGGCGGCGGTCTTGCGGCGTTGGCGACAGGTGGATTTATTTCCAAGCTGAAGGCTGTGGCAGAGCCGAAGAAAGCTACACCCAAGCTGCAAAGCACATCTGCAATCGACAAGAAGATTGCCAGCCTTGAGAAGTACAGCAACATTGAGGAAGTGCAGAGTCGGTACAACGACTTGCAGAACCAGATCAAGGAATTGCAGCAGCAGAAGACAAATCGCGCCGCTGAGTCGGCCAATGCTGCGAAAGAATACAACGCCTCTGTAGCGCAGATTAACAAGGACAAAGCTAACCGCCTGAAGGAGCTGAACTCTGAGTTTGCCAACCGCATCAAAGAGATTCAGGCTGACAGGGGGCGTCCGGCAAAAGAGAAGCAGGCAGCCATCGCTGAGATCCAGCGCGAGCAGAAGTCCACAATCGCTGGTGTAAACACTGAATTTGCTGACGCCATCAAGAACCGTCAGGCCGAGTACAACAACTTCAAGAAAGATTATTCTGCATCTGTCAAAGACTTCGATACTCGTATAGCTTCGCTGAACAAAGAGGCAACTCCTGCTAAGAGTGCTGCCGCCATGGCCAAGCAGTACCAAGATGCTGTTGCTGCCAGAGACAAGATGATTGCTGCGAACGAGGCGGCGACCTCCAAGGCCAACGAGCAGTATGAATCAGCGATGGGCAAGTATAACGAGTATAAGGACGCGCTGGCAGCAGAGAAGCAGGCATGGCAGGAAGAGACTGGCCGTAAAGCTACTGGCGTTCAGGCTATCCGTCCGCAGACAACTACGAAGTCTTTGGGCGGAAGTAATGCTGCACAGATTGCAGAGCTTGAGAAACAGAAGGCGTCTTTGCCATCGATGGGCATGGGCGGTGTTAATCCTCAAGCAGCAGAAATCCAGAAGCAGATTGATGACTTGAAGTCGGGCATGGCTGGGTATACGCCTGCTTACATCAAAGATCCGAAGACTGGCAAACTGATTCCATCGTCGGAAGCCCCTCCCATCACAGAGTTCAAGCCGTTCACCAAGGTGCCGGGCTACGACACAACCAAGCGGTTGATGGAAGAGAAAGACATCACGGCTGTGTTTGAGGATGTGGCTGGCCGTCGCCCGACCAAAGCAGAGATGGACAGGTTCCTTGGCACGCAGTCTACGGATGCTGCTATTGCTCAGTATGCCATGAATGCTGCTGACGTTAAGCAGGCCATGAAGTACACGGACGATGACTTTAAGGAAAACTTCCAGTACTACATTGGCCGTCAGCCTACCACCGGCGAGCTTTCGCAGATGAAGAAGGCGAACATCACCAACTTCAACCAGATGCGCAACTTCCTGCAACAGCAGCCTGCGTACCTAAAGAACCTGAATACCGTAGCCCAGCAGGCGTTCACGCAGCAGCAGAAGACTGCGGAAGAAGCGCTGGCAGAGCAGCAGAGACTGTCGGCATCGCTGACACCGGAGCAAGTATCTACGGCCTACCGCGATGTTCTAGGCCGCACGCCAAGCATGGACGAGCTGCGCAAGTATATGGGCGCACAGCAGACGCCACAAGGTTTGGAAGGAATGCTGAAAGGATCGGAAGAGTACCTTGGCAAGCTGACCCAACCGCTGGTTCCGACTCCTTCTGCTCCTCGTTACGCTCCGGGCACAGTGCTGGAATACACACCAACGCAACCGGCAGCAACTGGTTTGGGTGCTATTACTGGCGGCGTGCAGCCTACGCCATCGGGATTACAGGCTCCGCTGACCCGTGGTGCTGTAACGCTGGAAGGTGCTATGCCGCTGAACCCGACGTTTACCGAGCAGATGGGATTGCAGACACTAGCCACGCAGGCGGCAGAGAAAGCGCCCCAGTTGCAGACCGGCTTGCAGTTCCAAGCACAGCAGCCTCAGAACGTGTTTGGCTTCCAACCGTACGGCGCTCCCGCACAAGGCACGCCGCAATCGCTGGAGGCAATCATGGCAGCCCTGCGCGCACAACAGCAACAGGGCGTAACGCAAATGGCGGGCGGTGGTTATGCAGGCGGTGGCTACCATCTTGGCGATTACTCGGACGGCGGCCGTTTACTGAAAGGACCTGGCGATGGAGTTAGTGATTCAATTCCTGCTTCTATTGGCGGCAGGCAGCCTGCTCGTCTTGCTGATGGTGAATTTGTAATACCGGCGCGCATTGTGTCCGAGCTTGGTAACGGTTCTACAGATGCTGGTGCCCGCAAGCTGTACGCCATGATGGATCGTATCCAGCGGGCGCGTACCAAGACGGTTGGGAAGCAACGTGTGGCTGTAGACAGTAAGGCAGAAAAGCTTCTGCCCGCATGAAGCTGGACATTGCACTGATACCGTACGGTGCGATAGCCGGTACGATCCCGGCGATCATGCCGTATCTGGTGGAGTCGGCTAATCGCAGTCGTGGCCGGGCAAGCGTGGACGATATCCTGCGCTTCCTGTTCACGGGCGAGATGCAGCTATGGGTGGTATTCGATGATGAGACCAAGGAGGCGCACGGTCACTTCATCACAGAGGTCAAGCAGTATCCGCAGTTCAAGATGCTAGTTATTCAGTACGCGGCCATGATCCCGAATTACATGGCTGAGATAGAGGCGCTGATGCAGCAGTATGCGGAGAACTATGCGTTGGGGGCTGGCTGCAAGGGCATCGAGTTTGTCGGCAGGCCGGGGTGGAAAAAGCACGCTGAGAAGTACGGCTATACAGCGCAGAGCGTGACGTACCAAAGATTTTTTGAGCAGGGGCTACTATGAGCCGTATATCTTTCGGAATGATGGAAGCTGGGTTTATCCCCGGCGATCTAGGTGCTTTCAAGGCAGAGGGCGGCAAGATCCGTCTGTATGACAGCGGTGGCGCAAGCAGTCAGCCCACCAGCCAGACTGTCACTAACCTTTCCTATCCGGCAGAGTTCAAGCCGATGGTCTACGAGACCGCGCAGCGTGCGATGGCAGAGGCATCCAGCCCGTACACGGCGTACCGGGGTGAGCGTATCGCTGGGTTTGACCCGTTCCAACTGACTGCCCAGCAGGCTGTGGCAAACCTTGGCCCATCTCAACAGCTTGGTACTGCCAGTCAGTTTGCTACCTCGGCCGGCCTGAAAGCAGGTGATGTCCAGTACCAGCCGCAGCAGTTTGGTACCGCAAGCTTTACCACGCCAGGACTGGCGGGCTTGTACATGTCGCCCTACGCCCAGAACGTTATCGACATCCAGCAGCGCGAGGCACAGCGTCAGGCTGACATTGCTGGCCAGCAGTTGAAGGCACAGGCTGTTGGCCGTGGCGCGTACGGTGGTAGTCGTCAGGCAATCCTTGAGGCAGAGGCAGC
>JACCDQ010278081.1_pt1 | contig 49851 bp, 40 predicted proteins | sample 7446031 | NCBI WGS metagenome assembly JACCDQ01 (sample SAMN15323442, study PRJNA562643) | freshwater metagenome | isolation source: river surface water | place: USA:Blue River Watershed | collected 2017-08-17
CGTCCGATTTATTCAAAGACTTCAAGTTACGGACACTTTGGTCGTGAACTGCCAGAGTTCACCTGGGAATCAACCAACCGAGCCGAAGCACTCCGCTCGGCAGCAAATGGCTAGTCTCTTTGCCAAAGTGGTGATTGATTCACCACTCCCGCAACTTGACCGGCCCTTTGAATATGCGGTTCCAGAAGACCTCGCACCAGCAATAAGCGTCGGCTCGAGAGTTCGAGTTCCGTTCGGCAGGGCAGCAACTCAAACCGACGGGTTCGTCGTTGGGCTCAGCCAGACTGCCGAATTCCAAGGCGAACTGGCTTCACTAAGTTCGCTAATTTCGACGCTTCCGGCGTTAGCCCCAAACATCTATGACCTAGCTAGGGCAGTGGCAGACCGCCAGGCCGCGACGCTAAACGACGTTCTCAAACTGGCAGTACCAACCCGGTCGGTAGCCGTAGAAAAGCGTTGGTTAGAAAATCAACCAAGTATCTCTCTGAAATCAGACACTGCGGGGCAACAACTTCCGGCGCGAAAGATAAGTCACCTGGCTGCGCCGATTGCTTCGAACGGAATTCCACAGTGGTGCGAATACTTTCTGAACCTGGTTAGAGAGCAAGCTGCTCAGAATAGATCGACCGTCATCTGCGTTCCCGACTTTAGAGATGTCAACGTACTCAGAGGCGCTTTGCTTGCCTCAGAACTCGGGCCGAACCTGATTGATTATTCGGCGGACAGAACCAATTCAAAAAGATACGCATCGTTCCTGCAGTGCCTTGAGCCAGGTCCGCACGTAGTGGTTGGAAACCGGTCAGCGATCTATGCACCGCTTCAGAATCTTGGTTTGATTTGCATCTGGGATGACGCTGACTCTAGCCATGCCGAACCAACCTCACCGTATTCGAATACCCGCGAAGTGGCCCTTATCCGTCAGAGGCTTGAAGAGTGCTCGCTAGTCTTTTCGTCACACTCGAGATCGAGTGAGATTCAACGACTGGTCGAAATTGGCTATCTTGAGGAGCAGGTTGAGCAATTTGAGCCTAAGATACTCGTCAGCGATACAGAGAGCCGCGTCGACGGATTAGCTTGGCAAACAATTAGAAACGGCTTGAAGGTCGGCCCAGTTTTGGTGCAGGTTGCCTCAAAAGGCTTTTCGAAGAGTTCTTACTGCGCTAAGTGCTCTGAACGGGCAAAGTGCCACTCTTGCAACGGGCCGCTTTGGCTAGACGCAAAGAATCAGCCTCGATGCAGATGGTGTTACTCGACAAACCTCAATTTCACCTGCACTGGATGTGGCGGTCGCGACCTGCGGCCAGGTAAACCCGGGGCAACCAGAACCATTTCTGAATTCGGTAAGGCCTTTCCTGGCTCAAGAATCATCGAATCCACCGGCGAGAACCCCATCGAGTGGGTTGATGGCTCGAATTGCATTGTCGTTGCCACGCCCGGCGCTGAGCCAAGGGCCAAAACCGGATATTCGGCCGTTATCCTACTCGATTGCGCCGAAATGCAATCCCGAGATTCACTGCGAGCCACAGAGGAAGCCATCAGGGTTTGGTCTAATGCCGTAGCCCTGATGACAAGCAACGGACAAGCTATTGCGGTCGGTTTGCCGGGTACCCTTGGGCTGAAATTCAGCCAATGGAAGCAATCCGAAATCTCTGCTCACGAACTCAACCAACGTCGCGAGTTGCGATTCCCGCCCGCTGTTCGCATGGCCTCGCTCGCGGGAGTGCGAGACCTACTCGACAAGGTGCTGGGCGAATTGACCGGCAAACCGGGCGTCGAAATTCTTGGACCTATGCCGATTCAAAGTGCCGGCGCCACCGCAGAATGGCGCGCGCTTTTGAGGTATGAGTATGGCCAGGGTGCTGAGCTTGCCGCGCTACTTAAGGCTCAGGTTTTGCAGAGCACGGCTGGGCATCGCAGGGTCAATGCGAAGTCTGGTCGAGCAATGCGCCCAATCAAGATAAACATGGACGACACCGAAGTAATCTAGAACTTCGAGAGGTTCGGTTTGAGAATAGTTTTTGCTGGCACACCTGCCAACGCTGAGGCAACCCTGGCAGCCATGGTCGCCGGCGGGCTTGATGTCGTCGCAGTTCTCACCCGACCAGATGCCCCAATCGGGCGCAAGCGAATCCTGACCCCGTCACCAGTTGCCTTGACTGCCGAACGGCTCGGAATACCGGTAATAAAAGCAGCCAAGGTCGATTCTGGCACCGTATCGACAATCAAGGCGTTCAAACCCGATTTAGGCGTCATCGTTGCCTACGGTGCGCTTCTTAAGCCCGAAGCGCTAGAAACCACGTCACTCGGTTGGATAAACATTCATTACAGCTTGCTTCCTGCTTGGCGCGGAGCGTCACCCGTGCAGTCAAGCATCTGGGCGGGTGAAAGAGAAACCGGCATCACCATATTCCAACTTGATCAAGGTATGGACACGGGCCCGGTGCACATGCAAATACCGACGCTGATCGAGCCGGGGGAGAACTCTGGTTCACTGCTCAAGAGACTTACAGCCCTAGGGATTTCGGGGCTACTCGAGCTCGTGCCTCGTATCGCTGCCGGTTTGTCGGCACCGGTTGAGCAAGACCCTGTGTTACTGAAGTCGCTCCCTACGGCAAGAAAGCTAAATCGGGATCTCGCGAGAATCAACTGGAATGCCTCGGCTCGAGAGATCGAGTGTCAGGTTCTAGCGATGAATCCCGAACCAATGGCCTGGACGACGATTGGCGGCGATTCGATACGAATCCTCGATGCCCGCGCCTTAGGTGCTACATCGACTGAAGCGCTGTCGCAAGGGGATTCGATGATCGGGTCGGTTTCGTTCCACTCCAACAAGGTTTTCGTGCACTGCGGCAATCAAACTCTTCTTAAATTACTCGAACTACAGCCTGCTGGTAAGAATCCAATGGCTGCAACCGATTGGGCCAGAGGCCTCAATGAAAGTGTGATTTTCGATGGCAGTAAATAACACCAACGCGCGAGCGGTTGCCCTCGAACTTTTGATGGCTGTCGAGTTCGATGACGCCTACGCCAACCTATTGCTGCCAAAACTTCTCTCTGCCTCGAGCCTCGACTCTCGCGACACCGGGTTCTGTCAAGAATTGGCTTTTGGAACACTGCGCTGGCAACTCTTCTATGACCGAATTATCGAGGAGTGCGCCGGACGCTACAGCGATGAGATAGACCTCGGAGCGCTCGTAATTTTGCGCCTAGGTGCTCACCAGCTTTTGGGAATGCGAGTGCCAGCACACGCCGCTTTGAGCGAGACAGTTGATTTGGCAAAGCGTCGACTAAGCCGAGGAGCTATTGGCTTTATCAACGGAGTCTTGCGTCGAGTCTCCGAACGCGGCCGAGAAGAATGGCTGGGAATCGTTCTAGACGGATTAGAAAATCCGCACGAACGCCTCGCCGTCGAATTCTCACATCCGATTTGGGTCGTAAGGGCTCTTGAGCAAGCCCTGAAAATTGACGGACGAGAAAGCGAATTGAAAGACCTTCTATGGGCTGACAATATCGCACCTCTGGTAAACCTGGTTGCCCTGCCTGGCTTTGCGGATGAACGCGACTTCGAAGACCTAGAGGTTGGGCCAGCTAGCCCCATTGGAACCCAACTCGATGGCGGTGATCCAAACCAACTTCGAGCCGTGCGAGAGGGCCGAGTTAGAGTGCAGGACCAAGGATCTCAGTTGGCTGCACTCGCTCTGGTTGTAGCCAGCGAAATCCACCCGGGCGAGCAGTGGCTGGACATGTGCGCCGGGCCTGGTGGTAAGGCAGCCCTGCTGGCAGCCGAAGCTCGACTGGCCAAGGCAAAACTGACCTGTAATGAGGTTTCGCCACACCGCGCCAAGCTGGTGCAGCAAGCTCTCGAACCAATCGACGCCAAAGTTGCGGTGACGATTGAGGATGGTCGCGAGATTGGCAAATCTTCTCCCGCTAAGTTTGACCGCATCCTGCTTGATGCGCCTTGCACGGGATTGGGTGCCCTTCGACGCAGACCCGAAGCCCGCTGGCGAAAGAAGCAAAGTGATGTTGCCGAACTCAGCAAACTTCAAGAGCAGTTGCTGGAGAGCGCTTGGGCGGCCCTTAAGGCTGGTGGCACCCTCGCGTATGTAACTTGTTCGCCTCACCAGGCCGAAACCAACACGATTGTTGCCTGGGCCGAGAAGAAATTTGGCAGCGAACTTGAGTTAATTGACGCCAACCGGGTGCTTCACGAAATCAATCCAAACCTGCCTCTGAATTCAAGTCGAAAGACGACTCAGCTTTGGCCACACATTCACCACACCGACGCAATGTTTATTGCCCTGATGCGCAAGCAAATAGGCTAAACACATGCCAGCGAGAATCAATCCGAGCATCCTTTCAGCGGATTTTGTTAACTTTGAACGAGACTTTGGTTCAATTGCCGGCGCCGACTTGATTCACGTCGACGTGATGGACAACAACTTCGTTCCAAATCTCACGTTCGGCCTTCCGATGGTCACGCGCATGCAGCAGATTTCGCCTAAACCACTCGATGTTCATCTGATGATTGCCAACGTTGATCGATGGGCGAAAGGCTACGCCGAGATTGGTGCATATTCAGTCACTTTCCACGCCGAAGCAGCCCAGGATCCGGTTAGAGTCGCTCGCGAATTGCGCTCAATTGGCGCCCGGGCAGGCGTTGCCATCAAGCCGGGTACCGATGTGGAGCCATTTCTAGAGATACTTCACGAGTTTGATCAACTGCTCGTGATGACGGTTGAACCCGGCTTTGGCGGCCAATCATTGATTGAGTCAACTCTCGCCAAGGTAACCAAGGCCCGTCGAAAAATCGACCAAGAGCGCCTCGATGTGTGGCTTCAGGTCGACGGCGGAATCGATGAATCGAACATCGAACGCGTCGCCGAATTGGGAGCTGACACTTTCGTGGCTGGCAGTGCCGTTTTCCGAGCTCAAGACCGAGACGCCCAAATCAAGCACCTGCGCGAGTTGGCTGAATCAGGCATCTCGCATCGCCATTAGAAGCTAAACCCGATAAATCAGGGGTTTCTAGCGGTAATCTTGAAGTCATGAAGTCGTTCGATCAACTTTTCGCCGAGATTAGCGAAAAGGCAACCACCCGCCCAGCCGGTTCTGAAACCGTTAAGTGGCTCGAGGCTGGCGTGCATACGATCGGAAAAAAGGTTGTTGAAGAGGCCGCCGAAGTATGGATGGCAGCCGAACATGAGACCAATGAGCGAACCGCCGAAGAGATCTCACAACTCATTTATCACCTTCAGGTTTTGATGGCCGCCAGAGGCATCAGCCTCGATGACCTAAACCGCTACTTCTAAATTTTTAACGAAACGAAAGAGACGACATTGCTAAGAGTTGCCGTCCCAAATAAGGGCATTCTGTCCGAGTCCGCCATCCTCATGCTTAAGGAGGCCGGTTACACCGTTAGACGCGATCCGAAGGATTTGCACGTGGTGGACCAGACCCACGGCATCGAATTCTTCTACCTTCGTCCACGCGACATTGCCACCTACGTGGGTTCGGGCTCGCTAGATGTCGGCTTCACCGGCCTTGACCTACTTTTGGACAGTCGCTCAAAGGCCGTGAGCGTTGCCGATCTTGGCTTTGGCGGATCAACATTTAGATTTGCCGGTCCGGTTGGCGTATTCAGGCAGTTGAGCGATCTTGAAGGAAAGCGCGTTGCAACCGCATACCCGCACCTCGTCGAGGACTTCTTGAAGCGCGAAGGCGTTTCGGTTGAACTTGTTCAACTCGACGGCGCGGTAGAAGTAGCCGTTCGACTCGGAGTAGCTGACGCGGTAGCGGACGTTGTTTCTACCGGAAACACGCTTCGACAGGCTGGACTAGAGATTTTCGGGCCGATCATCCTAGAGAGTTCGGCACACCTCATTGTGGCGCCTGGTCGCGAAACCGAGCACGCTCAGCTTCTGCGTCGCATGCAAGGTGTACTGGTTGCCCGCGAATACGTGATCTTCGATTACGACTGCCCGACCGAATTAGTTGAAAAAGCTTCGGCCCTCACGCCAGGCATCGAATCACCGACCATTTCACCATTGCGAGACAGCGACTGGGTAGCCGTTCGCGCTTTGGTAAAGACCGGCGAGATCAACTCAAAGATGGATGAGCTCTATGCACTGGGCGCTCGAGCCATTTTGGTCAGCGCAATTCACGCCGCGAGAATCTAATGTCGCTCTCGGTTCGCGTTATACCTTGCCTGGATGTTGCCGATGGTCGCGTTGTCAAGGGAGTAAATTTCCTGAACCTGCGCGACGCTGGTGACCCAATCGAATTGGCCGCGCGCTATTACGCCGACGGTGCCGACGAACTGACTTTCCTCGATGTGCACGCCACGGTAGACAATCGCTCAACAATGTATGACTTGGTTACCAAGTGTGCTGAACAGGTGTTCATTCCACTTACCGTTGGCGGCGGAATTCGCGAAGTAGAGGACGTTGCCCGCCTGCTTGCTGCTGGCGCCGACAAAATCAGCGTAGGTTCGGCCGGAATCACCAATCCTCAGCTGCTCGCAGACATCTCAGCACGATTCGGTAATCAGGTGTTGGTGATCTCTTTAGATCTCAAGCGCTCTCCGAAGACAAAATCTGGCTATGTGGTGACAACTCACGGTGGTCGCAACGAAACCGAGCTAGATGCCCTCGAGTGGGTTGCCAAAACTATCGAGCTCGGTGCCGGTGAACTTTTGGTCAACAGCATCGATGCCGACGGCACCCGAGCCGGTTTCGACGAAGAAATGTTGCGCGACGTTCGAGCCATTTCCTCTGTCCCAGTAATCGCATCCGGGGGTGCAGGTAAGGCCGAGGACTTTCCTCTTGCCGCGGCGGCGGGAGCCGATGCGATCTTGGCGGCTTCAATTTTTCACGAGGGTTCGGTAACAATTTCTCAAGCTAAAGCGGCTTTGAAAAACGCCGGTTACGAGACGAGGTAGCAATGCCGTTTGATAGAGACGTAGTTCAGGGCCTGAAGTACAACGAAGCGGGCTTGATTCCGGCAATCGTTCAAAGCTATTCGACTGGCCGCGTTTTGATGATGGCTTGGATGAACGCCGAGTCGTTAGAACAGACACTAAAAATCGGCGAGACCGTATTTTTCTCCCGATCGCGGCAAGAGCTTTGGCACAAGGGTGCGACTTCTGGAAACACCCAGCGGGTTCGCAGCATCGAAGCTGATTGCGATGCAGACACCCTTCTGATCAGGGTCGATGAGAACGGTCCGGCCTGTCACACAGATGCCGAATCGTGTTTCGACGTTGCAACGCTTTTCATTGCGCAGGAGCCAGACGAAAATGCCTAAAGTCCAGATTTCACTACAGGAGCTCGCAGCTCTCGCGAAAGACCACCGCGTCATCCCCGTTATAGAAACCCTCTTCTCGGGTAGCGAGACTCCGCTATCAATTTTCGAGAAGCTTGCCGCCGACAAAGAGGGAAGCTTTCTTCTAGAGTCAGCGGAGCAAGGTGTTTGGGCTCGCTACAGTTTCGTCGGAGTAAATAACCGAGGCACTTTGGTTCAGAGCAATGATGGTCAGGTCTCTTGGATTTCTAACGGGGGAGCCACTCCACTTCCAAATCCAGCCGATGAACTCGATTCAACCGCGCTAGGGGCTTTGGAGCAGGTTCAGGCTGCCTGGGCATCAGCCGTACCCGCAGGACTACCGCCACTTACCTCGGGTCTTGTTGGAGTCATGGGCTGGGATTTGATTCGTGAAATTGAAAATTTGCCACCGGCACTTCCTAAAGATTTTCCAGCTCCGGTGATGGCCTTCGCCATGTTCCAAGACCTAGTGATTCTCGATCACCAGACCAGCAGCCTCATGCTGGTGTCTAACGTTTTCGTAAGCGATGGCGTTTCTCTGGAACAGGCATACCAGGAAGCACTCGATCGCATCGACACAATGCGCGGCGATTTGTTCAAGAGCACGCCGACCCTGCTTGCCGATCTTGATCTAAACACCGCCGCAACGCCGACTCACCGGGTTAGCCACGAGGCTTATCTGGCAGCGGTCGAGAAGTCGAAGCACTTCGTTCGCATCGGCGATGTGTTTCAGGTTGTCATATCGCAACGATTTGACATTGCCTGCCAAGCTTCGCCGCTTGACGTCTATAGAGTGCTGAGAGCTCTAAACCCAAGCCCTTACATGTATCTACTGAATTTTGCTGACGAAGACGGCCCCTATGCGGTTGTTGGCTCATCACCTGAGGCTCTTGTAAAAGTCAACGAACGTCACGTGGTGACTCATCCAATTGCCGGTTCCCGCCCTCGAGGCGCGAACACCGATGTTGACCTCGCCAACGCCGAAAGCCTGCTGTCTGACAACAAGGAAAAAGCCGAGCACTTGATGCTTGTCGACTTGGCCAGAAACGACTTACTAAAGGTATGCCAACCAGCCAGCGTCGCGGTCACCGAATTCATGCAGGTTCACCGCTTTAGTCACATCATGCACCTGGTTTCAACCGTTGAGGGTGAACTACTCGACGACATGACTCCGATTGACGTGTTCAGAGCAACTTTCCCCGCGGGAACTCTTTCGGGCGCACCCAAGCCACGTGCTCTCGAAATCATCGATGAGCTCGAAGAGGCCAACCGCGGCATCTTTGGCGGTGTCGTTGGCTATTTTGATTTTGCCGGCAACGCAGATCTGGCAATCGCGATTCGAACCGCCTTCATTCGTGACAACGTTGCTCACCTTCAAGCTGGCGCCGGAATCGTTTTAGATTCTGTTCCCGAGAGTGAGTACCAAGAGACCATCACGAAGGCGGGCGCTCCGCTTCGAGCCGTAGTGGCCGCCAATGCAATGATCAGGCGCACGAATTGAACCTGAACAAAACGTTTTCACGTAGGTCAGTTTTGACGCTGTGGCTAGCCTCGCTTGGGCTTGCCTGGATTTCCGCGAGTCAAACTTGGTTCACCATCGAAATGTTTCCTGATGGAAAAACCGTCGAACTTCAGCAATTCGACGGAGTCACCACATACCCGTTTTTGACGGCGATTTTTATAGCCAGCGCCGCCAGTCTTTTTGCTTCGCTGTTCGTGCAAAGTCTCGCACGCAAAATTGTGGGAGCGATTGCCGGGCTGATATCAGTCGGAGCTATTTGGCTCATCGCCACGAAGGTTGCCGGCCAAGATTTGAGTGGAATCAGTAAACAACTCGAAACACTTACCGGTATTGCAGCAAACCATGGGGCCGGCGACTACGAGGTTCTCGCCAGCGCTTGGCCATGGGTCACCTTGGCGACTATGTCGCTGCACCTTGGCGTAATCGCAGTTTTTTTGTTCGTCGAATCGACCTGGCCGAAGCGAGCGCAAAAGACTGAAAGGTCTTCGGCTGCTACGCGTTCAGAAGATGAACAAGACTCAATCGGCATCTGGGACTCGCAACGCAAGTAGAGCCGCGTGGCTTGATAAGATTTATCTAGATTTCAAGAAAGGCAATCATGTCGAAGAACGAAAACCTTCCGGTAGGCGACCCAGGTCACGGCGACTCAGTCGCTTCATGGGCCACTGTCAGCACCATCATGGTTGCTTTCGTGATTGGAACCTTCGCATTTTGGTTTGACCAGCCTGCAATCGTTTGGGCCTCGGCAATACTTGCCGTAGCCGGACTAGGACTCGGATTCGTTCTGAAGCGCGCTGGCTATGGTGTCGGCGGCGCAAAGTCCAAGAGCTCGCACTAGTGCTCGAAGAACTCTACGCGGGTTCTATTGCCGATGCCGAAAGGCGTCGAGAGGACGCACCTCTTCAAAGCGTTGAATCAACAGCTCTCAGCAATATTCCTCCGCTCAACGCACTCGAATTTTTAGCTCCCGCGAGCCAAATCAAAATCCTTGCAGAGGTAAAGCGAGCGAGCCCTTCTCGAGGTCAGATGGCCGAAATTCCTGATCCGGCACTCCTTGCCAGCATCTATGCTGCAAACGGCGCGAGTGCGATTAGCGTGCTCACCGAAGAGCGCAAATTCAAGGGTTCTCTCGAAGACTTGATCGAGGTCCGAGCCAAGGTTCAGTTGCCACTTCTTCGCAAAGACTTCATCGCCAACGAATATCAAATCCTTGAGGCTCGAGCAGCGGGCGCCGACATAATCCTGTTGATCGTCGCCGGACTTGACCAAAAGACCATCATTCGACTAAAGCATTTCACGGAAGAGCTTGGGATGACTGCATTCGTCGAAACGCACAGCGAAGACGAGCTAAAGCGAGCAGTCGACATTGACACGAAGATGGTGGGTGTCAACGCTCGCGATCTTTCGACATTCGAAACCGACCGTGACCTATTTGCCAAGTTGGTACATCTAATTCCGAGCGGGGTAATCAAGGTTGCCGAGTCAGCCGTGCGCACCGCGCAAGACGTCGCCCACTACCGCGCCGCCGGTGCAGATGTTGCCCTAGTCGGCGAAGCATTAGTCACAAACGATCCCGCAGCGATGTTGCAGTCATTTCTTCAAGCCGGCCAGTCTTAGGATTTAACCCATGTCTAATCTCAGAGAACAAACAGGACCCTACTTTGGCGAGTTTGGCGGCCGTTTTGTTCCTGAGTCGCTAATTGCGGCGCTCGACCAGCTTGAGGCTACCTACCAGACCGCTAAAGCCGACCCATCTTTTCAGGCTGAGTTGGCCGAGCTTCACCGAACTTACACCGGGCGCCCTTCGATCATCACCGAGGCAAAGCGGTTTGCTTCTCACGCCGGCGATGTTCGCATTTTCCTAAAGCGCGAAGACCTAAACCACACCGGTTCGCACAAGATCAACAACGTGCTTGGTCAGGCTTTGCTAACCAAGCGCATGGGCAAAACCCGCATCATCGCTGAAACCGGAGCAGGTCAACACGGTGTGGCAAGTGCTACAGCAGCTGCCCTCTTCGGTCTTGAGTGCGTTGTTTACATGGGCGAAGTCGACACCGAGCGTCAGGCTCTAAACGTTGCCCGCATGCGACTGCTTGGCGCCGAGGTAATCCCTGTAAAGACTGGCAGCCGAACCCTAAAAGACGCCATCAACGAGGCTCTGCGTGACTGGGTAGCTAACGTAGACAACACTCACTACCTGCTTGGCACTGTTGCAGGCCCACACCCTTTCCCAACAATGGTTCGTGACTTTCACTCGGTAATTGGCACCGAGGCCAGGGCACAGATGCTTCAAGAGTTCGGTTTCCTTCCAGATGCACTTGCCGCCTGCGTGGGTGGCGGTTCAAACGCCATCGGCCTCTTCCACGCATTCTTGGATGACGAGCAAGTCGAACTGTTTGGGTTCGAGGCTGCCGGTGACGGTATGAACACACCACGTCACGCTGCGACCCTTAACTATGGACGCCCCGGAGTCTTGCATGGCGCCAGAAGCTACATGCTTCAAGACGAAGATGGCCAGACTCTCGAGAGCCACTCGATTTCGGCAGGTCTTGACTACCCGGGAGTTGGCCCAGAACACTCCTGGTTGAAGGATTTAGGGCGCGCCCAATACCGAGGAATCTCGGATGCCGAGGCTATGGATGCCCTGCGCCTGCTCAGCCGCACCGAAGGAATCATCCCAGCTATTGAAACCGCCCACGCCCTGGCTGGCGCATTGAAACTGGGCAAAGAATTGAAGCCAGGTTCATCGATTTTGGTTAACCTGAGTGGCCGTGGTGACAAAGACATGGAAACAGCGGCCAAGTACTTTGGCATTTTGGATGGTGTTCAGGATGGCAAGTAAGACTTCAGCCACACTCGTCGAGCGCAAGCAGGCCGGCAAGGGTTCACTGATCGGCTATTTCCCAGCTGGTTACCCAACTCTTGATGAATCGGTCGAAGCTGCAATCGCGATGTGCAAGAGCGGAATCGACGTTCTTGAGCTCGGTGTGCCCTACAGCGACCCAGTCATGGATGGTTTGGTTATCCAAGAGGCAACCATGCAAGCACTGGAAAATGGATTCAAACTAAAGCAAACATTTGATGCGGTAAAGGCAATCACAGCCGCCGTCGACACGCCAGTTTTGGTCATGACCTACTGGAACCCGGTGTTGAGCTACGGGGTTGAGAAATTTGCCCACGACTTGGCCGAGGCCGGGGGAGCAGGGCTAATCACCCCTGATTTGATTCCAGATGAGGCCGGCGAATGGCTTGCTGCATCAGACAAATACGATCTAGATCGAGTCTTTTTGGCAGCGCCTACATCGTCAACCGAGCGCATGCAAACCGCCTGCGAGTTGTCGAGGGGCTTCGTTTACGCGGTATCAACCATGGGCATCACTGGGGCCCGAAACGAAGTTGACCAACTTGCCAAGACCGTGGTTTCAAACATCCGAACCGCATCAACCAGCGCCAATGCTGCTGTAGGAATCGGAATTTCAACCGCAGAGCAGGTTGCTGATGTGAATACCTACGCAGACGGAGCAATCGTGGGTTCGGCCTTCGTTCGCGCGTACCAAGAAGGTGGCATCGAAGCCCTCAAAGCCAAGGTTTCGCAACTAGCATCGAGTTTGAAGAAGTAACCAGGAGAAATAACCGTGAACACTCTAATTTCAAGCATTCCTAGCCCTTCGATCAGTTACATCGACCTAGGACCAGTGCGAGTGCACTTTTATGCGCTATTCATTCTCGCCGGAATCATCATTGCGATTCTGATCGCCAATAGCCGACTGGTTAAGCGCGGTGCACCAAGCGGTGCCGCACTAGACATCTCGCTCTGGGCAGTGCCGTTTGGCATCATCGGCGGTCGCATTTTTCACGTGATCACTCACCCAAACGACTACTTCTATGAAGGCGCAGACCTAACTGCGGTCCTTCGAATCTGGGAGGGCGGCCTAGCAATCTACGGGGCCTTAGCACTAGGCGTAGTTGGAGCATGGCTTGGTGCCAGAAGCACCGGCGTACGTTTCACTTCGTTCCTTGATGCTGTCGCACCTGGAGTATTGATTGCTCAGGCCCTGGGACGCTGGGGAAATTACTTCAACAATGAGCTTTTTGGTACGCCAACCGATTTGCCTTGGGGTCTAGAAATCGCGCAAGACAACGCTGCTTACCCTTCGGGTCTTCCAGCAGGCGTGCTATTCCACCCAACTTTCATTTATGAATCGATTTGGAGCCTTGCCGGCGCCGCTGCGCTGTTGTTGCTTGACCGCAAATTTGAACTTCGTTGGGGCAAACTATTCGCCCTGTATCTCGTCTTTTACTCGACCGGACGCCTCTGGATTGAAGCCATTCGCATTGATCCAAGCGAGTACTTCCTGGGCTTGCGCACCAACATTTGGTCGGCGCTTTTGGGTATTGCCTTGGGTCTAGTCGTCTTCTTCTTGCAGCGTCGCAGACACCCGGGACTCGAAACCACAGTGCTGGTTTCAAAAACCGAGAAATCGCTTGACGAAACCGCCGATGCGGTAGACTCGAAGCTCAGCTAAATTCCTCCTTGAGGATTGCGAACTTCCTGTTTACCGCATCTAACGATGCACCTTTCGGGCCAATGTTGTCCCTCTGATAATCCCTGATTGGAGTGCGGCATGCTCGGTATGTCACCGTTCGAACGATTCAGCACTGCGCCTGCAGCGACTGGTCTGTACGATCCAGCTAACGAAAAGGACGCCTGTGGCTTGGCCATGGTTGCGACACTTCGCGGCACTCCTGGGCACGACATCGTTCGCACTGCGCTTGACGCACTGACAAACCTTGAGCACCGAGGCGCCGTTGGCTCTGACGCCGGCACCGGCGACGGAGCTGGAATTCTTACTCAGATTCCAGACTCATTCTTGCGCGCAGTTGCAGGTTTCGACCTTCCTGCAAAAGGTTTTTACGCGGCCGGACTAGTCTTCTTGCCAACTTCGACTGACGAGCAAAACAAAGCGGAAGCCGGTTTTGCCGACTTGGCCGACCTAGAGAAGATGCGCGTGCTTGGTTGGCGCGAAGTTCCTACCAACCCAGCCGTTTTGGGTGACTTGGCTCGCGAAGCGATGCCGATTATTCGCCAGGTTTTCGTTGAGGCCGTTGACGGCGTTACCGGCATCGAGCTAGAGCGTCGCGCGTTCCGCCTTCGCAAGCGTGCCGAGCGTCAGCTAGGAATCTACTTCCCGTCGCTCTCATCTCGCACGATCGTCTACAAGGGCATGGTCACCACCCTTCAGCTTGAGCCGTTCTACCCAGACCTTAGCGATGAGCGCTTCGACTCGACCTTGGCTCTGGTGCACTCACGCTTCTCGACCAACACATTCCCGTCTTGGCCGCTCGCGCACCCATTCCGAATGATTGCTCACAACGGTGAGATCAACACCGTCAAGGGCAACCGAAACTGGATGAGGGCCCGCGAAGCTCAGCTTTCTGCCGATGTTCTTGGCGACATCAAGGAGATTTCTCCGATTCTTACCGCGGGCGCCAGCGACTCGGCGTCATTCGACGAAGTCGTTGAGTTGCTTTACATGGGTGGCCGCAGTCTTCCTCACGCGATGATGATGATGATTCCTGAGGCCTGGGAAAAGCAGAGCGACATTGATGAGTCACGCAAGAACTTCTACGAGTATCACTCGATGCTCATGGAGCCTTGGGACGGCCCAGCCGCGGTTGTATTCACCGACGGCTCACTTGTTGGCGCAACCCTTGACCGAAACGGATTGCGTCCGGGTCGCTACGTAATCACCGAAGACGGCTTGGTTGTTTTGGCTTCTGAAATTGGCGTTGCCAAGATCGACCCTAGTCGCATCGTACGCAAGGGCCGCCTGCAGCCTGGCCGCATGTTCCTTGCAGACACCGTCAATGGTCGATTGATCGACGACGAAGAAATCAAGGCCGAAATTTCAGCGCTTGAGCCTTGGGGCGAATGGCTCGAGCAGAACCGCATCACCTTGGGCGACTTGCCTGAGCGCGAGCACATCGCACACACTGCCTCATCGGTCAACCGACGTCAGCGCACCTTTGGCTACACCGAGGAAGAGCTACGCATTCTGCTTGCACCGATGGCCCGAAACGGCATCGAACCACTCGGAGCAATGGGCTCTGACACTCCGATCGCGGCGATTTCAGACCGACCACGTCTACTGTTCGACTACTTCGTTCAGCAGTTCGCTCAGGTCACCAACCCGCCACTCGACTCAATCCGTGAAGAGGTTGTTACCTCGCTCAGCACCGGCATTGGCCCTGAACGCAACCTGCTCTCGGCAACCCCTGAGCACGCACAGCAGGTCATCCTTGGTTTCCCGGTTCTAAACAACGACGAGCTTGCCAAGATCAAGCACATCGATGAGAAGCCGGGCGTTGGACAGGCTTACGTTGTCAAGGGCATCTATCGTGTCGACAACGGCGCAGAGGGCCTAGCGGCTCGCATCCGTGAAATTTTTGAAGAGGTAACCGCCGCAATCGAAGCCGGTGCGACTTACCTGATCATCTCGGACCGCGACAGCAGCTATGAGTCTGCGCCAATCCCGTCGCTGCTACTCACCTCAGCAGTTCACCACCACCTAATTCGCGAGGGGCTGCGCACCCGCGTTGGCCTTGTTGTTGAAGCCGGTGACGTGCGCGAAGTGCACCACGTTGCAGCTCTAATCGGCTACGGCGCCGCTGCGGTCAACCCATACCTAGCGATGGAATCTGTCGAGCAGATGGTTAAGTCTGGTCAGATCTCGGGCATCACCGTCGAATACGCTCAGAAGAACCTGATCAAGGGCCTCGGCAAGGGCGTTCTGAAGATCATGTCGAAGATGGGAATCTCGACAGTTTCTTCTTACTCAGGTGCACAGACCTTCGAGGCAATCGGTCTAAGCCAAGAGTTCGTCGACACCTACTTCACCGGCACCACCAGCCAGCTTGGCGGTATCGGCATCGAAGTTATTCACGACGAAATCAACTCGCGCCACACCGCTGCATATCCAGTTGAAGGTGCAACCAACGTTCACCAGCAGCTCGAAACCGGTGGCGAGTACCAGTGGCGCCGCGAAGGCCCACCGCACCTATTCAACCCAGAGACTGTCTTCAAACTTCAGCACTCGACTCGCACCAAGCGATACGACATCTTCCGCGAGTACACGAAGCTGGTCGACGACCAGGCTGAAAACCTGATGACCTTGCGCGGCCTCTTCACTCTCCGTGAGGGTGTTCGCCCGGCAGTATCAATCGACGAGGTTGAACCGGTTTCGGCAATCGTAAAGCGATTCTCAACCGGTGCGATGTCATACGGTTCGATTTCTCCTGAGGCTCACGAGACTCTCGCAATCGCAATGAACTCAATCGGCGCAAAGTCGAACACCGGCGAGGGCGGCGAAGACGTTGAGCGTTTGCTAGACCCAACCCGTCGCTCGGCAATCAAGCAGGTCGCATCTGGTCGCTTTGGCGTAACCAGCATGTACCTGTCACATGCCGACGACATCCAGATCAAGATGGCTCAGGGAGCAAAGCCTGGTGAGGGTGGCCAGCTGCCTCCAAACAAGGTTTACCCGTGGATCGCCAAGACTCGTCACTCGACTCCGGGTGTCGGTCTGATTTCACCACCTCCTCACCACGACATCTATTCGATCGAAGACCTAAAGCAGTTGATCTTCGACGTAAAGCGCGCTAATCGTGCTGCTCGCGTTCACGTGAAGCTTGTTTCGCAGGTTGGCATCGGAACCGTTGCCGCCGGTGTGGCGAAGGCTAAGGCCGACGTGATCTTGGTTTCTGGCCACGATGGCGGTACCGGCGCTAGCCCGCTGAACTCACTCAAGCACGCTGGAACCCCTTGGGAGTTAGGACTTGCCGAGGCACAGCAGACCCTGATGCTGAACGGGCTTCGTGACCGTGTTTCAGTTCAGGTTGATGGTCAGATGAAGACCGGCCGCGACGTAATCATCGCTGCTTTGCTCGGCGCCGAAGAGTTTGGCTTTGCTACCGCTCCGCTGGTTGTCGAGGGCTGCATCTTGATGCGCGTCTGTCACCTAGACACCTGCCCGGTTGGTGTTGCAACTCAGAACCCAACCCTTCGCTCGCGTTTCACCGGAAAGCCTGAATTCGTCGTCAACTTCTTCGAGTTCCTAGCTGAAGAAGTTCGCGAGTACCTGGCTGCACTAGGTTTCCGCAGTCTTGACGAGGCAATCGGTCACGCAGAGCTAATCGATGTAAACCGCGCAATTCAGCACTGGAAGGCCGATGGTCTAGACCTGACTCCAATCCTGGCAAGCCCAGCGGTCTCGGCAGATGCCTCGCGTCGCCGCATCACCGTTCAAGACCACGAGCTTGAAAAGCACTTTGACCACAAGTTGATTGCTCAGGCCGGCCCTGCTCTTGAAGACGCAAAGCCGGTAACCATCGAGCTCGACATCACCAACGTCGACCAGGCGGTTGGCACCATGCTTGGCAATGAACTGACCAAGCGCTACGCAGCTGATGGCCTGCCAGAGGCAACCATCGATGTTCGCTTGCGCGGTTCTGCCGGTCAATCATTCGGTGCTTTCGTGCCGAAGGGCATCAAGTTGACTCTCGAGGGCGACTCAAACGACTACGTTGGTAAGGGCCTTTCGGGCGGAATGATTGTCGTTCGCCCAGACCACGGAAGCGTTTTCCCTGCTGAGCAGAACATCATCGCCGGAAACGTTATCGGCTATGGTGCAACCAGCGGAACCATGTTGCTTCGCGGCATCGTGGGTGAGCGATTCTTGGTTCGCAACTCAGGCGTTACCGCTGTTGCCGAAGGCTGTGGAGACCACGCTCTCGAATACATGACCGGTGGTGTTGCTGTGATTCTGGGTAGAACCGGCCGCAACCTCGGTGCAGGTATGTCTGGTGGCGTCGCCTACATCTACAAACTTCGTGGAGATCGCGTAAACCACGAAGCTTTGGCCGCTGGCGAACTGCACATCGGTGAACTTGAAGCAATTGACGCAACTCGCTTGAAGGCAATTCTCGAGCTGCACGTTGCCGAGACCGGTTCGGTTTTGGCTGAAGGCATCTTGGCGAACTTCGAGGCCGAACTTGCTAACTTCACCCGCGTCTTGCCACGCGACTACGCAAGCGTGCTTGCAATTCGTGCAAAGGCAACCGACAACGGCATTGACCCAGACAGCGATTCTGTCTGGCAAGAGATTCTGGAGGTCACCAATGGCTGATCCACGTGGATTCCTCAAAACCACCCAGCGCGAGACTGCACAACGTCGCCCGGTAGCGGTTCGAATCATGGACTGGAAAGAAGTCTATGAACGCCGCGAGCAGGGCGTGGTTGTCAACCAGGCGAGCCGCTGCATGGATTGTGGCGTGCCGTTCTGTCACCAGGGATGCCCTCTAGGCAACCTAATTCCCGAGTGGAACGACCTCGTATGGCGCAATGATGGCAAGAATGCCATCGAGCGCCTTCACGCAACCAACAACTTCCCGGAGTTCACCGGTCGCCTCTGCCCAGCGCCTTGCGAGAGCTCATGTGTACTAGGCATTAATCAGCCAGCGGTAACCATCAAGGAAATCGAAGTTTCGATCATCGATAACGCCTTTGACAGCGACTGGGTAAAACCGCACGCTCCTGAGCGACTAACCGGCAAGACCGTTGCCGTTGTTGGTTCTGGGCCTGCTGGTTTGGCAGCCGCTCAGCAGTTGACTCGTGCCGGCCACACCGTGGCGGTTTACGAACGCGATGACCGAATCGGTGGTTTGCTGCGCTACGGAATTCCTGACTTCAAGATGGAAAAGCATCACATCGACCGGCGTATTGCCCAGATGGAAGCTGAGGGAACTCGTTTCCGCGCTGGTGTAAACATCGGTGTCGACATCACCTGGGAAGACCTGCGATCACGCTATGACGCAGTTTTGGTCGCCACCGGTGCCACCAAGCCTCGTGACCTAAACATCCCGGGCCGTGAACTTTCTGGCGTGCACTTCGCAATGGACTACCTAACCCAGGGCAACCGTGCCGTTGCGGGGGAGTCGATTGAATCTCAGATCGTAGCGGATGGCCTGAACGTAGTCATTCTCGGCGGTGGCGACACCGGCGCAGACTGCCTGGGCACCGCGACCCGTCAGGGCGCCATTTCGGTTACCACCCTGGCGATCGGCAAGCAGCCGCCAACCGAGCGCCCCGACCACCAGCCATGGCCAACCATGCCAACTTTGTTCGAGGTCGCCAGCGCACACGAGGAATTCGGTGAGCGCAGCTATCTTGCCTCAACCGTCGAATTCGTTGGAGAAAACGGCAAAGTCACCGGAGTAAAGGTCGCAGAGACCGAATTCATCGATGGCAAGCGCCTCCCGAAGGCCGGCACCGAGCGAATTATCCCGGCTGACCTTGTTCTTTTGGCACTAGGTTTCACCGGTGTCGAAGGCGATTTGATTGCTGAGCAGTCAGCAACCGAATTCGATTCACGCGGTAACTTGGCGCGCGACAAAAACTGGTCAACAAACGCTGATGGCGTTTTCGTTGCGGGCGATGCCGGTCGCGGCCAGAGCCTGATCGTTTGGGCAATCGCCGAAGGTCGTGCAGCTGCAGCTGCCATCGACGAGTACCTCGAGGGCTCAACGGTGCTTCCAAAGCCGGTCAAGCCAACCGACCAACCGATTTCGATTTACAGCTAAAAAACAAGAGTCAAACAAACCTTCTTGATCACACGGTCAGGAACCCACAGAAAAAGGAACAAATGAGACGCGCAAAGATTGTTGCCACACTAGGTCCGGCAACTTCAAGCTACGAGCAAATCCGCGCCATTATTGACGCCGGTGTCGACGTTGCCCGCATGAACCTCAGCCACGGCAGCTACGACGTCCACGAAGAGATTTACCGCACCGTGCGTAAGGCTGCCGCCGACGCCGGTAAGCCAGTCGGCATCTTTGTTGACCTGCAGGGTCCGAAGATTCGTCTTGCTCGTTTTGCAAACGGCCCACACATGCTCGAAAAGGGTGACATTTTCAAGATCACCATCAACGAGGTCGAGGGCACCAAAGAGATTTGTGGCACCACCTTCAAGGGTCTTTGCGGCGACGTAAAGCCTGGCGACTTGCTGCTTATCGACGATGGCAAAGTGACCCTAAAGGCAACCGAAGTAACCGCCGACACAGTCACCACCGTAGTTGAGATCCCTGGTTACGTCTCAAACAACAAGGGCATCAACCTTCCAGGTGTTGCGGTAAACGTTCCAGCGCTTTCTGAGAAAGACGAAGATGACCTTCGCTGGGGCATCCGCCTGGGCGTAGACATGATCGCGCTTTCATTCGTTCGCAACGCCAGCGACATCGTACGCGTGCACGAAATCATGACCGAAGAGGGCAAGTTCCTGCCGGTTATCGCAAAGATTGAAAAGCCACAGGCAGTTGCCGCTCTCGAAGAGATCATCGACGCCTTCGACGGCATCATGGTTGCCCGTGGCGACCTTGGTGTCGAGCTTCCATTCGAAGATGTTCCTTTGGTTCAGAAGCGTGCCGTTGAATTGGCTCGCCGTTGGGCAAAGCCAGTCATCGTTGCAACTCAGATGCTTGAGACCATGATCGAGAACTCGCGCCCAACCCGCGCTGAGGCTTCAGATGTTGCAAATGCAATTCTTGATGGCGCAGACGCAGTAATGCTTTCTGGCGAGACTTCAGTGGGCAAGTGGCCGGTCGAGACTGTTCAGGCAATGGCTCGCATCATCGAGTCAACCGAAGAGAACGGCCTAGACCGCATCCCTGACCTAGGCACCCGCCCACACACCCACTCAGGTGCTGTGTCGCTGGCTGCGGTTGAGATCGCCGAACTTCTAGGTTCAAAGTATGTTTGCGTCTTCACCGAGTCTGGTGACTCGTTCCGCCGCGTTTCACGCTTGCGTTCATCGGTTCCAACCATCGCTTTCACCCCGAGCGAATCAGTTCGCAACCAGCTGTCGTTGGTTTGGGGCGCACACTCATACCTAGTTGCGCCGGTAAAGCACACGGATGAAATGATGCACCAGGTAGACGAGATCGTCATTGCCGAAGGCATGGCAAAGGTTGGCGAAGAAGTAGTCGTCGTAGCCGGAACCCCGCCTGGCATCCCTGGCTCAACCAACTCGCTTCGCGTTCACCGCGTTGGCGATGCAGTCAACGAGGCTGCGCCTGGATACGGCCGCCAGTAATTCAAGCAATGAAAAATCCCTCCCCGCACAGGGGAGGGATTTTCTTATTTTTGGTGCCGAAGGCGGGACTTGAACCCGCACTCCTTTCGGAAAAGCATTTTGAGTGCTCCGCGTCTGCCATTTCGCCACTTCGGCAAGTGATAACCAGTAAATCTTAGTTGAAAGTTTTTATTTAGATAAATCGAGTGGTTAACCAATAAGGTTGTTGCCATGGCAGATGCAGCAGCGCAGCGCAGAGTAATCGTGGCAGAGGATGAGTCTCTGATCCGCATGGACATTGTTGAGACCCTTCGCGAGTATGGTTTCGACGTAGTTGCCGAAGCGGGGGATGGCGAACAGGCCGTGGCCCTCTGCGAGCAACACAAGCCAGACCTATTGGTCATGGACATCAAGATGCCAAACATGGATGGCATCACTGCCGCCGAAAAGATCGCACCCATGAAGATTCCGGTGGTGTTGCTCACCGCGTTTAGCCAAAAAGAGTTGGTTGACAGAGCAAGCGAGGCCGGCGCAATGGCATACGTGGTTAAGCCTTTTACGCCGAACGACCTAATGCCGGCAATCGAAATCGCCCTGAGTCGTCACGCGCAATTCACCGCACTCGAAGCCGAGATTCAAGACCTCAACGAGCGCTTCGAGACCAGAAAACTTGTTGACCGCGCCAAGGGCCTGTTAAACGAAAAGATGAACCTCACCGAGCCAGAGGCGTTCCGTTGGATTCAAAAGGCGTCAATGGACCGCAGATTGACAATGCAAGAGGTAGCCACCACCGTCATCGAGCAGTTGGGCGCACCAAAAGAGAAGTAGGCCTATTTCTTGGCTTTGATGAAGTTTGTGATGCGAACCGTCGAAAGTCGGCGGCCCTCTTCATCCGAAATCACGATCTCGTGAGTGGTGAGTGAACGGCCTAGAGATAAGGCGGTGCAAACCGCGGTAACTTTGCCGCTGGTCACAGAACGACTGTGTGAAGCATTGATTTCAATACCTACCGCCACCGAATCTGGATAGGCCCAGACGTTAGCTGCAAAGCTGCCCAGAGTTTCACCGAGCACTACGTGTGCACCACCGTGCAGAACCCCGAGTGGCTGAGTGTTTCCCTCAACGGGCATAGTTGCCACAGCGCGTTCTGCACTTAGCTCTAAAAGCTCGATTCCCATTCTTTCGGCGAGCAAGCCCAACCCGCGAAGTTTGCTTAGTTCGGCCGCTGCGGCACTCAACTTTGGTTCTGGCTTAGTCAATCGTTGCTCCTGAAAAGGTCGGTCAGGCAAAGTAGGCTTGCCTCATGAACGCTAATCCAAAGCCTACTCTTCTGCTCATTGATGGGCATTCATTGGCCTTTAGAGCGTTCTATGCCTTGAGCCCCGACAGCTTCAAGACCCCGGATGGTCAGCACACCAATGCGGTGCACGGCTTTATCTCGATGTTGCTAAATATCTTGCAAGCCGAGAAGCCCACCCACCTGGCAGTTGCCTTTGATCTTTCTCGCAGCTCATTCAGAACCGAAGAATATCCGGAATACAAAGGCACCCGCGGCGAGACCCCACCAGAATTCAACGGCCAAACCGAGCTTTTGACCGAAGCCCTTAAGGCGATGAACATCGTCACAATAACTCGCGAAAACTACGAAGCCGACGACATCATCGCCAGTCTGGCCGACCAGAGCGCCGAAAAGGGCTTTGATGTATTCATCGTCTCTGGAGACCGCGACACATTCCAGCTCATCAGTGAACGAACCACGATTCTCTATCCGGTCAAGGGTGTTCTCAATTTGGCTCGCATGGATGACGCCGCGGTTCTCGAGAAGTACGGTATCCACGCCAAGCAGTATCCGGATCTGGCCGCTTTGGTAGGCGAAACCTCAGACAATCTGCCTGGAATTCCGGGTGTAGGCCCAAAGACCGCAGCCAAATGGCTTCAGCAGTATGGCAACCTAGCCGGTGTGCTTGAAGCGGCAGCTGACATCCCTGGAAAAGTTGGCGAGAGCCTTCGCGAACACCGCGAGTTGGCAGTTCGAAACCGCAGACTAAATCACCTGGTTCGTGACCTAGACCTACCGGTCGATCAATCTCAACTTGAGCTTGGACCGGTCGACGAGGTCGCCGTGCGCCAAGTTTTCGGCAAGCTTGCCTTCAAAACTCTTACTGAGCGAGTACTGCGACTTCGTGGTGGCTCTGGCGCAACTTCAAGTGCGGCCGGCGATACCAAAGCAGCATTTGATGCAGCGTTTGCTGAAGAGCCAGCCGCCGCAGTGTTCGACGATATCGCCGTTCCCGAAAGCACTGAGCTAAAGTCAGCCGAACTCGTTTCATGGTTGAAAGAGCAAACCGGCACCATCGGTCTGGCTTTCGAATTCGTTTCAGACAAAATCGCATCAATCGGTTTTGCAACCGACACCGTTAGGCGATTCTGGCAGCCCGAATCGGCAGATCAGGTCACGTCAGTCCTTGGCGTTTGGCTAACCGACGCGACAGTCAAGAAATCGGTTTTCAAAGCCAAGGATGTCGCTCGCGCTCTTCTCGACTTGGGCGTAGAGATCGATGGCGTCGATTACGACCCGCTGCTAATGGCCTACCTGCTAAACCCGGTGCGGCGGGGCTACGAAATTGATGATCTTGCCTTGGAATACCTGGGCCACTCGGTCAAACGCGGTGACCCTAACCAGCTAGTAAGTGAAGATTCAACCGACATCAGTCTCGATGCTTGGCTTGCGATCTTGCTCAGCGGCAAGCTTTACAGCTTGGTTGAGGGCGAAGATCAGCTTCGGGTCTATGGCGAGATTGAGTTGCCCACGGTGCAAACTCTTGCGCGCATGGAGCATAACGGAGTCGCGATCGATGTTGCCAAGCTCGAGGCCCTGTTTGAGCGTCTGTCGACCGAAGTCAGTCAGGTTGCCAAGGCGGCTTACGAAATCATCGGTCACGAAATCAATTTGGCTTCGCCTAAGCAGCTGCAAACCGTGTTGTTCGATGAGCTTGGCATGGTTGGAACCAAGGCGGTCAAGACCGGCTTCTCAACCAATGCTGCGGCTCTAAACGAACTCTTTGAGCAAACCGGCCACCCGTTCCTAGAAAAGCTCCTGGAGCACCGCGAAGTAACAAAGATCCGCCAGATTGTCGAAATTGTTCTCAAGGCAGTCGGCGCCGACGGCCGAATCCACACCAACTACGTTCAAACCGGCACCTCGACCGGCCGCTTGTCTTCTGAGGCTCCAAACCTGCAGAACATTCCGATCAAGAGCGAACGCGGTCGAGAAATCCGCGATGCATTCATCGTTGGCGAAGGTTATGAAACCCTTCTGACCGCCGACTATTCACAGATCGAAATGCGCATCATGGCTCACCTATCTGAAGACGAGGGCATCATCGAGGCGTTTAAGACCGGCGAAGACCTTCACCGTTTTGTTGGCGCACGTATCTATGGAGTCAAGCCCGAAGAAGTCGACTCAGCTATGCGATCGAAAGTAAAGGCCATGAGCTACGGCTTGGTCTATGGGCTCAGCGAATACGGACTGGCAAAGCAACTGCGAATTCCTAATGGCGAGGCCAAGCAACTCATGGCCGACTACTTTGCTCGATTCGGGGGAGTGAAGCGTTACCTGGCAACCGTGGTTGACGAGGCCAAGACCGTTGGCTACACGGTAACCACCTACGGCCGACGTCGCCCGTTCGATGACCTCAACAGCAAGATCTTTCAGCTTCGTGAAAACGCTAGAAGAGCAGCGCTAAATGCACCGATTCAGGGGACCGCGGCCGACATCATGAAGTTAGCCATGACCAAGATTGATGCACGGATGATTGAGAACCAGCTGAAGAGCCGAATGCTGCTTCAGGTTCACGACGAACTCGTCTTTGAGGTTGCCGCGGGCGAACTGGAAGCACTCAAAGAGCTGGTCATCGCCGAAATGCAAAACGTTGTTGAACTCTCGGTGCCGCTTGAAGTTCACATCGGCATCGGTCGCAGTTGGGATGCGGCGGGTCACTAATGGTTAGGGAGAACCTAACGGTGCGAAACGCGGAGGGTTTGCATGCCAGACCAGCCGCAGAATTCGCAAGACTTTCGCAAACCGAGGGCCACGTCGTTTTGGTTTCTAAGCCTGGTGGAACACCGGGCCGCGGCGACAGCATTTTGACCATCATGGCCCTAGGCGCCAAAGCCGGCGATCGGATCATTGTTGAGGTCACCGGACCAGACGAACAATCCTTGCTGGAGCGCCTAAAAACCGTTGTCTCGCCCTCATAAATCGGCTAGGCTAGAGGGGCGTGTTTTTTGCGCAATCCCAATCCATTGTTGCGATTAGGCCCAAAGAAAATCTTTGCCAGTTTGTCGCGACCCGAGTAATGCCCGTTAAGAGTAAATAAACACATGACCTCAAAGACCACCAAGCAGATCGCCGTAAACGACATCGGCTCTGCAGAAGACTTCCTTGCAGCAGTAGAAGCAACCCTGAAGTTCTTCAACGACGGCGACCTAATCGAAGGCACCGTAGTAAAAATCGACCGCGACGAAGTTCTTCTTGACGTCGGTTACAAGACTGAGGGTGTAATCCCTTCACGCGAACTTTCAATCCGCCACGATGCAGATCCATCAGAGATCGTTGCAGTTGGCGACACCGTAGAGGCACTTGTTCTTCAGAAGGAAGACAAAGAAGGCCGCCTTATCCTTTCGAAGAAGCGCGCACAGTACGAGCGTGCATGGGGCGACGTCGAGAAGGTCAAAGAAGCAGACGGCACCGTTACCGGTGTTGTTATCGAGGTTGTTAAGGGTGGTCTGATCGTAGACATCGGCCTTCGTGGCTTCCTTCCTGCATCTCTAATCGAGCTTCGCCGCGTTCGCGACCTAGGTCCTTACCTAGGCCAGAAGGTCGAAGCCAAGATTCTTGAGCTAGACAAGAACCGCAACAACGTAGTGCTTTCACGCCGTGCACTTCTTGAAGAGTCACAGTCAGCTTCACGCAGCACCTTCCTAGCAGACCTAGCCAAGGGCCAGATCCGCACCGGTGTTGTTTCATCTATCGTCAACTTCGGTGCGTTCATCGATCTTGGTGGCGTAGATGGTCTAGTTCACGTTTCAGAGCTTTCATGGAAGCACATTGAGCACGCCTCTGAAGTTGTTGAAATCGGCCAGGAAGTTACCGTTGAGGTTCTTGAAGTTGACCAGGAGCGCGAGCGCGTGTCGCTATCGCTAAAGGCAACCCAGGAAGACCCATGGCAGGTATTCGCTCGCACCCACGCAATCGGACAGTACGCACCTGGAAAGGTGACCAAGCTTGTTCCATTCGGTGCGTTCGTTCGCGTTGCAGACGGCATCGAGGGTCTAGTTCACATCTCAGAGCTATCTTCACGTCACATCGAGCTAGCCGAACAGGTTGTTTCGGTTAACCAGGATGTTTTCGTCAAGGTAATCGACATCGACCTAGAGCGTCGCCGCATCTCACTATCGCTAAAGCAGGCTAACGAAGAGGTAGACCCAGAGGGCACCGACTTCAACCCAGCTCTTTACGGTATGGCTGCAGACTACGACGAGACCGGTCAGTACAAGTACCCTGAAGGCTTCGACCCTAAGACCAACGAATGGAAGGCTGGCTTCGAAGAAGCACGCGCCAAGTGGGAGAAGGAATACGCCGAGGCTCACGCACGCTGGGAAGAGCACAAGAAGCAGGTTGCAGCAGCCAACGAGGCAGCAGCAAAGCTTCCAGAGGTTAGCGAAGCTCCAGCAGCAGCGTCTTCATCATCAAGCTACTCAAGCGAGTCATCAGAGGCCGGCACCTTGGCTTCAGACGAGTCACTTGCAGCTCTTCGCGACAAGCTAAAGAGCGCCGAGTAATACTCAGCAATCGAAGCGGGTCGACCATTTGGTCGGCCCGCTTCGCTTTAACCTTAAGAATCGTTTCACTGAGCTCGCCAGAGATTTAGGCTTAGAGAATGTACATAGTCGGCCTCACCGGTGGGATTGCTTCAGGCAAGTCCACCGTCGCTGCGCACTGGGCTAGCCTCGGGGGTTTCGAAATCGATGCCGATCAACTGGCTCGACAGGTGGTTGCGCCAGGCAGCCGGGGTGCAGCTGGCATCCGTGCAGAATTTGGAGACGGTGTTTTCGAGAGTGACGGCTCGCTGAATCGCTCAAAACTAGGTTCAATAGTTTTTGCCGATGCAACCAAACGCCAGGCGCTAGAAGCCATCGTGCACCCGCTCGTTAAAGCCGAAGCCAAGGCGCAGGTTGCCGCGCAGCCAGATAACGCGATTGTGATCTACAACGTGCCGCTTTTGGTCGAGGCATCGGTCGATTTGCCGTTCGACAAGGTCATCACAGTCGAGGCCCCGGTAGAGAAGCAGATCGAGCGTCTAGTTCAGAATCGCGGCATGACTAAGCAAGAGGCAGAGGCTCGAATAGCGTCACAGGCCAGCCCGGCTCAGCGCGCGAACGTAGCCGACTTAATTTTGAATGCAAACCAGAGCCTCGAACTGATGCTCGCAGATGCGACAGCAATCTGGAAACAGATCGAACGGGAAGCATTGGCCAAGCATTCCGCTTGAGAATAACGACATGGAACCGACCAGATCTTTTGCGCCCTTTGAGGTAATCAGCGAGTACACGCCCTCGGGTGACCAGCCAACCGCAATTGCCGACCTTGCCGCACGAATCAATGCCGGTGAAAAAGATGTCGTGCTGCTCGGCGCGACCGGTACGGGAAAGTCCGCAACCACCGCTTGGTTGATCGAGGCTGTTCAGAAGCCGACCTTGGTTTTGGCGCACAACAAGACTCTTGCGGCTCAGTTGGTAAACGAGTTTCGCGAGTTGCTTCCAAATAACGCCGTCGAATACTTCGTCAGCTACTACGACTACTACCAGCCTGAGGCCTACGTTCCTCAGACAGACACCTTCATCGAGAAAGACTCCTCGATAAACGAAGAGGTCGAGCGACTTCGCTACAAGGCAACGATGAGCTTGCTGAGCCGACGAGACGTTGTTGTTGTATCAACTGTTTCGTGCATCTACGGCCTCGGTGCTCCCGCGGAATACCTGAATCAAAGCGTGGCGATCCAGGTAGGCGATCGAATCGACCGCGATGCTCTGATTCGTAAATTCGTTGACCTTCAATACAAGCGAAACGACTTTGACTTTTCACGCGGCAATTTCCGCGTCAAGGGCGACACCATCGAGATCATCCCGGTTTATGACGAACTCGCCACGCGCATCGAATTCTTCGGCGATGAGGTTGAGGCAATCTATTCACTTTCGCCTTTGACCGGTGAGATTCAGCGAGAAGAAAAGGCTGTCGCCATCTTCCCAGCCTCCTACTATGTTGCCCCGGTCGAGCGCATGGCCAAGGCCATGGAAGCCATCGAAGAAGAGCTGGTTTGGCGTGTCAAAGAACTCGAAACTCAGGGCAAGTTGCTCGAGGCCCAGCGCTTGAAGATGCGAACAACCTTCGACCTCGAGATGATCAAGGAACTCGGATTTTGCAGTGGCATCGAAAACTATTCGCGCCATATTGACGGACGCGGCCCGGGGGAGGCTGGCGCCTGCTTGCTGGACTATTTCCCTGAGGACTTTCTGACCGTCATCGACGAATCGCACGCGACAGTGCCGCAAATCGGTGCCATGTATGAGGGTGACTCGAGCCGCAAGCGAACTCTGGTTGAGCACGGCTTCAGATTGCCGTCGGCCCTAGACAACCGCCCGCTGAAGTTCAGCGAATTTCTCGAGCGAGTCGGCCAGACCGTCTATCTATCGGCTACACCTGGCAAATACGAGATGAACCTTGGCGCCGGCGTAGTCGAGCAGATTATTCGCCCAACCGGCCTAATCGACCCTGAAATCGTGATTAAGCCAAGCAAGGGCCAAATCGATGACTTGCTCGAGGAAATCAGAGTAAGGGCGGCAAAGGACGAGCGCGTACTGGTCACGACTCTGACCAAGAAGATGGCCGAGGAATTGACCGACTTCTTGACCGAAGCTGGCGTTCGCGTTCGCTACCTGCACTCGGATGTTGACACCCTGCGCCGCGTTGAGCTGCTGCGTGAGCTTCGCAGCGGCCTGTTTGATGTGCTGATTGGAATCAACCTGCTTCGCGAGGGCCTCGACCTTCCCGAGGTTTCGCTGGTGAGCATTCTCGACGCCGATAAAGAGGGCTTCCTGAGATCCACCACATCCTTGATTCAGACAATCGGCCGCGCTGCCCGAAACGTGAACGGTCAAGTTCACATGTATGCCGACAACGTGACCGACTCGATGGCAAGAGCAATCGATGAGACCAATCGCCGTCGCGCGAAACAGGTCGCTTACAACCTCGAACGAGGCGTTGACCCGCAGCCGCTACGCAAGAAGATTGCCGACATCACCGACCAGATTCTTCGCGAAGAAGAAGACACCGCTCAATTGCTTGAGGCTGCCCAAAAGAACAAGCGCAGCAAGGATGGCAAGACCGTCATTCCGATGAAGGCTCGAAAGGGCATCGCGGGAATGGCATACAACGAGATTCTGGCCGTGGTTGTTGACCTTGACGAGCAGATGAAGGCAGCGGCAGTCGAACTCAAATTTGAGTTGGCAGCACGTTTGCGAGATGAGATTTCAGAATTGAAGCACGAGCTTCGCCAAATGGAAAAGGCAGGTCACGCCTAGGCGTGCCGCCGTTAGCAGCGAGGTTAAACTTTCATGGTGTCTATTAGCCAGATCCACCACAACAACAAGCTCATCATCAAGGGCGCACGCGTTCACAACCTGCAAAACGTGAACCTCGAAATACCGCGCGACTCTATGGTGGTCTTCACAGGCTTGAGCGGTTCGGGTAAGTCTTCGCTGGCATTTGACACCATTTTTGCCGAGGGTCAGCGCCGTTACGTTGAATCGCTGTCGGCCTATGCCCGCCAGTTTTTGGGCCAGGTAGACCGCCCCGACGTCGACTTCATCGAGGGTTTGAGCCCGGCGGTATCGATCGACCAGAAATCTACTAACCGCAACCCGCGTTCGACCGTGGGAACCATTACCGAGATTCACGACTACCTTCGCTTGCTTTGGGCTCGAGTTGGTGTGCCATATTGCGCCGAATGTGGCGAGAAGATCGTCAAGCAAACACCGCAGCAAATCGTTGACCAGATTCTCGAGATGCCGGAGGGCACTCGTTTTCAGATTTTGGCGCAGATTGTCGACCAGAAGAAGGGCGAGTTTGTCGACCTGTTTCGCGATCTAAACGCCCAGGGTTTCGCTCGTGCAGTCGTTGATGGCGAGGTAGTTCAGCTTGCCGAGGCTCAGCCGCTCAAGAAGACCTTCAAGCACGACATCTCAGTGGTGGTTGACCGCCTGGTCAACAAGCCAGACATCATCGGTCGCCTGGCAGACTCTGTCGAGACAGCTCTAAAACTTGCCGGCGGAAGAATCTTGATCGACCTCGTCGACGTGGCCGATGGCCCAACCAAGACTCGAGTCTTTAGCGAGAAGATGTCTTGCCCGAACGAACACCCGTTGAGTCTGACTGAGATCGAACCTCGAACCTTCTCGTTCAACGCCCCATTCGGCGCCTGCCCAACCTGTTCTGGCCTTGGCACCAAGCAGGCAGTGGATGCCGACCTTGTAATTGGTGACCACGAAGCGAGCATCAACGGGGGAGTTATTCTGCCTTGGTCTACCCAGGGCAAGGGTCTGTTCAGTTATTTCACTCGCATGCTCGAAGGCCTAGCTGCCGACATGGAATTCTCACTCGACACCCCTTGGAACAAACTGCCCGAAGAAGTGCAGCAGGCGGTGCTTCACGGCAACAACTTCGACGTTCAGGTCAAGTGGAAAAACCGATATGGCCGCGAGTTGCGCTACACCACTGGATTTGAAGGCGTGCTCAGCTACATCGAGCGCAAGTACCTCGAATCAGAGAACGACTTTGCCCGAGGCCGCTGGAGCGGATTTTTGCGCGAGGTTCCTTGCTCGGCCTGTGATGGCAAGCGCCTAAAGCCAGAGGTTTTGGCAGTAAAGGTTGACGATCGCTCAATTGCCGAAGTTGCCGCGATGAGTCTTGGCGAGGCCGTCGAATTCTTCGAGAAAATCACCTTGGATGACCGCGATGTGAAGATCGCAGCTCAGGTGCTGCGCGAAATTCGTGCCCGTCTAGACTTCCTAATCGCCGTTGGCCTAGACTACCTGAGCCTGGAACGTGCCGCTGGCAGCCTTTCTGGAGGCGAAGCGCAGCGCATTCGTTTGGCTACTCAGATTGGTTCTGGCCTGACCGGAGTTCTTTATGTTCTAGATGAACCGAGCATCGGTTTGCACCAGCGCGATAACCGCCGTCTTATCGACACTTTGCTAAAGCTTCGCGACCTTGGTAACACTCTTATCGTCGTCGAGCACGACGAAGACACCATCAAGGCATCAGACTGGATCGTCGACATCGGTCCCGGTGCTGGCGTTAATGGCGGAACCGTTGTTCACAGCGGCCCTTACAAAGAGCTACTCGAAAACAAGAACTCTGTCACCGGCGCATTCATGGCTGGGCGCGAGAAGATTGAGACCCCGAAGAAGCGCCGCGAAATCGACCCGGCTCGCAAGATCAAGGTCGTGGGCGCACGCGAGAACAACCTAAAGACCGTAGATGTCGAGTTCCCTCTAGGCACCCTGACCGCAGTCACGGGCGTGAGCGGTTCAGGCAAGTCATCTTTGGTTAACGACGTTCTCTATGAAGTTCTTGCCAACACGCTAAACGGGGCTAAGGGAGTTGCTGGAAAGCACACCCGCATCGAAGGTCTGGAACAACTCGACAAAGTAGTTCACGTAGACCAAAACCCAATTGGCCGCACGCCTCGTTCGAACCCGGCAACCTATACCGGTGTCTTCGACCACATTCGCAAGCTCTTTGCTGACACCCAAGAGTCAAAGGCCCGCGGCTATCAGCAGGGTCGTTTCTCGTTCAACGTCAAGGGTGGCCGTTGTGAGGCCTGCTCGGGCGACGGAACACTTCGAATCGAAATGAACTTCTTGCCCGATGTCTACGTTGCTTGCGAGGTCTGCCATGGTGAGCGCTACAACCGCGAAACTCTGCAGGTTAAGTACAAGGGCAAGAACATCGCAGAGGTGCTAGAAATGCCGATCGCCGAGGCTGCCGAGTTCTTTGCCCCAATCAGTTCGATTGCTCGATTCTTGGTGACACTGGTCGAGGTTGGTCTTGGCTACGTGCGTCTAGGTCAGAGTGCAACCACGCTGTCTGGTGGCGAGGCTCAGCGAGTCAAACTTGCCACCGAGCTTCAGAAGCGCTCGAACGGCCGCAGCATCTATGTGCTCGACGAACCGACCACCGGCCTGCACTTCGAAGATGTTCGCAAACTGCTCTTGGTTCTGAACGGGCTAGTCGACAAGGGCAACACCGTTCTTGTTATTGAACACAACCTTGATGTGATCAAATGCGCCGACTGGATCGTCGACATGGGTCCAGAGGGTGGCTCGCGAGGTGGCGAGGTTGTCGCAACCGGTACACCTGAGCAGGTAGCCAAGAACAAGAAGAGCTTCACCGGAGAGTTCCTGAAGGAAATGCTCGGCTAGTGGCAAACGACCTGTCGTTTCGCCCGAAAACCGGAGAGATCCCGACGAATCCGGGGGTCTACCGCTGGCTTGACGCTACCGGTCGAGTGCTTTACGTAGGTAAAGCCAAAAACTTGAGAGCTCGTCTCAGCAATTACTTTGGCCCACTCGAAAGCCTGCACGAACGCACCAGGCGCATGGTTACCTCTGCCGTTGATGTGCAGTGGACCATCGTCAAAACCGAGTATGAGGCCCTGCAACTCGAATTCACTTGGATTAAAGAGTTCGATCCACCGTTCAACGTTCGGTTCAAGGACGATAAGTCATACCCCTACCTAGCGGTTTCTACCGGAGATGCTTTTCCGAGGGTTTTCATTACCCGCAATCGCGAACTGAAGGGGGTCAAGTATTTCGGTCCTTACACGCAAGCCTGGGCTGTGCGCGAGACCCTAGACACCCTGCTCAAGGTTTATCCGGTTAGAAGCTGCTCTTCGGGTGTGTTTCAACGCGCCCAGTCATCAGGTCGCGCCTGCCTACTTGGTGACATTGGCAAGTGCGCTGCACCCTGTGTTGGTCGAGTCAGTTCAACGGAGCACAAGGCGATAGCAAAACAGTTCGTCGATTTCATGGGTGGCGGTGACACCGAGCACGTAGAGACTCTGCGCGCAAGAATGTTCGAGGCCTCGGAAACCCAGCAATACGAGTTGGCCGCCCGCCTGCGCGACAACGTCGAGGCGCTCGAGGCTGTTCTTGAAAAGAGCACCGTGGTCTTCAGTGACAACACGGATGCCGACCTTTTTGGCATCGCAGACGACGAACTGGCTGCGGCGGTTTCGCAATTCATCGTGCGCGGCGGTCGCATTAGAGGTGTGCGCGGCTGGGTTGTCGACAAGGAGTTAGAACGCGACCTTAGTGAACTGGTCGAGTATGTATTGCAGAACGTCTATTCACCGATCGATGGCACAGAGCCTCAAGAGGTGCCTCGCGAAGTGATTGTGCCGGCTTTGCCCGAAGATGCAAAGGAACTCGGCAAATGGCTGGGGGAGTTGCGAGGTTCGAAGGTCGATCTGCGAGTTGCTCAACGCGGCGACAAGGCGGCCCTAGCAGAGACTGCCCTTACCAACGCAAAACACGCACTGATGCTCTACAAGACCAGGCGAAGCGCCGACTTTACTGCTCGCGCCGATGCGCTTGCCGGCATTCAAAGGGCGCTAAACCTCGACGAGGCACCGCTTCGCATTGAGTGTTTCGACGTTTCGCACCTGGGTGGCACCGGGGTGGTGGCATCAATGGTCGTGTTCGAAGACGGCCTGCCCAAAAAAGATCACTATCGACGTTTCTCAATCGAAGAAACCACGGATGACACCGAGTCGATTTACCAGGTCATGTCGCGCCGATTGAAGTACCTGAAAGATCCAACTTCCGACGAAGAGCTGGTCGATCCAGGCAAATTCAGTTACCGCCCGTCGCTTTTGATTGTCGATGGAGGTTTGCCGCAGGTTAATGCCGCCCAGCGTGCAATCGACGACTCCGGTGTGTCAGGGCTCACTGTGGTAGGTCTTGCGAAACGACTCGAAGAAGTTTGGGTACCCGGCGATGAGTTTCCAATCATTCTTCCGCGCGCCACCGACGAGCTGTTTCTGCTGCAAAGAATTCGCGATGAAGCACACCGTTTTGCAATCACTTATCAACGCAAAAAGCGCTCGAGTAGCATCGCCAGCGTTTTGAGCGAGATTCCCGGTTTGGGCGAGAAGCGAATCAGTGCGCTGCTGCGCAGATTTGGGTCGGCAAAACGCCTCAAGGTCGCCTCGGTTGAAGAGATAGCGGAGGTCGCCGGAATCGGAAATTCACTCGCGGTTCAGATTGTCGAGGGATTAAAAAAGTAACGATTTGCAATCGGCGTGTCGCGAGGGGTTAGACTTCTACAAACCGCGTCACAGCAAGCAACACGCCGAGACGCGAGATTTCGAATTTGACCGGCAAAGGAGGGGCGAGTGTCTAGCGAAAAGAAGCACGAACTCCTTATCGTCACAGGCATGTCGGGGGCCGGCAGATCTACCGTTGGCAATGCACTTGAAGACCTCGGTTGGTATGTAGTAGATAACCTTCCGCCACAAATGCTTGGCCCGATTGCCGACCTTTTCACTCTTGCCAAGACCCCGCTTCCACGTTTGGCCGTGGTGATCGATGTTCGCGGAGGCGAATTTTTCAGCGAACTGCAAGAGCACCTCGCGCAACTTCGCACCAGAAGCATCAACCTTCGTCTGCTCTTTCTTGAAGCCACCGATGCTGCACTTGTAAAGCGCTTCGAGTCGGTTCGCCGACCACACCCGTTACAGGGCAACGGCACCATCCTTGATGGAATTGGCGAAGAGCGAGTTCGCCTGCTGAGCCTTCGAGAGGCCGCGGATGTCGTAATTGACACCAGTGACCTAAACATTCATCAGCTTTCGAACAAGATCAGCGACGGATTCACACTCGAGCACTCGCAGCGACTGCAGATCACAGTTATGAGCTTTGGGTTCAAGTACGGTTTGCCATCTGATGCAGATCTAGTAGCCGACATGAGATTTTTGCCCAACCCGTTCTGGCAAGAAGCCCTTCGCCCATTCACCGGCGAAGACCAGGCGGTCAGTGATTTTGTGCTTGGGCAGCCCGGGGCCGAGGAATTCATCACGAACTACCTTTCGGCGCTGAAACCGGTGCTGCGTGGATACGTTCAAGAAAACAAGCGATACGCGACGATCGCCGTCGGCTGCACCGGTGGCAAGCACCGCTCGGTTGCAACCGCCAAACGAATCGCAGCAGAGTTGGCAAAACTTCCAGATGTAGCCGTGAGCATCAAGCACCGCGATCTCGGCAAGGAATAGGGGATAAGACATGGCACTAACCGCAGACCTCAAGGATGAGCTCTCACGTTTAGAAATCAATAAGAACTCGGTTCGCATGGCCGAACTGGCGACAATTCTTCGCTTCTCGGGCGGATTACACCTGATTTCGGGAAGAGTTGCCGTCGAGGTTGAACTAGACACCGCTCAGCTTGCTCGACGCGTTCGCAAGGATCTGGTCGAGCTATTTGGCATCGAGTCGGAACTCGCGATCATTTCGCCCAGTGGAATTCGTCGCACCAGCCGTTATCAGGTGCGAGTAATCAAACAGGGCGACGTTCTAGCCCGTCAAACCGGTCTGCTAGACCAGCGTGGGCGCCCGGTTCGTGGCCTGCCAGCTCTATTGGTATCGGGTTCGATCCCCGAAGCCCAAGCAGTTTGGCGCGGAGCATTCTTGGCCCATGGTTCACTGACCGACCCGGGCCGCTCGGCCGCGCTCGAGATCACTGCGCCTGGCAATGAGGCAGCAATGGCCTTGGTTGGCGTGGCTCGTCGATTGGGGGTGCAGGCAAAGGCGCGCGAGGTTCGAGGCGTTTACCGAGTTGTCGTTCGCGAAGGCGAAGCCATCGCGACCATGCTCACCCAGATGGGCGCCCACACTCAGGTTTTGCGCTGGGAAGAGATGCGACTTCGTCGCGAGGTTCGGGCCACCGCAAACCGACTGGCTAATTTCGATGATGCCAACCTTCGTCGATCGGCTCAGGCCGCAGTTGCGGCCGGTGCCCGCGTAGAGAGAGCCCTCGAGATTCTTGGAACAGACATTCCCGAGCACCTGCGCTATGCCGGACAGCTGCGATTGCAGCACAAGCAAGCCAGCCTCGACGAACTAGGCCACTTGGCAGACCCAGTAATGACCAAAGACGCAATCGCCGGCAGAATCCGTCGCCTGCTGGCCATGGCCGACAAGAAGGCCGAGGAGCTTGGCATTCCAGCCACGGATGCCTTCTTGAGCGAAGATCTCGAAGACTAACTCGGAATAATCAACCCAAATTAGAACTTTTTAAAAGCAACCCCAAAATAGGAGCCCAAAATGAGCAAGTACGTTCTTCCGGAACTGACCTACGACTACGCAGCACTAGAGCCAAGCATCTCGGCTCGCATCATGGAGCTGCACCACTCGAAGCACCACGCGGCCTATGTCGCTGGCGCAAACACCACTCTTGACCTGCTCGAAGAGGCTCGCGCGAAGAACGATTTCACCTGGGTCAACAAACTTCAGAAGGACCTAGCCTTCCACCTTGCCGGCCACATCAACCACTCGATCTTCTGGAAGAACTTGGCTCCGGTAAACAGCGACCGCCCTCAGGGCGAGTTGGCTGCAGCAATCGACGAGTTCTTCGGCTCTTTTGAAGCATTCCAGGCGCACTTCAACGCCAGCGCTATGGGCATCCAGGGTTCTGGTTGGTCATTCTTGGCTTGGGATGTCTTGGGTCAGCAACTCATCATCGAGCAGCTTTATGACCAGCAGGGCAACATTGTTCCAACCAGCGTTCCGCTACTGATGCTCGACATGTGGGAGCACGCTTTCTACCTTGACTATGTCAACGTGAAGGGCGACTATGTGAAGGCGTTCTGGAACATCATCAACTGGTCAGATGTTCAGGCACGTTTCGAGGCGGCACGCACTCAAACCCGCGGTCTACTGCTAGTCTGATACTAGTTTTTCCACCCAACGGTGCGTGGCAAATAACCAATAAAAATCAACCACGCGCCGTTTGTGGCGCCTGAACCATTTGGAGAACCTAATGGCAATTCGCGTTGGAATCAACGGCTTCGGCCGCATCGGACGTAACTACCTACGTGCCGAGCTAGCAAAGGGCACCGACCTAGAGATCGTTGCAGTAAACGACCTAAGCGACCCAAAGTCACTTGCTCACCTTTTGAAGTATGACTCAGTAACCGGCCGTCTTCCTCAGGAAGTTTCGGTTGACGGACAGAACATCATTGTTGGCGGCAACGTCATCAAGGTTCTTGCCGAGCGCAACCCAGCCGACCTTCCTTGGGGCGAGCTAGGCGTTGACATCGTTATCGAGTCAACCGGTCGTTTCACCGACTCAGAGGCTGCAAAGGCTCACATCGCAGCTGGCGCAAAGAAGGTTCTGATCTCAGCACCTGCTACCGGCGACGTTGCAACCTTCGTAATCGGTGTCAACGAGCACACCTACGACCCAGCAAACCACCACATCATCTCGAACGCTTCTTGCACCACCAACTGCTTGGCTCCATTCGCCAAGGTCTTCAACGACAACTTTGGTATCGAGAACGGTCTGATGACCACCGTGCACGCTTACACCGCCGACCAGAACCTCCAGGATGGCCCTCACGGCGACCTACGTCGCGCTCGCGCTGCCGCTCTAAACATCGTTCCTTCATCGACCGGTGCAGCTAAGGCGATCGGCCTAGTTCTTCCAGAGCTAAAGGGCAAACTAGACGGTTACGCACTTCGCGTTCCAGTACCAACCGGTTCGATCACCGACCTAACCTTGGTCTCAAAGACCGATGTCACCGTTGAGCAGATCCAGGCTGCCTACAAGGCTGCTGCGGCATCTGGCCCCATGAAGGGCATCTTGAAGTACACCGAGGACGAGATCGTTTCTAGCGACATCGTCACCGACCCACACTCATCAATCGTTGACGCCGGCCTAATCAAGGTCATCGGTCGCACCGTAAAGATCTCATCTTGGTACGACAACGAGTGGGGTTACTCAAACCGTCTGGTTGAGCTAACCGAGCTAGTGGCTAGCAAGCTCTAAACAGCTAGTCAGCTCAAGAACAAACGAAAAGGCAAAAATTGCGCAAACTCTCCGACCTGCCAAACCTTGATGGAAAGCGGGTAGTAATCCGCTGCGACCTCAACGTTCCACTAGATGGAACTCGCATCACCGACGATGGTCGCATCGTTGCTTCCGTTCCAACCATCAAGTACCTGGTCGACAGCGGCGCCAAGGTAGTGGTTATCTCACACCTTGGTCGCCCAGAGGGTGCGCCTGATGCCAAATACTCGCTCGAGCCAGCTGCAAAGCGTCTCGGCGAACTTCTTGGTCAGCCTGTGTTCTTCGCTACCGACACCGTTGGTAGCGAAGCACAGGGTGCCGTGAAGGCACTTGCTCGCGGTGGGGTAGTGGTTCTCGAGAACCTGCGCTTCAACGCAGCAGAAACCAGCAAGGATGCGGCCGAGCGCGAGGCGTTTGCCGCCAAGCTTGCCGAATTCGGCGATTTCTTCGTTAGCGATGGCTTCGGTGTTGTGCACCGCAAGCAGGCATCCGTGTTCGAACTTGCCAAGGCCCTGCCAAGCGCTGTCGGTTTCTTGGTTGAGAAAGAACTTGAGGTCGCAGAGCGCCTAACCACCAACCCAGAGCGCCCTTACGCGGTTGTTCTTGGTGGCTCAAAGGTTTCAGACAAGCTTGGCGTTATTGACCACCTACTGCCGAGCGTAAACAAACTGCTCGTCGGTGGCGGAATGGTCTTCACCTTCTTGGCAGCGCAGGGTTACAAGGTGGGTTCAAGCCTGCTCGAGGTCGACCAGATCGACACCTGCAAAGAGTATTTGACTCGCGCCGCAGCTCTTGGCGTCGAGGTTATTTTGCCGACCGACATCGTGGTTGCTTCAAAGTTTGGGGCAGACGCCGAGGTTGCAATCACATCGGCTCACGAAATCGAGTCGAGCCCGTTTGGCGACAAGGGTCTTGGCCTAGACATCGGCCCAGAATCGGCCGCTCGTTTCGCTTCCGAAATCAAGGCTTCGAAGACCGTGTTCTGGAACGGCCCGATGGGTGTGTTCGAGATCGACAAGTTCGCCGGAGGAACCCGCGCCGTCGCGCAGGCGCTCACCGAAGTTAACGGCCTGAGCGTTGTTGGCGGTGGCGACTCTGCCGCAGCAGTTCGCATCCTTGGGTTCGAAGACAGCCAGTTCGGCCACATCTCGACCGGCGGTGGCGCGAGCCTCGAGTACCTAGAGGGCAAGAAACTGCCAGGGCTAGAAGTTCTTAACTAATTTTTCTCAACAAATAACTGGAGGGCCAAATGGCTAACCGCGTTCCACTAATCGCCGGCAACTGGAAGATGAACCTAGATCACCAGCAGGCAATCGCATTGGTGCAAAAGCTTTCTTGGACCCTGGCTGACGCCGGTCACGACTACAAGTCGGCTGAGGTGGTTGTCTTTCCTCCATTCACCGACCTTCGCACCGTTCAGACCCTGATCGACGCCGAGAAGCTTGAGCTGGGCTTGGGTGCTCAGGACCTTTCACAGCACGACTCTGGCGCCTACACCGGCGACATCTCTGGCGCGTTCCTTGCCAAGCTTGATGCCAAGTACGTTTTGATCGGTCACTCGGAGCGCCGCCAGTATCACGCAGAGGGCGATGATGTCGTTCAGGCTAAGACTGCCGCGGCATTCCGTCACGGTCTAGTACCTGTTATTTGCGTTGGTGAAACTCTAGAAGAACTTGAAACCGAGGGACAGAGCGCTGTTCCAGTGCGCCAGACTTTGGCTGCGCTTGCCGGTCACGACAAGCTAGGCGAATTTGTTATCGCCTATGAGCCAGTCTGGGCAATCGGCACCGGTAAGGTAGCAACCCCAGAAGAGGCAGCTGCGGTTTGTGGAAAGATTCGCGAAGCTCTCGCAGCAAAATTTGGTGCCGATTTGGCGCAGGCAACCCGAATTCTTTACGGCGGTTCGGTCAAGGCCGCAAACGTAGCCGGATTCCTTCGCAGCACCGAAGTTGACGGCGTGCTCGTTGGTGGAGCCAGCCTCGATGCCGAGGAGTTCAGCGGTATTGCTCGTTTCCAGAAGCACATCGCTCTATAATTTCAATACTGCTAATACCTAAGGATTTTTAATGGCCGCTCTATCGATTGCACTGTATGTGCTGCTTGCTATCACCAGCTTGCTACTGACTCTCTTGATTCTTTTGCACAAGAGTCGTGGCGGCGGCCTTTCAGACATGTTCGGTGGCGGCGTTAACACCACCCTTGGTTCATCGGGCGTTGCAGAGCGAAACCTAAACCGAATCACCATCATCCTTGGTGTCGTTTGGGCCGTGGTGATCATCACCCTAGGCTTGTTCACCCGCTTCAACCTTCTGGGCTAACAATGACCAACGGGGGTTCAGCGATTCGCGGTTCTCGTGTTGGCGCAGGGCCAATGGGCGAGGCCGACCGCGGCTTCAAAGCCGAGCGAGTTCTTCGCGACTACTTTTGCGCAAACGGGCACGAAACCAACAAGCAGTTCTCGGCGCACCTCGAAGCCGAGGAAATCATGGTCGAGATCGACTGCCCCAACTGTGGCTCGCCAGCTGGACTAGACAAGAACAATCCACCGGTGATCGCTAAGCACGAGCCGTACAAGACCCACCTGGCATACGTGAAAGAGCGCAGAACCGACGAAGAAGCGGTTCAGCTACTAGACGAAGCAGTAAACGCGGTGCGCGAGCGTCGCATCAAGGCCGCAGAAGCAGAAGCAGCTAAAAACAAATAGTTTTAGAAAAAAAAGAGACCCCATCGGGTCTCTTTTTGTTTAAGCGAAGGTCAGTGACCGATTCAGAGGGTGACTAGCAACCCCAAACGCGATTACCAGCGGTTTGATCGACAAACCAAACGGTTTTCTGGGTGCCGTGAACGCGACCGACCGGCAACGCCTGCGGGTCATCGCCGAAGGCAACCTCAACCGCTTGCTGCTTGTCGGCACCCGCAACAACGAACCAAACCTCATCGGCCGAATTGACGGCCTCATAGGTGAAGGTTAGGCGCTGGGGTGGCGGCTTGGGGGAGTCGTGCTCTGCGACGACCTGCAACCCAGCTGCGGGAGCGGATTTACCAGGGAACAGGCTGCAGATGTGTCCGTCGGGACCAACTCCACAAAAAACCACATCGAAGTGCGGGGCTACTTTGACGACATGAGCCGCAAAACTAGCTGCGGCCTGATCTAGGTCTAGGCCCTGGTCGGCGGCAGGAAACTCATGAACCTTGGCCTCATCAAGAGTGATCTTGCTCAATAGCGCCTTGCGAGCCTGATTCGCGTTGCGATCATCACTGTCGGAAGCCACGAAACGTTCGTCGCCCCACCAAAAATTGACTTTGGTGTAGTCGATTGAATCGCGGTCGGGGTGCTCACCGAGGGCAGCAAGAGTTGCAATACCAACGGTTCCGCCGGTTAGGGCAATGTGCGCCTCTGGTTTCGACTGCAGAACCTGGTTCAGCTTTGCGATTAGTGCGGTTGCGGCGGCACGAGCCACCGAATCGGCATCTTTGAATCTATTAACCGTAGGTTGTGACATTAGTGGCCTTCGGTCAAAACCGGCTTGGCCGAGTGTGGTCCGAAGGTCTTGATGACTTTGCCGAACAGATCATCTGGGTCAAGGCGGCGAAGGTCTTCGCTTAGGCAATCGCGCAAGCTGCGACGAGGCAATGAAATCTCGCGAGTTGGCTGAGTTGGCTGAATTAGAGTCGCAACGTCAGGCACGTTTCGAACGATTTCGATGTCGCCCGACTTGCGAAGAATCTTTACACCACGGATGCCAGCAACTTGCTTGCCTCGATTGGTGCGAATCAACTTGACATCGACCTTTAACTTGAGCTGCAACCAGGCAGCCAAGAGGTCGGTGCTTGGTGAGTCGGTGGCGCCGGTCACTTCGATACCGGTTACTGGATCGTATGGCGGCTGGTCGAGAATGGCAGCAAGCTGAGCTCGCCATAGGGTCAAGCGGGTCCATGCAAAATCGCTGTCACCGGGCTGATATGAACCAGCGAGCTGAACCAAGAATGCATGTGGATCTTTCTGGCTGGCTGCATCGGTGATGCGGCGAGTGGCGATGTGGCCAATCGGTGAGTCGCCGACAACGGCAGGAGCCTCGTCAGGCCACCAAGCAACCACGGGGGCATCAGGAAGAAGCAAACCGGTCACGAGGCTCTCAGGGTCGCTCGCAGCCTCTCCGAAGGCGCGCAAAACTACAACCTCAGATGCTCCGGCATCGCCACCAACGCGAATCTGGGCGTCAAGCTTGGCTTCTGAAGCGGCGGCACCTTCATCATCGGCAACCACGATCACTCGACAAGGGTGTTCACGCGATGCCTCGTTGGCGGCCTTGATGGCTGGCTCAATGCCGGCAAAGTTGGTTTCGATGATCAGAGTCAGAACGCGACCGAGCGCAACAGCTCCACCTTCTTCGCGAATTTGAACCAAGGCCTTGGAGACCTTACTGATCGTTGTGTTAGGTAGATCTTTGATCACGGAATTCTCCACTCACGGCCATCACGGGCAAGCATTTCATTGGCTGAGGTCGGACCCCAGGTGCCCGGCTTGTATTGCTCAGGCTGACCCTGTGTGGCCCAGTATTCCTCGATCGGGTCGAGAATCTTCCACGAGAGTTCTACTTCTTCGTGGCGCGGGAACAACGGTGGGTCACCAAGCAAAACGTCGAGAATCAAACGCTCGTAGGCTTCTGGGCTGGCCTCGGTGAAGGCGTGGCCGTAACCGAAGTCCATGGTCACGTCTCGAACCTGCATGCCGACGCCCGGCACCTTTGAACCGAAACGGATGGTCACACCTTCGTCTGGCTGAACGCGAATCACCAAGGCGTTCTGACCCAGTGCGCTGGTCTGGCTCTCCGCAAAAAGCTGCTGTGGGGCGCGCTTGAAAACAACTGCGATTTCGGTCACTCTGCGGCCAAGGCGCTTGCCGGCACGAAGATAGAACGGCACTCCAGCCCAACGGCGGGTGTTGATGTCGAGGCGCATTGCTGCGTAGGTCTCCGAAACCGACTCCGGGTTCATGCCGTCTTCATCCAAGAAGCCGGTGACCTTTTCGCCACCCTGCCAACCGCCAGCGTATTGACCGCGAGCGGTGTGCTTGCCGAGGTCCTTTGGCAAGCGAACTGCTGACAAGACCTTCTCTTTTTCAGCACGCAAATCGGCTGCGTCGAATGAAACCGGTTCTTCCATGGCGGTTAGCGCCAGAAGCTGAAGCAAGTGGTTTTGAATCACGTCGCGAGCAGCACCGATGCCGTCGTAATAACCTGCACGTCCGCCAACACCGATGTCTTCAGCCATGGTGATCTGAACGTGATCGATGTAGTTTGCGTTCCAAAGCGGCTCAAAGAGCTGGTTGGCAAAGCGCAGGGCCAAGATGTTCTGAACGGTTTCCTTGCCCAGGTAGTGGTCGATGCGGAACACCGAATCTGGTGGGAAAACCGATTCAACGACCTCGTTTAGCACTCGAGAAGAAGCTAGGTCGTGGCCAAACGGCTTTTCAATAACCACTCGACGGAACTGGTCTTTTGCCGGCGCGGCAAGACCACTGCGCTTGAGCTGCTCACAAACCTGTGCGAACGCCTTTGGGGGGATCGATAGGTAGAAGGCGTGGTTACCGTTGGTGCCACGTTCTTTGTCGAGAGTCTCGATGGTTGCCTTCAAACGGTCGAAAGCCGCGTCATCATCGAATTCACCCGAGACGAAACGAATACCGGTAGAAAGCTGCTCCCAAACCTCTTCTGACCAAGGCGTGCGGGCATACTGCTGAACTGCCTCTTTGACTACCTTGCCGAAGTCTTGGTCGGCCCAGTCACGTCTTGCAAAACCGACCAGAGCGAAGCCAGGTGGCAATAGACCACGATTGGCTAGGTCATAGACCGCAGGCATTAGCTTCTTGCGAGATAGGTCACCGGTGACGCCAAAAATTACTAGCGAGCTTGGGCCCGCAATGCGATTGAGGCGGCGGTCATCTGGGTCGCGAAGCGGGTTGTTTCCCGGTCCGAACTTAGCTGGACTCATTGAAGAGTTTCTCCTTAGATGGCGTTCTTGATAGCGGCTAGCCCAGCCTTGACCTCGGTCAAGGTTAGGGTCAGCACTGGACGACCGAGAGCACCAAGCACCTTGGCGTCACCGGCGGCCTGTGAAGCAATCAATTCGCCGAAAGTAAAGTCACGGCCGGGTACGGCAATGTCTTGCTTTGCGGTGGCAACGATCTGAAGATAGACACCCTGACGAGGCCCACCCTTGTGGTACTGGCCGGTTGAGTGCAAGAACCGCGGCGCCCAACCAAAGGTGACCGGACGGCGAGTTTTCTTGGCAAGTAGGTCGCGAAGCTCGGCAGCCTCGGGTGCACTGGTGCGGTCGAGGTATGCGTGAACCGAAACGTAGCCCTCGTCGTCGTCAAGCTTGGCCAAAAGCGCTGCGACTGCCGCACTCAGGGTTGAGCCGGTTACCGCAAGCTCAGTGCTGCGAACCTCGACACCATCGGCTTCAAATTCAGCCGGGATGACCGCGTCGCGCTGCTCAAGCATGCCGCGAGCGGCAATCTTGGCAGATTCAACATCTGGCTGGTCAAAGGGGTTAATGCCAAGCAAGCGGCTGGCCACAACGGTTGCGTACTCCCAAAGCAGGAACTGGGCACCAAGTGGGCCAGAGACTGAAACGGTGTCTCCTGACACCGGCTTGGCATCGGCCTGAACGTGAACCGCTAGCAGGTCGGCAAGACCCGAGTGCAATTCCTGGCTCTGCGGCTCGAGAACAACCGGCAAGACACCCTTGCCGATTTTTCCGGTTGATTCGGCAATCAGCTGCTCGGCCCAGTCGCCGAAACCAACGATTGGGGTGCCGTCTGAAACGATGCCAATTTTGTCGCGGTAACCCATTTCGCCAGGAGTGCGAGCAAGAGCCGCTCCCAGAACGAGGCCAGGGTTGTCTTCTGAATCGCTTGCAAGCAACTCGGCTACGGCTTGAGCATCGGCAAGAAGTCCTGCGATGTCTGCGCCGGCAAGACCCGAAGGAACCAAACCGAATGCGGTCAAAGCCGAATAGCGGCCACCAACGGTTGGATCAGCGTTGAAGATGCGGTAACCATCTGCCTTGGCAGCGGCTTCCATCGGTGAGCCCGGGTCGGTCACGATTACAACACGGTCGGTCTTGTCGATACCGGCATCCGTGAATGCCTTTTCGAAAATTCGCTTCTGCGAATCGGTTTCGACGGTCGAACCAGACTTAGAAGAAACGATGATCGCGGTCTTGTTTAGGTCGCCGGCAAGTGCCGCGCCAACCTGGTCAGCATCTGTCGAGTCAAGCACGACGAGCTCGACACCGGCAGTACCGGTGATGACCTCTGGTGCAAGCGAAGAGCCACCCATGCCGCAAAGCACGAAGCGGTTTACACCCTTGGCAGCAAACTCGGCACGAAGGGCAAGAATCGGCTCAACCAGGGGAGCAGAGTCGAATGCAGAACCAACCCAACCCAGACGAATTGATGACTCGGCCTCTGCCTCGGTACCCCAAAGGGTGAAGTCCTTGGCGGCGATGCGACTGGCAACCTTGTCTGCAACTAGACCTGGAACGGCATTGGCTACCGCAGCGGCTGCGGTGCCGGCTACTACGACCTTGAGCGACATGGTTACTTGGCAGCCTTTAGAGCGGTGTCAACGGTCTCAACTAGTTCGTTCCAAGAGACGATGAACTTGTCAACGCCCTCTTTTTCGAGCAGCTCGGTGGCGTCGGCAAGCGAAACGCCAGCTGCGGCAACCTTGGCAAGAACTTCGCGAGCACCCTCGTAGTTGTTGGTGATCGAGGCAGCCGGAACCACTCCGTGGTCGTAAACGGCTTCCATGGTCTTTTCAGGCATGGTGTTGACCAGCTGAGGCGCAACCAGCTCGGTGACATACAGAGTGTCTAGCAGGTTCGGGTCTTTGACACCGGTTGAAGCCATGAGTGGGCGCTGAACGTTCGCACCAGCGGCTGCAAGCTCTGACCACTCAGCGGTAGCGAACTCCTGCTCGAATACCTCGTATGCAAGGCGAGCGTTTGCTAGTGCAGCCTGGCTCTTTAGCTCGGCGTGACCCGCAGCTACCAAACGGTTGTCAACCTCGGTGTCAACGCGCGAAACGAAGAACGAGGCAACCGAGTGAATCTTTGAGATGTCGTGACCAGCGGCCTTGGCCTTCTTGACGCCGGCGATGTATGCAGCGATAACTGCGCGGTAGCGCTCGAGCGAGAAGATTAGGGTGACGTTTACGCTGATGCCCTCGGCGATTACTGCGGTAATTGCCTCAAGACCCGGCTTGGTAGCGGGAATCTTGATCATTACGTTCTCGCGGTTCACCTTTGCGAAAAGCTCCTTGGCCTGCTTGACGGTGCCAGCGGCATCGTTTGCAAGACCTGGCTCGACCTCGATCGAAACGCGGCCATCGAAACCGTTGGTGGCAGCATAAACACCGGCGAAGATGTCGCAAGCGTCGGCAACATCCTTGGTGGTGATCTCAAAGATCGCCTGCTCGGCAGAAGCGCCAGCAGCAGCCAGTTCGGCAACCTGAGCCTGGTAGCCCTCACCCTTGGCAAGAGCGCCAGCGAAGATGGTCGGGTTGGTGGTCACACCAGAAACCGAGCGGTTGGTGATTAGGTCGCGAAGGCCACCCGAAACGATGCGTGAGCGTGAAAGGTCGTCTAGCCAGATGCTGACGCCGTTGGCTGCGAGTTGAGCTAGTGGGCTGTTTGACATGGAGTTTCTCCGTTTTCTGTAAAAGTTTGATTAGTTGGCGATTGAGGCCTGAGCAGCAGAGACAACGGCCTCTGCGGTCATGCCAAACTCGCGGTACAGGGTCTTAGGATCGGCCGAGGCACCGAAGTGCTCGATCGATACGCTCTTGCCGAATGGGCCAACGTACTTGTTCCAGCCGAGGCTGACTCCGGCTTCAACCGAGACCTTTGCCTTAACACCGGCAGGCAATACCTGCTCGCGGTAGGCGGCAGACTGCTCGTCGAACCACTCGAGGCAAGGTGCAGAAACAACGCGGGTTGCAACACCCTTGGCCTCTAGCTGTAGTCGAGCAGCGACAGCGATCTCGACCTCAGAACCCGTGGCAATCAGGATTACCTCAGGCTTGCCGTTGGCAGCCTCAAGCAGCGTGTATGCGCCCTTCGAGGTGTTTTCGGCACCGGCATAAACCGCACCGGTTTCGTCGGCCTCACCGCGTGGGTAAACCGGAAGGTTCTGGCGGCTAAGCGCAAGACCCGCAGGGCCCTGGCGACGCTCTAGAACGGTCTTCCAGGCGTATGAGGTTTCGTTGCCGTCGGCTGGGCGAACCATGTCGAGGTTTGGAATTGCGCGAAGGGTCGCGATTTGCTCGATTGGCTGGTGGGTCGGACCATCCTCGCCAAGTGCTACAGAGTCGTGGGTCCAGACGAAAATCGACGGGATTCCCATCAGAGCAGCCAAACGCACAGCTGGGCGCATGTAGTCGCTGAAGATCAAGAAGGTTCCACCGAATGCGCGGGTGTTTCCGTGCAAAACGATACCGTTCAGGATCGAACCCATTGCGTGCTCACGGATACCGAAGTGAAGTACGCGACCGTACTGGTCGCCGGTCCACTCGTGGGTTGACCACTCGCTAGGCACGAATGACTTTGCACCTGCGATGGTGGTCATGTTTGAGTCTGCTAGGTCGGCTGAACCGCCCCAAAGTTCAGGCATAACTGAGGCAATCGCGTTGATTACCTTGCCAGAAGCTACACGGGTCGAAACCGAGCTACCGTTTTCGAAGACCGGCAGTGCCGATTCGAGTTCTGCCGGTGTGGCACCCGAAACGATTCTGTCTAGCAGGTGCTTCTTGTCGGCGTTCTCTGATGCCCAAGCGTCGAATGAGGCCTCCCATGCCGAACGCTCGCGGTCGAAACGCTCGGTGCTGCGAGTGTGAGCCAAAACCTCTGGTGATACCTCGAAAGTCTTCTCTGGGTCGAAGCCAAGAACGGTCTTTAGAGCTGCAAGCTCTTCGGCGCCAAGTGCTGAACCGTGAATCTTGCCCGAGTTCTGCTTCTTTGGTGAAGGCCAACCGATGATGGTGCGAAGAGTGATCAAAGATGGCTTGTTGGTGACTGCCTTGGCCTTCTGAATTGCGTTGTAAAGCTCTTCAAGGTCCTCGACGTAGTTGCCGGTCTTCTTCCAGTCAACGGTCTGAGTGTGCCAGCCGTATGACTCGTAGCGAGCACTTACGTTTTCGGTAAAGGCGATGTTGGTGTCGTCTTCGATTGAGATCTGGTTCGAGTCATAGATGACTACCAGGTTGCCAAGCTGCTGGTGGCCGGCTAGTGATGCCGCCTCAGCGGTTACACCCTCTTGCATGTCACCATCGCCGGCGATTACGTAGACGTGGTGGTCAAACGGTGACTGACCTTCGGCTGCCTGAGGGTCATAAAGGCCACGCTCAAATCGAGCGGCATAGGCAAATCCGGTGGCCGAAGCAAGACCTTGGCCCAGGGGACCGGTGGTGATTTCGACACCCTTGGTGTGGCCATACTCTGGGTGGCCAGGGGTTGCTGAGCCCCAGGTGCGCAATGCTTTTAGGTCATCGAGCTCAAGGCCGTAACCGTGCAAGAACAACTGGTTGTAAATGGTTAGTGAGCTGTGGCCCACCGAGAGAATGAAGCGGTCGCGACCCAACCAGCGGTCGTCGCGTGGGTCGTGTCGCATTACCTTGTTGAACAGCAGGTAAGCGACCGGCGCGAGGCTGATTGCGGTACCCGGGTGGCCGTTACCGACCTTTTCAACTGCATCGGCCGCTAGAACGCGGGCGGTGTCTACGGCTTTTGAATCTAGTTCGGACCACTGGAATGCTGACAAGGACAGCTCCTTTATCTTGATATGAGCGTTAAACGATTGTTTTGGGGGCTTGGCATCATCGCCGTAAAACGGGTGAATGTTCTGGCCATTTCATCCCAATGAGCCACAATCCGTTCAATAAAAGTCTATACCTTCGGGCTTTTCATAACGTGGGAATAACGGATGATGTCGGTGATTTAGACTTAACTGAAATGCGAAACGAAACCCAGACTTCTGACGCGCCTTCGAGCGCGGGTTTCGTCGGCACTTTCAGCCGCAAAACCAAGGCCTATGTTGCTCTCACCAAGCCTCGCGTGATCGAGCTTTTGCTGATCACCACCGTGCCAACCATGATTCTTGCGCAACAGGGCATACCGAATCTTTGGCTGGTTTTAGCGACCCTGGTTGGCGGCGCTTTGAGTGCCGGATCAGCAAACGCATTCAACTGCTACATCGATGCCGACATCGACAAAATCATGGGTCGCACCAAGGGTCGCCCGTTGGTTACCGGTGAGCTGAGCAAAACCGAAGCCTTTGTTTTCGCCTGGGTGATCGGCATCGGCTCGGTGCTCTGGCTCGGCCTCTTGGTCAACTGGATGGCATCAATGCTTTCGTTGATCGCGATTCTCTTCTACGTTTTCGTTTACACGCTGCTTCTGAAGCGCCGCACTCCTCAGAACATTGTCTGGGGCGGTGCAGCAGGTGCGATGCCGGTCACAATCGGTTGGGCGGCAGTCACCGGCACAGTTGATCTGGCAGCCTGGGTTCTATTTTTGGTCATTTTCCTCTGGACCCCGCCGCACTATTGGCCACTCTCGATGCGATACAAAGAGGATTACGCGAACGCTGGTGTGCCGATGCTGCCAGTGGTTAGAAACTCAAAGACCGTCGC